>Ga0268276_1001305_pt1 | contig 25126 bp, 27 predicted proteins | sample saktaG_4_FD_190145 | JGI IMG/M metagenome (GOLD analysis project Ga0268276, IMG submission 190145) | Saline water microbial communities from Sakinaw Lake, British Columbia, Canada - sak_2010_1_5_45m | ecosystem: Environmental > Aquatic > Non-marine Saline and Alkaline > Saline ... | reverse complement strand
CGGAAACACGATGGTTGTGGAAGTGAAGCAAGATGATAGGCCGAAGATCAATCCCGGAACCATGGTCATCCGGTTCCTCGATGTCAAGGACGGCAAACCGGCGGAAGGCCTGATCTTCGACGTGGATCAGAAGTGAACGGGAAGAGCGTGTCGCGAAGAGCGTGAATTTCCGCCAACAGGAGAGCAACATGAAAGCCAATCGAACGTTACTGAACGCCTGCGCATGCATTGCACTCACCACGGCGGCACAGGCTGTCGACATCCCGAAGACCTGGGTGGAGACGCAAGCCGGCTCGCCGACGGGTCAATACCTGGTCATTGACCTCACCCTTCGCGAGATAGCCGTGGGCCAGCAGCCGGATCCAGACACACCACCCAAGACGAGACAGGGTTACGTCGTCAGCAATCTCGCCGCCGTACCGCCGGGCGGATGGACGGACGAGTACAGGACGACCAAACTGGTGCTGCGCCGGATTCCGGCCGGGACGTTCACGATGGGCAGCCCGGCTAACGAATTGGGACGCGAGGCCGACGAAGCCGAGCACCCGGTGACACTCACCAAAGACTTCTACATCGGGGTCTTCGAGGTGACGCAAAAGCAGTGGAAACAGGTGATGGGCGATTGGGTGGGAAGTTACCATGGCACGAATCCCCGTCGCGACATTTATCCCATGCATTTGATCAGTTACTACCAGATCCGCGAAAAGTTCGAAACCCCGGCCGAATCGGCCGATAATCGCCCGGTTCCCAGCGACGATCCGGCGGTGGACTGGCCGGCGAACAGCGTCGTCAACGAGGACTCTTTCATGGGCAAGCTGCGGGCGAAGACCGGTCTGACGAGTCTAGACCTGCCCACCGAGGCGCAATGGGAATACGCGTGTCGCGCCGGGACCACGACGGCGCTGAATTCGGGGAAGGATGTGACCGCTGCGGTGAATTGCCCGAACATGGCGGAAGTGGGACGCTACTACTACAATGTAACCGGGCCGAAAGGTTATGACCCGGAGAAGTGGTACTATGGCCAAGGGAACCTGTTCAAGGGGTACACGCAGTACACATACAAGTTCGTGGGAACCATCGTCGTCGGGTCATACCCGCCGAACACCTGGGGGCTGTACGATATGCACGGCAACGTGTGGGAGTGGTGTCTGGACTGGTATGCGGAAACCTATCCAGGGGCCGTGACCGATCCGAAAGGACCGGCGACGGGGAAGAGCCGCGTACTGCGGGGCGGGAGTTCCGACGACATCGCCAAATGCTGTCGTGCGGCGAACCGCGGCCCCGGCGGTGAGCCGAACTACCGGAACGGCGATTTCGGTTTCCGAGTGGTTATGACGATGCCGTGAGTGGATGTGATGCACAGATTCTTATCAATCAATGCTGACGCAAGCAACGAAGGACAATCAGGTGAGACATCTCAACATGCCGCGTGTCATGATGTTTCTCCTGCCGATGGGGAGGGCCGTATTCGCCATGAACAACTCTGAGGTCGGGAATCCGGATACAATCGCCGCGTCACCTGCAACCCATCGCTACCTGCTCTACGGGGCACCGTGGGGGGGATGCCCGGATCCCCAGTTCAAGCCGCTTGTCGATAAGGCTGCCGATGTGGGCTTCAATGCGATCCGCATCGTCGTTCGCTGGCACCAGCACGAAACCAAGCCGGGCGAATACGATTTCGATGCCTTGGACAGGGCTCTGGATGATGTCGTGAAAACCAATCGGTTGAAGGCCGTGGTCCTTATCTGGCTCATAAGGCCTGCGGAACCGATCCGGGGCGGACAGGACCTCGTCCTGGTCGAGCAGGACCTGCAGCAAGATGCTTCCGGACAGTTTTCCTCGATGATTTCCTTCAGCTCGAACCGGGCGGTCGAGCGGGCCGCCGCTTTTGTGAAACGCGTGGTCGCCCACTGCCATGAGCGATACGCAGACGACATCCTTGGCTACGTGACCCCGTTCAGTCAATTTGCCGAGACCGAGTACTGGTGCCAGGGCGAGTGGGGCCATGAGGCGTCTTCCGTCCAGGCCTACCGGGCGTGGCTTGTCCGGAAGTACGGAACGATCGACAAACTCAATGCGTTCTGGGAGTCGACCTATGCCGCCTTCGAGCAGATCCAACCCTCCCAAAAAGGCCAGGAACCGGGGTTGTCGTGGTACCAGTTCAGGCACGATGCGCTGAAACGCGTGATCCACCGGATGGCCTCAGCCGTTCGAGAAGGGCATCCCAAGGCAAGGCATGCGCTGCAGTTCGGTTCGGTCTTTGACCCTTACATTCGCAATCGGACGACGGTCTGTTTTCCGGACTTGTGCACGGACAGTCACATCGTATGGGTGGATGACGCACCGACGTATGACCACTGCTTCTCCATGGATTACCTGCGTTCTTCCCTGCCTGGCAAATGGATCTGCAACGAGATTGATAACCCCGCCCAGGGTAGCGACGAGGTTTATTACCGTCTGGCGAAGGAAAGCTTCGAGCACGGTGCGAGCATGGTGTCTGTCGCGAACTGGCCGGATCTTGATGCGCTGGAGAAGCGGGCGGAGTTGTTTCGGCGCATCGCGCGCGATTTTCTCCCCGAGCCCGTCCCTGAGAAGACGCCGGTTGCCACACTGAATATCAAGGCCAGGGAGGTCATGGATGGCGCCGAAGCATTCCAGAGACGGTACGACGCGCTATCATCGAACGGGCGGGACTGGGTGCGGGTGCTGCTCGAGGATGATCTCTCCTTGCAGGGAGTTAAAGATGGCCGCCATCCCTGATGCACGCAGGGTCGGTCGCCAGCGCTCGATGCGAAGAGCGGCGATGTGGAAGTGCGGGTTGCCAGCGGCAAGGTGCGCGTGAGGGTTGAAGGAGAATGACACGATGTCACATACATTTCGATCGGTAATAATCGGATGCGGGACCAGTGCCCCCGGTAAAGGCGGCGCGCATTCTATTGGCTATGCACACGCGGCTGCCTATAGAAGTCAACCCGATGTCGTATTGAGAGCGGTTTCGAGTCTGAACAAGAAAGATGTCGAAGATTTTGGCCTCGAATACCCCGGAACCAAAGGATACACCGACTACCAGGCCATGTTGGCAAATGAAGAACCTGACATGGTATCGATTTGTGCATTCCCACCGGCGCGCGAAGAGATGGCCATGGCCGCCATGGCGGCAGGAGCAAAGGCGCTGTGGATTGAAAAACCGTTTGCGCTCACACTCGATGCGGCCAAAAGGATCATGTCCGAAGCGGAAAAACGGTCGGTGCGGGTGTTTGTTGACCATCAGCGGCGATATGGTCAGCCGTTTATATGGTTGCGCGAAGCCGTGGAACAGAAAAAAATCGGCGACCTGATACAGTTCAATATCACCCAGCCATTTGGCGGGATCTTTGACTTTGGCAGCCATTGTATCGACAGCGCGCTCTATTGTCTTGGCGAGCGACAACCGACTCTGGTTTTTGCCGCAGTTGACTTTACCCATGCAAAGAAGCACCAGGGCATGACCATGGAATCGCAGATTGTTGCCACAGTCCACTTTGACGACGGCACGCGGCTGGTCATCGAAATGGGTGACCGATCCTGCTCACGGCTGCCGATACTCCACGCCGAAGGCACCGATGGGTTTGCCCAATTGCACATGAATGTCCCGCAGGGTTGCCGGAGTATCTTTCGGGCGCGGTATGCGGGCAGTTCCGAGATTGTCAACCCGTTGACCCACGAACATTTCCACCATAGCGACGACGGCACGTGCTATATCAAGAGGGCCCTGGCCGACATCATGACCGCCATGAAGACCGGCAGTGCAACTCGGATCGATGCGCGCGAGGCGTATCGGGGATTGTCAATAATTACGGGGATATTTGAATCGGCAAAGACGCAGTCGGTATTTTACTTTGACCGTTAGGCCCCACGCTCCCCAGCGTTGCGCAGCAAGCGTTCTCCACTCAACCCCCGTACACGCCGGGGCACGCCTGTTTATAAGGGACTCAAAGATTAAGATTAGGATTATGATCGGAAGCATCGCTTACCTTAGCGCCATTCAGGCCCGTCCCTTAGAATCCTCCGTCGGGTTGAGGCGTTGCGCACGTGAAAAAGAGCGGCGTCGCGCGGAATACCGCTTGCCGCGCGCACTCCAGACGCTGCCGCCGGGGCGACGGCCCAGCGACACCGTTCCAGTCCTCGTGCTCTGGCGCGCTGGAGATCGGCGTTGCGCCCGACACGCATATCCGCCTCGGCGAATCGGTCATCCTCTCCGCAACCAACAGCATCGCCGGCGAGCGCGTCATCACGATCACCGACGCCTCCGGCGCCCTCTTTTTCGAACACCTGAACCCTGAGTCCTGAAACCTGAAACCTGAACCCTGAACCCTGAACCCTGACACCTGACACCTGAACCCTGAACCCTGAACCCTGAACCCTGAAACCTGACACCTGAAACCTGACACCTGTGGGGTATCAGGGTCTCCACAAGGGCGCATCCCTGTTTCATTACAGGCTTGAGTTCGGTGGGCCGGAACTCCGATTCCGGCCTTGGAATGGGCCGCAATCGGAGTTGCGGCCTACAGTACCACATCGCAAGGTCAATAAAACAGGGATGCGCCCCTCTCCACAACGAGCTATGCTTTTGCTATTGACATTTTTCGCAGTTTTGTCATGATTAAGCGCTTCTTTCACCGAATTAGGTTTCGGATAGAGGGATAGAGGGACCGGGGCATCTCTTAACCGGAAGGATGCTGCACGGGTGGGTGTGGCGTGTCTAGCGAAGGAGTTTCAGACGTGGGCAACGCGAGTTTTTTTTCGGGACAGGGCGCGCAGTTTGTCGGCATGGGCAAGGATTTGGCCGCCGCAGATGGCGCGGTGCTTGCCCTTTTTGACCGTGCGAATGACGCGCTTGGTTTTGATCTGAAGGCCCTGTGCTTCGAGGGACCGATCGAAGCCTTGACGCCGTCAAACGTCTGCCAGCCTGCCATTTTTGTGGCCAGCGTCGCCTGCTTCAGGGCGTATCAGGCGCGGGTGCCCGGGGGGGCGTTTGATCTGACGGCGGGATTGAGTCTTGGCGAATGGACGGCGCTGCATGCGGCGGGCGTTCTGGGATTTGACGAGACGTTGCGGGTTCTGGAGGCGCGGGGCCGTTTCATGCAGGAGGCGTGCGCCGCGTGCGAGGGCGGCATGGTCAGCATCATGGGTGCGACGGCCGAGCAGCTTGACGCCATCTGCCGGACGACCGGTGTGACCCAGGCCAACATCAATTCCGAATCCCAGGTGGTGCTTTCCGGTGCCAAGGCCGGTATCGCCGGGGCGACCGCTCTGGCCGGCGAGATGAAGCTCAAGGCGGTGCCGCTGACCGTTGCGGGTGCGTTCCACTCGCCGTTGATGGCTCCTGCACGCGAACAATTGGATGCTTTTCTGAAGCATGTGCCGTTTGGGACGCCGCAGATGACCGTGCTGTCGAACGTGACGGGGCAGCCGCACCCGGCGGACGGCGAGGCCATCAAAGCGCTCATGCTGCGGCAGGTGACCGAATCGGTGCGTCTGCTCGATTGCGTCCGCACGGCGCGTACGGCGGGTGTTTTCGAGTTCATCGAATTTGGCCCGGGCAAGGTGCTGTCGGGACTGATCAAGCGGATTGACAAGCAAAACACGGTGGCAAACGTGCAGGATGTGCCGTCGCTCGACGCGTTGACCCGGCTGGCCTGAGCGGATTGTGGGTTGGGTAAGAGATTTTTTTAATAACAGACAAGGAATCGCACAATGGGCAAGTTTGACGGAAAGATTGCGCTGGTGACCGGCGCGGGGCGTGGCATCGGACGCATCATCGCCGAGACGCTGGCACGGGACGGCGCCGACCTGGTGCTGTGCGATGTGATGCCCGAGCCTCTGGAGGAGTGTGCCGCCGCCATCACCGCTCTGGGGCGCAAGGTGCTGACGGTGCTGACCGATGTGGGCAACAAGGATTCGGTCGAGGCCTGCGTGGCGCGCACGGTTGAAACGTTTGGGCGGCTCGATATTTTGGTCAACAATGCCGGAATTACCCGTGACAAGCTGGTGATCAGGATGAGCGACGAGGACTGGGATCAGGTCCTGCAAATCAACCTGAAGGGCGCATTTCTATTTTCGCGGGCCGCGGCCCGGCTGATGATGAAGCAGCGTTCGGGGGTGATGATTCAGATCGCCTCCATTATTGGCTTGATCGGAAACGCCGGTCAGTGCAATTATGCTGCCTCGAAAGCGGGTCTTATCGCCTTGACGAAGTCACTGGCGAAGGAGCTTGGATCACGGGGCGTCCGCGTGAACGCGGTCGCGCCGGGGTTCATTGTGTCGAAGATGACTGACGCCCTTCCACAGGACGTGCGTGACCAGATGATGGCCAACACGCCGCTGGGTCGCTTCGGCGCCCCGGAGGATGTGGCGAATGCGGTTGCTTTTCTCGCATCGGATGACGCGTCTTACGTGACGGGTCAGGTTCTGAGCGTGAATGGCGGAATGTCAATGTGACAAAACGCGGCAGGATAGGTTCTGCCGTGGATTAAACTGACGAGTGCGAGGAGAGGGATATCATGGCCAACAAATTGGAAGAGCGGGTCAAAGCGATCATCGTCGAGCAGTTGGGCGTCAATGCCGAACAGGTCACGCCGGAGGCGTCGTTTATTGACGATCTCGGCGCCGATTCTCTGGACACCGTGGAACTGATCATGGCGTTCGAAGAGGAATTCGGGGCGGAAATCCCGGATGACGAGGCCGAGAAACTGACCTCCGTCGGCAAGGTCATTGAGTATCTCGCCGCCAAAGGTTTTGACAAGGAATAACCGCGTCTGTCACGGCGGCAAACCGGGGAACCGTCAGGCGGAGCCCCGGTTTTTTCTTTAGGAGGGTGGATTTATGAGGCGAGTGGTCGTTACGGGGCTGGGTGTGGTTTCGCCGATCGGATGCGGCGTGGCTGCGTTTTGGGAACGGCTGACGTCCGGTGTTGGCGGCATCAGCCGCATTGACCGGTTCGATCCGAGCGCCTTTAGCTCCCAAATCGCCGGGCAAATCCGCGATTTCAGCGCCGACGCGCTGATTCCATCCAAAGAGCAGCGTCGGATGGATCTGTTCAGCGTGTATGGGGTTAGCGCCGCTAAGTTGGCTGTTGCCGACGCGGGAATTGATTGGGCCACGATCGACAGGGAGCGTTGCGGTGTCGCGGTCTCGTCAGGCATCGGCGGTATCCAGACCCTTTCCGACGAACTGACGGTTCTTCAGGAGAAGGGGCCCCGCCGGGTCTCCCCGTTCCTCGTTCCCCAAATGATCGTCAACATGCCGGCTGGCCTGATCGCCATTGAATTCGGGTTGAAAGGCCCCAATTTTGCGACGGTCACCGCCTGTGCCTCGGCGCTTCATTCGATCGGTCACGCGTTTCGTGCCATTAACCACGGCGATGCGGATCTCATGGTGGCGGGTGGCGCCGAGGCGCCGATCACGCCGATCGGGCTGGCCGGTTTCTGCTCGATGCGGGCGCTCAGCACCCGTAATGATGACCCGGCGCACGCATGTCGACCGTTTGACAAAGATCGTGACGGTTTTGTGATGAGTGAGGGGGCCGGTGTGGTGATCCTCGAGGAATACGAGCACGCGGTCACACGCGGGGCCGTGATCTATGCGGAAGTGGCCGGATTCGGCATGTCCTGTGACGCCAACCACATCACCGCCCCCTGCGAGGATGGGGCGGGTGCGGCGCGGGCGATGCTGGCAGCCATGCACGATGCCGGGCTGTCGCGCGATGACGTGGATTACATCAACGCGCACGGCACGAGCACGCCGATGAACGACAAATGCGAGACGGCGGCCATCAAGGGGGCGTTTGGCGAACAGGCGAAGCGGGTGATGATCTCGTCGACCAAATCCGTGACGGGGCATATGTTGGGCGCTGCGGGCGGCATCGAGTCCATTGTTTGCGCGCTGGCGATCAAGCATGGCGTGATCCCCCCCACCATCAACTACACGACCCCCGACCCCGATTGCGATCTCGACTATGTTCCCAATACAGCTCGCACGCACACCGTGCGCGCGTGTCTAAACAACTCGTTCGGGTTCGGCGGTCACAACGGATGCCTTGCCTTTAAGCGGGTCTGACATGAGGGTACGTGAGCGGATCATTCTGACGGTGGCGACCGGCTTCGGGCTCGGTTACGCGCCGGTGGCGTCCGGGACCATCGGCACACTGGCCGCCTTGCCGCTCGTCTTCGCTTTTTCCCGTCTGCACGCGCATGGATGGTGGCAGGCGGCGATTGCGGCGGTGCTGACGCTTCTGGCGGTGCCGATTTGTGATGCCGCCGAGAAACTGTTGGGGAAGAAGGACGACGGCCGTATCGTGGCCGACGAGTGGATGCTGTTTCCCATCTCCCTGATCGGCCTTCCCGTGCTCGATCAGTGGCAGATCCTGGTGCCGCTCTGTTTCATTGTCGCGCGTGTCTGTGACATTATCAAACCGCCGCCCGCACGGAGGCTGGAGCGTCTGCCCGGCGGCGTGGGGATCGTCCTTGACGACCTGGTCGCCTCGCTGTACGCGTTGGCCATCAACCAGTTGCTGTGGCGGCTGTTCATACGTGGCTGATAATCGAGCGTCCCGAAAACGCAAACAAGAGGCGGGCGGCGAGTTCCGACTCTTTCCACGGCACCTGCAGTACCGGTATGGACAGACGGCGCAGCATCTCCTGGCAAGGCTTCGAAATCGCGCCGCGCGCCACCACGAGCGCGGGCGTCCGTTGTGTCTGCGCATCGTGCCGTAGCTTGAGCAGCATCTCGGAGTTTGGATCCTGTCCGCAGCAGCATTCGAACACCAGCATGTCGGCCGCCTGCGTTTCACACAAATGAAGCGCATCATCGAGCGAGCGGGCGTTGCGGACGCGGTACCCGTGATGCACAAGCTGCTCCTCCAACGGCAGGGCCACGTCGGTGGTAATGCAAAATATCGCCACGGAGGGAGGTTCGGCCAGCGGCAGTCGAATGGTCACGGCCGTGCCGCAGGTCGCTCCGGGAGCCGGGCTGGCCACGTGCAGCGTCCCGCCGTGCATCTCGACAATCTCGCGCGAAATCGCAAGGCCCAGCCCCGATCCGGTCACGTGATCGCCGACGCGGAAATACCGCTGTGTGACCCGTGAGAGCGCCTCCGGGGGGATGCCCACGCCCGTGTCGACGACGGTGATCAGCGCAAATCCGGGATCGGCCCGGTCTTGTGAGAGCGAGACCGTGACCTGTCCGCCGTCGTCGCCGGTGAATTTAACCGCATTGCCCACGACGTTGATCATGACCCGCTCAATCTTCTGGGCGTCACACGTGCAAAACAGCTCATGTGGCGGAACCTCGACCCGCATCCGGATGCGTTTGGCGTCGGCCTGCACGCGCAACGTCTCCACGCCCGCCTGGATCAGGGCGGTACAGGGCGCACGGGCCCTCGTCAGGGTGAGGGTCTTCGTCTCCATCTGACGCAGGTCGAGAATATCGTTCACGGTTGTGAGCAGCCGTTTGCAGTCGGAGTCGAGCCGTTCGAGGTACGAAACCGCCCGCTCCGGGAGCGGTCCGACGACGCCTCGGAGCATGTTGCTGACGGCGTAGATCATCGAGGTCAGGGGGGTCCGCAGCTCGTGCGAGACGTTGGAGACGAACTCCATACGAGCCCGGTCATGAACCTGCAACCGCTCCACGGCGTTCTCGAGCGCCTCCTGTGCCCGCTTGCGCTCCGTGATGTTGCGGATGAAAAAGCAGAGCTGGTGCCCCTCCGCGTCGAGATTCAAACTGTTGACGGCGATCTCGGCCGGGAACGAAGTGCCGTCCGTCCGCAGGCAGGTCGCCTCGATAAGCGTGTACTTGTGGCTGATCAAGTTGGCCTGGATGGTGTCGATCAGCGTTTCCCCGGCCCCGGAGAGCAGGTTCCAGACAGGAAGCCCGAGCAGACGGTCTTCGTCGGCTAGAAAGAAGTCGGAGGCGCGCCCGTTGAAATCGATCACACGGCCCTTGCGGTTGGTGATCAGCACGCCGTCGTAGACGCTCTCCAGCAACAGATCGTAGGGGGTGTCGCGGTTTAGACGGTCATGCCGCTTCGCCGAGAAGATGGTGGCCGTCACCGTATCCGTGCGCCGCGCCATCCGCCGGGACGCGCCCGTCGAAGCGTCTTCCGGCGCGAGGTCGATGCGCATGGTTTGTGCCGCTTGCTTGCTCATGGATCAGGCCGGTTTGGCTTCCTGCTTCAGGCGCCGGAGTTTGCCGGCGACGGCGAGTTTCTGAACCTGAGACATGCGGTCGACCAGCAGGACACCGTTGAGGTGGTCGGCCTCGTGCATCACAGCGCGGGCGAGGAGTCCCCGCACCGTGATCGTCTGGCGCGAGCCGTCCAGTGCGGTGAAGGCGACGGTCACCTGGTTAGGGCGGGTGATGGCGACGTTGATGTCTGGAAAACTCAGGCACCCCTCGTCGTCCCGCTGACTCCCTTCGGTCGCGAGGATCTTGGGATTGATGAGCACGAGGGGCATGGGGATCGCAGCGTTTCCGGGGCGGCACTCGGGCTTTTCGGCGTCGGGGGGGACGTCGATGACGCACACCGCCTCTTCGCGACCGATCTGCTCTGCGGCGAGCCCCACGCCATTTGCCGCATGCATGGTCTCGATCATATCGGTGGCAAGTCGGCGAATATCCTCGGTCAGGACCGGTACCGCTTGCGATGCCCGGCGCAGGTTTTCTTTGCCAAAGGTGATAATCGGATAAATCATGAAGGCGGCCTCTTTGAATCAGGTGTGGTCTTCGTCATCGCGTGGGTGCTAGCGTGCAGGCAGCACGATGCGCCACGGGATCGGCGCTTCCGCCTGCTTTCCCGGGATGGCCACCGTGAGACGGTTGCCCGAGGTGCGATAAGCCATGGCGTCCGCTGCGGCCGGTTGTTCGAGAGGCCGGAGCGGTGGGGCGATCGGAGTCGCAACGGCCGTCGCGGGGAGAATCGGCAGCGGATCCGGGGGCGGGGTGTCGGGTCTTGAATCGGGTACGGTCGCCGGCGTGGGCGGTACCGGCGTAGGGTCGGCTACTGCCGGCACGGGCGCGTGACCGGCCGCAGCGGGTGGAGGATTCAGATGGGCTACGGCGGATCGCGGGACGAGCGGACCGATGCTGGCGGGAAACCGGGGGCGCACCCGGAGCGCCTCGTTTTCCTTTTGAAGTGCGGCCAGCGTGATCTTGATCGCGTCCAGTTCGGCTGTGGACGACGCGGCGACATCGGGCTGGGCAACGGCCGTGCCGGTCATGGCCAGTCTGGCCGCGACACGCTCCTCGATGAGGCGGTCCAGAGTGGCGGGATCCGGGAGCGGTGTCGCTGGCTCGGACTTGGCGGCGGCGAACTGCGCAGGTGCAGCCTGTTCCCCGGCGGGCTGCGCCAGACGGCCGTGATCGGGTGCCGGCAGCGCCAACGCGGGGAGGGGCGTCCGTTGTTCGAGCACCGCCGAGAGGAGCTGGCTCTGGGTGGCGGACATATTACCGAACAGATAGACGCCGATGGCTACCAGGCCGACCATGACCACGATCAGGAGAACCGCGAAGAAGGCGGACAGGAGGATCAGCCGTTGGCGCGCGCGCTGCCGTTCCGTCTCCAGATAGTCCTGGAACGCCTTGAGGACGGGAAACGAGTCGGGGTTGGCATGGAGCGCGGCATTGTGGATCGAGACCAGCGCGCCCGGTTGCTCGGACATACCCGCGTACGGTTGCTCAAACATCGCGTTCGGACCGCCGAGCGTCTCGGCGACCGTTTGCTTGGGAGGAATGTTCGAGGTCATATCATTTTCCATGCGGAATACGATCCGGCTATACGATCCGTTTGATGCGTGAGTGTTATCTTATCCGTATTTGCTCTGAGAAACAAGTGCAGGAATTGCTGGAATTGCATTTAGTCCGCATGTTGTGTATGCTTCCCCTCGTTCCTTCTCAGGCGGCCCTGTCGGACCGCTTACTCATGAACCGTCAGCAGGAGATTCTTATGGCCAACATGTTCGACCAGGTGAAGCAGGCGATGCAAATGCGCAAGGAGGCGAAGCGCCTTCAGGCGGAAGTTGAGAAAATAACCTTTGAATACAGCAATGCCGGCATTTCGTGCCTGGCGCGCGGTGACTTCTCGATCCTTTCGATCAAAATCACCCCCGAGGCGCTCAAAGAGGTTGTCGCCGGCAAGCCGGAGCGTTTCGAAACCATGCTTCACACCGTGGTCAACGCCGCGCTCAAGGGCGTACGCAAGCAGACCCAGGAGACGATGGCCAAGCTGATGAAGGATTCGGGAATGGGTGGCCTGTTCGGGGGTTTGGGCTGAGTCCGATGATTCTTCCCTTGGATAATCTGGTTCGAAGCCTGGCGCGTCTGCCGGGGCTGGGCCGCCGCTCCGCGGAGCGGGCGGCGCTGGCGCTTGTCCGGAGGCCTGAGCAGCTCCTCGACGAGTTGAGTGCCGCGCTGGCCACCGCCCGCGAACGGGTGCGGTGTTGTGACGTCTGCGGTGGCTTCACCACCACCGACGCCAATCCGTGTGCCCTCTGCACCGGACCGGGCCGGGATACGGGGATTATCTGCGTGGTTGAAGAACCGGGCGACATCCTCGCCATCGAACGCTCGGGCGGCTTCTGCGGACGCTACCACGCGCTTCAGGGCAAGCTCTCGCCGGCGCGCATGACCGGACCGGCCGAACTCCGCATCCAGACGCTCCTCGACCGTGTCCAAGCCGAGGGAGTGCGCGAGGTGGTCCTGGCCCTCAGCACCGATCTTGATGGCGACACCACCGCCGGGTACCTGGCCGAACGGCTCCGTGCCTACGGCGTGCAGGTGACGCGCCTCGCCTTCGGCCTGCCCGCCGACAGCGGCGTCGGCTATTCCGATCCGCTCACGCTCAAACGGGCGCTCGGAGGACGGCAGGAGGTGCCGTAAAGGTATGGAGTCGAACCCATCCGTCAGTGTCGCTGCGATCATGGAGCAGATCCGGGAACGGATTGCGCGGGCATGCGAGCAGTCGGGTCGAAACCCGGACGAGGTCGAGGTGATCGGGGTCACCAAGACCTTCGGTCCCGAAGTGGTCGCCGAGGCGTGGGAGGCCGGCATCCGCCGCTTCGGCGAGAACCGCGTGCAGGAGGCCGCCTTCAAAATCCCCCAGTGCGTCTCGGGGCCCGACTGGCACCTGATCGGTCATTTGCAGCGGAACAAAATCCGGCCGGCCCTGGCTTTCTTCTCGACGATCCATTCGGTTGATACGGTCCGGCTTGTCGAACAATTCGACGCGGCGGCGGACGAGGCGGGTGTCCGTCCGGACATTCTGCTGGAAGTGAATGTCTCCGGCGAAGCCAGTAAATTCGGAATCAAGCCCGAGGATATCCCGCAGGTGGTGGAACGGGCCCTGGCGTGCCGTGCGCTGACGCTTGTCGGTCTGATGACACTCGCGCCGTTCTGCCCGGATCCCGAGCAGACGCGGCCTTTTTTCGCGCGGCTGCGCGAGCTGCGCGACCGGCTCACGCGTGATTTCGGCATCGGCCTGCCCCATCTCTCCATGGGAATGTCCAATGACTTCGAGGCGGCCGTCCGCGAAGGCGCCACATGGATCCGCATCGGCTCGCTCCTTTTCGGCCACCGGCCCACGATGAAGCAGAACCTGCGCACGCAGGCCGAGGCAGAAGGAATCTGGGAGGCGTGACGATGCGCCACGCATTCCGAAGCATCACGGATACAGCTTAGCCGATCATCACACCGTCCGCAAATCTAATTGTTGCCGGCTTAGGAGCCCCGGGCGCATGGCAGTTCTGATGGAGTCGTTGATTCGTAGTCATAATCATAATCGTAATCCGTTCTCCACCAGGAAATCAAGATCACGATTACGATCACGATTACGATTAAGGAGTAACCCTCATCAGAACTGCCATGCGCCCAGGAGCCCCCCAAGGGGGCGTGTCGGGCAACGCGTCGAGGAAGGCGCGGGTGACGGCTTCGGCATAGGCACCGGCGTAGGCGCCGGCAAGAAAGCGGTCAAAGACCTCGTCGTGGAATCGCCGCCACGAGGCATCTTCATGGCCGGGGATGACGGGATAGAAGAGACAACCCGCGTCGGTTGCCGCGGCGAGGTCTCCCGGGGCGTCACCGATCAGCAGCACGCGCCCGGGGCGATAGCGTCCGTCGGTGGCGAGCCGGATCTGGCGGGCCTTGGAGCCCACCTCCTGCCCCGTGATGGCGGAGACCAGGTGCCCCATGCCGTGGTGTTTCCATTCCTTGAGCAGCGCGTCTTCGGGAGTCTGCGAAACCACGATCACGTCGCTTGCGCGTGCGATGCGCGTCAGACTCGTGAGCGCCCACGGGAAGGGGGGCGTCGGCCGCATCCGGGTATCAATGTCGACATTGACCGCCAGGCTCCACTCCAGCACACGCTTCAAATCCGGATCGCCGGTTCGGGCGACCTCAGCTTGCAGCGACGGGTTGCCGAGCGGCAGACCCGACTGGCAATAGGCACGCAGTGATTCGAGCCTGGGCAGGGGCACGCCCGAGGCGCGGACGACGTCCCACGCGTCGAGCAACTCAAAGGTCAACAACAGGTTGGTGAACCGGTTCTGGCCGCGCGTCTTCGATCCGATGTTGACGAACTCTGCGGCGGCACGCACCTGTGTCTCGATTGTGCCCAGCCCCCAGCATGAGCAGATCAGCGGATGAAAATGGAGCTTCTGCTTGACATCCATGGTGTCAAACACGCACCCGTCCGAATCCACGCCCACGAAGGCGTCATGGGCGGGTTTGAGCGCGACGAGGTCGGCGGCTGTTGTGCGACGAGGATCCATGGCGACAGTCCCTTAGGCTTCCACGATCTCCATGGCGATTTCGGCCCAGCGCCACAGGCGGCGGGGTTCATATTTCACGGTACTGATATCCTTGAGGATGATTTCGAGCGGACAGCCATGACGAGCGCAGACGTCCACGGACGCTTGCAGATGTTCGCGAATCGCCTGTTCGTTGAACGTGGGCCAGGCCAGCAGCGCGGGATTGGGCTTGCGCGAGTAAACGTAATCGCGGCCGATCCCGGCCGCGGCGCGTTCCTCGTCGACCCACGGGCTCATGGAAATTTTGCGCAGGTTTGGGATTTTGCGCACCGCCTCCAGCTTGAGGTCGAGCGGCTCGCAGCACCCGTAATAGACCAGGCCGAACCGCTGAAAGAGGGGCATGCACGGGTCAATCTCAAATTCCTCTAACATCGCAGGGGAAACGGTTGAAAACATCTGCGCCATACTGAACATCCACAGATCCCGCGTGCGGGGGCGCGCGGGGTCGTACCCCGGGGCGGGTAGATCATCCGTATAGGCGCCCGTGCAATGAACCGTGGGCTGGGGACCGCACAACACCCCCAGAGCTTCCATCTGGTCGAGCATGCAGAGATGGCCGTTGACCACGCGCCGGACCAATTCGGCCATGAAATCCGGCCGGTCGATCATCGCGTACAACGCACCCTCGACGCCCATCCAGAAGCTGATCGGATCCCACACCGTGAGGTAGGATGGGTCGCATCCGGTCTCGACCACATCCAGAACCCCGTCAAAGAGGGCGTGTGCGACCTCCAGACGGCGGGCGGTTTCCTGTATGTCATGCGTAACGACGGGGTCCCGCAGCTTGTCCAGATCGGCGTCGGTCTCAAACTGATTTTGGAAGCGATGCCCCATCACGCTATTGGTCGGGTCGGTTACGGCGACCTCGGCATTCACCGCGGCCACCCCCAGCCCGGAATTCGACACCGCTTTGGGGACGGCGATGAACGGCTCAATGACCTGATCCGCGGGGAAGTGGCGGCTGCGATAAAGGGTCTGCCGCAGCATCTCCTCGTACGAACGGCACTCGGGGTCTTCGCAGCGCAGGGTCAGTTCGTCGTCTACGTTCATCTCGTTCCAGCACACCTGATCAATCATGACCATGGGCCGGACCGGATGCTTGTCATTCAGCTTGCGCCACATCGCGCGTTTCTCGGCGTGGATCGGCAACGCCGCGATTTCGGCGACTTCGCCGGCGAGGCGGCGGAGGAGAGATCGGTCGGTAGGTGTCATGGTGGCGTCCAAGTATTACGCACGTATTACGGAGTCAAGCAAGGCGAATAAATATAGGTTATTTGGGTGATGATTACGAGCATGATTTGGAGCAGATTTGGAGGTACGGCCGACGTGGGGCGCGTCGTTGCTGAAAAAGCCAATGTTTGCGCGATCAAATACATGCGCCAATCGTGGTTGCTGGCAGTAGTTCAAGGCTATTTATTCGCTTGAGGGCAGACCCCTTGAAACCCCGTGGCTTTTTCGGTTGACGATAACGGGCGACGAGAGCGCTGGACGATTGGGATCCTCGCTACCCTGTCGCGCCGTAGCCCAAAGGGCGAAGGCGGATCGTTATCCGCTCTCGTCGCCCGCTATCGTCCACCGAGTCTTCCTTAATTCACATTCTGACAGCACCGTCTTCTCTTGGTGCTGATGGGGAGGCCCGTCTCGAATGGCGCTAAGTTAAGCGATGCTTCCGATCATAATCCTAATCTTAATCGTAATCGTAATCGTAATCGTAATCGTAATCCGTTCTCCACCAGAAGATTAAGATCAAGATTAGGATTACGATTAAGATGGCAATAGCCCCTTAATTTAGCGCCATTCAGGCCCGTCCCTAATTCGCCCTAGAAGATTAAGATCAAGATTAGGATTACGATTAAGATGGCAATAGCCCCTTAATTTAGCGCCATTCAGGCCCGTCCCTAATCCGCCCTAATCCGCCTAAAATGAGAATTGCTGGCCTCACCGATGACTTCCCTTGCCGTCGGACGGCCATACAGGATAAACTGTGCGGCATGACAACCTCTACCGATGCCTCTACCGATGCCCCTGCCGACACCCGGCCCGATTGGGACACCTATTTCATGGATATCGCCCGCGTGGTCTCCAGCCGCGGGAACTGCAGCCGCCGCAAGGTGGGCGCGGTGATCGTTTCGGACCGCCGCATCATCTCCACCGGTTACAACGGGACCCCGCGCGGCATCCGTAACTGCTGCGAGGGCGGCTGCGCCCGTTGCGCCTCTGCCGCCCCATCCGGATCGGCGCTTGCCGAATGCGTGTGCTCCCATGCCGAGGAGAATGCGATCACACAGGCGGCTTACCACGGCGTCCGCACCAAGGATGCCACCCTCTATGTCACCATCAGCCCCTGCCTGACCTGCGCCAAGATGATCATCAACGCGGGCATCCTCAGCGTGGTCTACGGAGGCGATTATGCGTTCAACGAGCAGACGCGCGCGCTGTTCGCCGAGGCCGGCATCGTCTGTCGCACGTACGCCCCGCCTGACCCCGTACCGGAAGGCTGACCGCGTTCCTCGACACCTCCCTTTTCAACCCGCAACCACCCCGCCCACTGCCATGCAAAATCAACCCGTTCAAGCAGAACTCCTGCGCCGCTACCGCGCCCATTTCAACCGTGATCCCGATGTGGTGGCCTATGCGCCGGGCCGGATTGAGGTGATCGGAAACCATACCGACTATAATGAAGGATTTGTCTGTTCCGCAGCCATCAATTACGGCACGTTCTTCGCGGCTGCACGCGGCGATGGCCAGACGTGCCGACTCATGGTCGGCGACCTGATGCAGGAGGTTGCCTTCAACACCGATTGCGCCGAGCCATCGGTCGCGGACACCTGGTCGAATTATGTGAAAGGGGTGCTGTCCGGGTTGCGCGAGCGGGCGCCCGTCTCGTGCGGGTTTGACGGGATGTTCCTCGGCAACATTCCGCTGGGGGCGGGGCTTTCCTCGTCAGCCGCACTTGAGGTCTCCGCCGGTCTGGCGCTGGCCCGCCTCTACGGCATGGCTGTGGACCGCTTGGAACTGGCCCGGATTGGGCAGGCCGCGGAGCACCGCTTCGCGGGGGTCCACTGCGGATTACTTGACCAGATATCCTCCCTCTTTGGCATGGAGGGGATGTTGGTCGAGACCGATTTCCGCACGCTTGAGGTGAAGAACGTTCCCCTGGGGAACGACGCCTGTTTTCTGATGTGCAACACCCACGCAAAACACGCGCTCGTGGACGGGGAATACAACCGCCGCCGCGCCGCCTGTGAAGAGGCCCGCGACTATTTTGCCACGGTGCTGCCGCATCCGGTCCGGGCGTTGCGGGACGTGACGGTGGAGGAGTGGGAAACACACCACGCCGGGCTTTCCGACGTGGTCGCACGGCGCGCCGCCCATCCGATCAGCGAGAACGCGCGGGTGCTGGCGGCGGCTGATGCGCTGGCGACGCACGACCTCGTCCGCTTCGGCCGGCTCATGTTTGAGTCGCACGAAAGCTCGCAGGTGAATTTTGAGAATGCCTGCCCCGAGTTGGACTGTCTGGTCGCGGCCGCCCGCAGGATCCCCGGTGTGATGGGCGCACGGCTCTCCGGCGGCGGGTTCGGCGGCAGCGTGGTCGTCCTTGTCCATCCGCGCGACGCCGAGACGGCCGGCGCGGCCCTTACCAACGCCTATGCGGCTACTTTCGGAAACCCGTGCGACGTGCGCGTGATACGCCCCAGCGCCGGAGCAACCGTGGTACAGGCGGGGTAAGTGCGTCAAAATATCCGCTCTTGACGAATCAAGGGCACTCGGGGTACACTACTACCCCTTACCTTTCCAAGGAGACTCCGTGAAACTTGAACTGCTCGAAAAGGCCAAAAACCGTATTCCGTGTATACCCGTGTTGGTCAATCTGGTTTCGAAGCGTGTGCGCCAGTTGAATGCCGGCATGAGGCCATACGTCAAGCCCGAGTCGGCAGATGAGGACAAATTGGATGTCGCCTTGCGTGAGATTGCAGAGGGCAAGATCATTGCCGAGGTCGATTTCGATGCCATTGCGCGGCGACAGAAGATCCAGCAGAAATACGCGTCGACCTAAGACCGGCGCGGTGGCCGGGCGGACGCCCCGTCTCACACGATTCCCCCTCCCTGCCAATCCTGCCTATCCCGCCGATTCGCATTTCCAGGCTGTTGCATGAACCGGCGCTCGGTCCCGAAGACGTGGGGTGGGGATTGGAGCATGTCGGGAATGACAGGGCGTGGACGATGATCTTGATGCGTCAACCCGGGGAGCCCACGAGCCATGGCCGACGAAAAAAATAGACGTGGCGGCAACTTGGCGGTCAACCGCAAAGCGTTTCACGAGTACGCCGTGCTGGAGAAATATGAAGCCGGTCTCGCACTCGTCGGGACCGAAGTCAAAGTCGTCCGCAACGGCGAGGTCGGCCTTTCCGGGTCTTATGCCAAGGCATCCAATGGCCAGCTCTTCCTGCATCAGGTAACGATACCGCCGTATGCGTTCGGCAACCGGTTCAACCACGACTCGCTGCGGACGCGGCGGCTGCTGATGCACAAGGGCCAGATTCGCAAGTTGCAGGCACAACAGGAACAGAAGGGGCTGGCGCTGATTCCGTTGCGGATCTACCTGACGCCACGCGGCCTGGTCAAGGTCGAGATCGGCGTCTGCCGTGGCAAGAACCAACAGGACAAACGCGAGACCGCCCGTCGGCGCGAAGCCGACCTCGATGCCAGACGGGCGATGACGAACGCGTGAAAAGCCGCGGAGATTAACGTGCGACGACGAGCACGCTGTTGAGCGTTCCGAGGCTGTTTTGCGCCCACTCGCTGTTGTTGGGGTCGACACACCAGGTGCCATTGATCACGAACTTGTACTCGTGCGTTCCGGGCGGGAGAATCAGGGTCGTGGTAAAGAGACCGGTATTCTTTTTGTCGGTCATTTGCTTCGCCTGCGGATCCCAATTGTTGAACTCCCCGGCGAGGTAGACGACCGAATCGGGATCGGCCTGCACGGAGAACACCACGCGGCGGCTCTGGGTTGTTGCTTTTGCCATTTAAGGCCTCTTCTTTCGTTGGATTACCTTGCGAATACGGAAGAAATGCGCACAAGATACAGGTGCATGATATTCTTTGGACGACGAACCGTCAAGGGGAATAATCGAGGCGCTTGCAAAACTTGGAAGCGCCGGGAATCAGGGTTCAGGATGCCAGGGTTCAGGCCGGAAACGCCTCCTGAACCCCGAACCCTGAACCCTCCGCTTGCACAAACCGGAGGTTTTGCAAGCGCCTCAATCTTCATAAGGGCAAACGGAGCGTGACATCGCAGGTCTTTTGGGCGATAATGTTTTTCCATTTCGGTATCCCAACTCGGGGGTTGCATGAAGGCACGGACTTCAACGCGGAAACGTAAAACACGTGAGACCGATATTGCGGTCTCTCTGAATCTGGACGGCACGGGCGTCTCGCGGATCGATACCGGCATCGGCTTCTTCAACCACATGCTGGAGCTGTTCGCCCGGCATGCGCTGGTCGACATTGAGGTGTCAGCCGTGGGCGACATCACCGTGGATTACCATCACACGGTTGAGGATCTCGGTCTGGTCCTGGGCGGCTGCATCGACGAGGCGATGGGCACCCGCAGCGGCATCCGCCGCTACGGGTTTGCCGCCCTGCCGATGGATGAGGCGTTGAGTGAGGTGGCGGTCGATCTGGGCGGTCGCCCCTTTCTGGTCTTCAACAGTGTCATGAAGCAGCAGAAGGTGCGCGATTTCGACGTGCAGTTGCTGGAGGAGTTCTTCCGCGCCGTCAGCGTGCAGGGGCGGATGAATGTGCACATCAATCATCGCTACGGTGAGGATGCGCACCATGTCTGCGAGTCGATTTTCAAAGGCTTTGCCCGTGCGCTGCGGCAAGCCGTCGAGCCCGATCCGCGCGAAACGGGCGTGCCATCGAGCAAGGGGATGCTCTGAGATGGTCATTCTGCCGGCGATTGATTTGCAGGGCGGCCGGTGCGTGCGGCTTCGGCAGGGGCGTGCGGATGAGGCGACGGTTTATGCCGACGACCCCGTGGCCATGGCCATCCGATGGCTGGAGCAGGGAGCCGAACAACTCCATGTGGTCGATCTCGACGGCGCATTCGCGGGACATCCGGCCCATGCCGGGGTAATCGCGCGCATCGTCCGCACCTCCGGGCTTGCGGTCGAAGTTGGCGGCGGTCTCCGCACCGACGAGGCCGTCGAGGACCTCGTGCGGGCCGGCGTGTCGCGGGCGATCCTCGGCACCCGCGCGTGGGCCGATCCTGCCGCGCTGGACCGGTTGGTGGCGCGTTTCGGCGAGGCCATCGCCGTCGGAATCGATGCGCGCGACGGTTTTGTGCAGGTCAAAGGCTGGGTGGAGACCACCGGCGTGCGGGCGACAGACCTGGCCCAACGGGCCGCAGCCGCCGGCGTCGCGACGATCATTTATACCGACACCGCGACCGACGGCATGCTCGGCGGGCCGAACCTGACGCAACTCGATCAGATCTGTGCGACCGTGCCGAAGTGCCGGATCATCGCCTCGGGCGGCGTCAGTTCCCCCGAACATGTCCGCGCACTCCGCGCATTGAAGCGCGACAACCTGTATGGCGCGATCGTCGGCAAGGCGCTTTATGATGGCAAAACCACACTCGCGGATCTTTTGGCCGCGACGGGCTGAACCGAAAACCGGACCGTGCTTCACCGCGCAAGCGCGCATCGAACACAAAGAGAACTATGTTGGAAAATGTACAAATGACCCGGCTCGGCAACGGGCTGACCGTGGCGACCGCGCCGCAGCCCGACGCGGAGAGCGCCGGCGTGGGCTTCTGGATCCGGGTTGGGGGGCGCTATGAAACGCCCGAGGCGGCGGGCGCCAGCCACTTCATCGAGCATCTGCTGTTCAAGGGAACGCCGACGCGGAGCGCCCAGGCGATTTCGCAGGCGGTCGAAGGCCGGGGCGGTTACCTGAACGCCTACACGCAGGAGGAGTGCACCTGCTACTACGCGCGCCTCCCCCACGAATTCCAGTTTGAGGCGTTCGAGGTCCTGGCCGACATGTACCTCAACGCCAAGCTCGCACCCGCCGATGTGGCTCGCGAACGGGCGGTGATCCTGGAAGAACTGAAGATGTATCGCGATCAGCCGCAGTCCGTTGTGCAGGAGCAGCTCTCCGAGGCCGTGTGGGCGGGGCACCCCATCGGGGTTCCGTTGGTGGGCAATGAGCGTTCCCTCGCGAACCTCACGCGCGATGCGCTCGACGCCTTCCGCCGCAGTCACTACCTGCCCGGACGGACGATCGTGGTGTTTGCCGGGCGCGTCGATCACGACGCCTGCGTCGCCCGTGTCGCCAAACGGATGGGCGGCTGCAGGGACGGCAGCGCGCTGCGGGCCCGTCCGGTCACCGCCAAAACCCGGCAGGAGCCCATCCGCCTGACACGGCGCGAGATCGAGCAGGCTCATCTCGCGATCGGGTTCCGCACCCCCTTCAGCCGCCATGACAGCAGACGCGTCCCGTTGCGGATGCTCAACTCCCTGCTCGGCGAAAACATGAGTTCGCGCCTGTTCCAGACGGTGCGCGAGAAGCACGGACTGGCCTATTCGATCCATTCGAACTACCAGTTGTTTAACGACACCGGCGTGCTCGTGATCGCGGCCGGGCTCGACCGGGGGCGCGCGGACCGCGCGCTGCGGCTGATCGCCCGCGAGATCGACCGTGTGCGCAGCAAAGCGGTCGGCGCCGCCGAGTTGCGGCGTACCAAGGATTACCTGCTTGGCTCGTTCCGACTCGGGCTGGAAGGCACGGGCGGCCGGCTCTCGTGGGTCGGGGAGTCGCTTGCCCAGTATGGACGGTTGCTCAACCCGAACGAATTCATCGACCAGGTGCGCTCCACGACGGCGGAGGATGTGCGGGCGGTCGCCGAGGCGGTGTTTGATCCGAAGCGAATGACGCTCTCGCTGGTGGTGCCCCAGAACCATCCGCTGGATGAAACCGCCTGGCTGGAGACGATGCTCGGAGGGTGTGCGCCGTAAACGGCGAACGGAGCGGGGAGGTGTGCGAGACATGGCGACTGTATTGGACACGTTGAAAGAGCGGTTGTTGTTTGATGCCATGACGGCGCCGGAGCTGGCCGCGGAGTTGGACAAGCCGATGACCGTCTATGCCGGTTTTGACCCGTCGAGCGACAGTCTGCAGGCCGGCAACTTTGTCACCATTATGGCGCTCTCCCATTTCCAACGCGCCGGACACCGCGTCATTGCCCTGGTGGGCGGCGCGACGGGCCTGATCGGCGACCCTTCAGGGAAATCCTCCGAGCGCAACCTCCTGACCGATGAACAGGTGCGCCGGAACCTCGATGGAATTCAGGAGAACCTCTCGCGGTTCATCGATTTCGGCACCGGCCCCAATCCCGCCATCATGGTCAATAACTACGACTGGCACAAGGACTTCACCTTTATCTCGCTGTTGCGCGACGTGGGCCGCTACTTCCGCGTGAACCAGATGCTCGCCAAGGAGTCGGTGAAGACGCGTTTGGAGTCGCAGGAAGGCATCTCGTTTACCGAGTTCTGCTACCAGATTCTTCAGGGGTATGACTTCCTGCACCTCTACCGCACGACCGGATGCCGCCTGCAGATCGGCGGATCCGATCAATGGGGCAACATCACCGCCGGGACGGAACTGATCCGCCGTGTCGAGGGATCCGCCAGTTTTGGTCTGACCTTCCCGTTGGTCTGCGACAGTCAGGGCCGCAAATTCGGCAAGAGCGAAGGCAACGCGATCTATCTCGATCATCGCCGCACGTCGTACTACGAATTCTACCAGTTCTTCCTGCGCACGCTCGATGCCGACGTCATCCGCTTCCTGCGCATCTTCACCTTCCTGCCGGAAGCGGAGCTGCAACGCCTCGAGGGCGAGGCCGAGGCGGCGCCGGAGAAACACGAGGCGCAGCGGGTGCTGGCCGATCAGCTCACCCGGGCGGTGCATGGCGCGCATGGGCTCGCCGTCGCGCAGCGGGCCAGCGAGGTGCTCTTTGGTGGATCGTTTGACGGCCTGAACGCCTCCGACTTGTTGGCGGTCTTCGCCAATGTCCCCTCTTCCGAACTGCCTTTCGACGGGGTCGTGGGCAGGCCGGTCCTGGAGGTGATCGTGGCGGCGGGGCTGTGCGCGAGCAAGGGCGAAGCACGCCGGCTGATGCAGCAAGGCGGATTGACAGTCAACTCCCACCGTATCGGCGACAGCGCGGCCGTGTTTGACGCGTCGATGCTGATCGACGGGAGGCTGGCGGTGCTCCGTTCGGGCAAGAAAAACAACAGACTGCTGAAGGTGTGTCACACACCGGACCGCGATCGCTAAACCCGCGCGCGGTTTCCTTTCATCTCGCGCGCCCCAGAGGTACCACGGAACATGAACATCACCGACAGCTCTCCTGAGACGCCGTCCCCGGCGTCAGACGCGGCCCTTCCGCCGCCCCGGCCGCCGCTCACCGCCGACGAGGCGCGCGTGCTGGGCGCGTTGATCGAGAAGCAGCTTACCACGCCTGAATACTACCCGCTGACGCTGAACGCGCTGCTGGCGGCCTGCAATCAGAAGAACAATCGCGACCCCGTGCTGTCGCTCGACGAAACGGCCGTGATCCTGGCGCTGGACGAGTTGCGTGAGAAGAAACTGGTGTGGCAGGTCTCGCTTGCGGGGCATCGGGCCCACAAATACCGCCACGCCTTCACCGATGTCTACCACGTGCCCGAGCCGTGCGTGCCGCTGCTGACCGAATTGCTGTTGCGCGGGCCGCAAACCCCTGCCGAATTGCGCGGGCGGGTGGAACGGATGCAGGCGGTGTTTGCGGACGTCGCGGCGGTGGAGGCGGCTTTGCAGGGCTTGTCCGATCATCCCGACGGGCCGTTGACCGTCAAACTCGCCCGCGAGTCTGGACGTCGCGAAGCACGCTGGGCCCACCGGTTGAGCGGTGACGTGGTCCCCGCGGCGCCGGCGGCGGCGGCCGACGGCGTGCCGCCGCCGGTCACGGCGCCAGCCGTCTCCCGTCTCGATCGTCTGGAACAGGAGATCGTGGCATTGCGAGGTCAACTCGCCGAGATGGAAACACGTTTTCACGCCTTTAGCCGGCAGTTCGGCGAGTGAGCCCGGATTTCAGCAACGGGTTTTCACGGTTGGCACTGCGATTCAGACAGTGGGGAGGCGGGCGGCGTGTGCGGGCGGTGGCGAAGGGCAAGCCGGGATCGAATGGGCTAATAGTAGCCGGTGTCAGGTCGTTCGCGGGCGGGGTGTGAGTCGCCAGCCGG
>Ga0268276_1001304_pt1 | contig 25149 bp, 18 predicted proteins | sample saktaG_4_FD_190145 | JGI IMG/M metagenome (GOLD analysis project Ga0268276, IMG submission 190145) | Saline water microbial communities from Sakinaw Lake, British Columbia, Canada - sak_2010_1_5_45m | ecosystem: Environmental > Aquatic > Non-marine Saline and Alkaline > Saline ... | reverse complement strand
GAACGATGATCTCATTTGCTTTTGCGCTCAGAGCACCTTTGTACTCTTCAAACAGCGTGTCCAACTCATCTGCAGCTTCATCAGAGTTGACCCCAGGCACAACCAACAACCCCGGTGTGGCAAACGAAGATTCCAACCGTGACTGATTCCAGATGTTCGTGAGACCGGCAATGATGATGTTTCTCATCCCGGCGAAGTAGGAAGGAATCCCGTAATAGTAGAACTCTGGCTCGTAATCCTTGATGTGAACCAGAGAGTGATATAAGCCATCGGAACCCTTTGAAGCCTTCGGGAACAAAGCAACCGTTTTCAGTTGATCATCATTCTTCCCCTTGAATAACTCCCAATTCGGATGAAGGAGGGCATGCTCACCATCCACATGCATCCTAACCCTGGAGGCATCCTGATGAAACAGATAGACAAAAGACTTGTTCTTGTTTGAAACCAACTCGTAATAGCAATTCCCGAACGCCAGGTAATCGAATACCAGTTTTCTTAGCAGGTAAGCAAACGGTTCTTTGAGATTGTTTGGGTAGTTGAAAAGGCGTTGGGTAACAATGTCAGAAGACTGAATACCCTGACCAACAATATAACTCGTTTTGGAGTTGAGGATAGCCCGGTGAACAGGAACCTCACGGGCAAGTTTAATCAGCTGCCTGGGAAGTGCATTATCATCCCCGAAAGGAACGAAGTCCTTGTAATTAACCCGCAGATCAACAAAATCTGTATCAAACAGACTAAGAACCGGAGTGTAATTGAACTCATAGAACCTTGGCTTTGTAATGGACTTACCGGGCATAACTGGTTAGATTTCATTGTGAGATTAATCAATCACCGAAGCCGGCAAGAATCATCAGCTCGGTATGCAGGTAAGCTGTTTGAGCCTTATATTGCACCCTGTACCGGCGCATCTGCAGATCGGGGTTGTACCAGGTCTCCACATCTTCAGGGTCCATGAGACCATCGGTACCAAAGATCATGTTCTCCTGTGTGGACAGGACAGCCCGGTGAGGTTGAACCCCATTCTGGTAGCCGGCGATCCAGGAATCCCAATCAGGACGAATCAGCACCGGAATACCTTCATACGAAGGAACATTGACCCCATTGAGCATCAACGAGAGTGGAAGATCACCCGTTTTTCCTTTGATCGTATGCACCAGGTTCCTCCACATAGAGCGAGTTACCATAAACACAAGCGGAAACTCAAACATCTCAGGACGGGCAGCATCGATCATATACTCAAACGTAATATCGGCTTCATCAGAGCTTAACGTACTTGCTTTGACAGCAGCAACAACCCCCGAAGAGGCAAAAGTTCCGGAGCCATCAGCAACAGCAGAGAAATCGAACGACTGACCCTTATACCTTCCAACAACCTTGATTTGAGCACCGGTAGGATTAGTTACTATAACCCCGTTAATACCAGCCCGGGCTTCGATAGTGGCTTTATGAGCAGCCAGCCAGGCAGCGGCAGTCGCAGTGGCACTGGTACCATAAGCCTGTGCATAATCAACCCCATTGATCGTCACAGTGATTGTCGTATCCCCGGAAGCCGTGTAGGTGAGAATTTTCTCGGCACGGACTGCCGTAACAGATGAAGTAATTGGGATATGCTGGGCAGAAGGAATAGTACCCGCATAGACATCATTAAAGAAATGCGACATGAACCCGGTGTAGCCGGAAAAATCATCATCCACCGTACCTCCCGGCACACCAGAAGTAAGCTCCTCCTGAACAGGATTGGCGAAGAACATTTGACGGATCAAGTCCTGTTGTCCGGCTTGCGCTATGATAGGCAGCATAACCTTGTTCCAAACATCAGGCTCCTTCATCTTCTCTACATCATCCTCCTTGTAGCCTGAAGCCAGCAACTGTTCCAGGATTGAGCCCCAGAAAGCCCGACCATTCTGCTCAAACTCCATCGCCATAGGCTGAACTGTAATGGAAGGATGAGAAAGAGTAAACGTGCCGGCAGCTGTAAAACCAGGAGAAGACTTTGGTTTGGTTATAAAGCTCGGACGAGAGATCTTGTTGAGTTTTTCAGTACCCTTGATATCGGTACGAACAGAGATAGCCCCACGGATATCCTCCCCCATGAAGAAAGGAGAAACAAAGAACTCACGAATAGACTGTTTCGTGAAGGCAGGACTGATTGAGTGTGAAAATATATTTGCCATGTTTTTAAAGGATTAGCGATTAGGATTAGGGTTCATTTGAGGTTTTAGCTTGGATTTCATTTCCAGAGGCATGTCTTTCAGGAGCTGTTTGCCAAAGGTTTCTTCCGAGTGAGAGACCTTCAGTTGAGGATCAATCCCCTCAACAGTGGTAGGTTTGGCACTCAGCTGGTCCTGGAGTGTAACAATCTGATCCTGCAAAGCAGCCAGTTGCTTCTGGTGATCCGATTCAAGCGTTGAAATCTGTTGCTTATAATCAGTCTCCAGCTGTTCAATCGTTTGATTGTACGTGGAAACCGTTTCGACATTCACCCCCTCGGGGGCAGGATTGAACAGATTCTTCAGTTTTTGGAATAGTTCCTTTTTCATAATTTGATTGTTTGAAAAATATTTGAGCATAAATTCAATGATAGTGTCAGGCTTATGGGAAATTAGTGAAGCAATAGCCGGATTGGAATTAAGAAATTGGGTGGCCTGATAGGAGAAAGAGTCAACCGCAAATAAAGAATCGGTTGCAGCAGGATCGTCTACCAGGTCAGTTGCTAAAAGCTCTTCGATGCGTGTAGCCGGGTACTCGTCTTCTGTAATAGCGGGTTCGGCAGGAACAAAAGCAATAGAAGCCCCGAACATGTCGGGATTATTCTTGGCCATTTTTAAAATATAATCAAAGAGATTACCCGATGGAGATTCTTTACAGACTTCATCCAGGTGAAGATCACTGTATACTTTATCGCCATCAACCTGGAAATTCTTAAAACGACCAATGTAAGTTCCAAATGAAGAGCTACACATATTGGGGTGTCCAAACCGGGCTTTAACTCCAGTATTTTTTGAATTACCAAGTTTTTCTATCTGTGAAAGTGTAATAGGATCAATCTGTTCAAAATATGATTTCACTTTTCCCGATTGAGCTACGATAACTTTCTGAAGAACTCCCTTTTCTTCATCAATTTTTGCGAAGGAGAAAGAGATTGGCGGCGTAGAAAATGACTTCATTTTGCTAATTAATTAAACAAAAACAAACATACGATAACTTAAAGTAAATGTTTAGTAAAAAGTGGCAAAAACATTGTATTATAGCTTGTTATGATAATATTTATTTCATATATTTGTAAAAAATGGCTATATGAATCCGGAAACAGAAAAAGTAATCGATGACATTAGGCAGTATTTCGGAATAGATGTAGGAAATCTTATAAAAAGAGGATTGCTCCCAATTAATGCTGCTAAAAAATGGCTGGTAAGAGAACTCTATTTTACTTATGCCAGAGAAGGAAATACCATAGAAAAGGGGGGGAGGACTTATACTGATATCAAGTATCAACTGAGTATTGATTATGGTATCAGCGTGAGCAGCATTGAGAAAATAATTTACCGGGGATTGAACTAAAATCCGGATTTGATGATTGTCAAACCATAAAATATGGACAGATATGGTTGTAAAGAATGCAAAAGGACAATTTGCCAAGGGACATGGCGGAAAGCCCAAAGGAGCGGTTAATAAAACCACCCTTATCAATAAGCAAAGGATCGAGAAGGTCCTATCATTGCTTGATGAAACCCTGGAAGAAGACATCCAGAACCTTAAAGCCAAAGAAAGAGTTGAATTATGGTCGGCCCTGCAGGAGTTTATCCGTCCGAAGCTGCAGCGGATGAACTTAGATATAACACCGCCTGAAGATAAGGTCACTAAGATCACCTTTGAAGTCGTCAAGGGGAATTAAAAAATTCATGGAGAAGAAGGTCAGGGTATCGGTTGTGTTCGAGAAGAATTATAAAGCCACTTCAAAGATCATCGTTAACCAGGGCGGAAGCCGGTCAGGGAAAACATACTCCATTCTTCAATTACTTATCCTCGTCAAGGCATTTGAAGGCAACGACAAAGTATTCTCCATCGTCAGAAAGAGCATGCCGGCACTGAAAGCCTCAGCCATGCGGGATTTCTTTGAGATACTTAAAAGCCAGGATTTATACGACGAACGGGATCATAATAAAACAGAGAACACCTACATCCTAAACGGGAACCTGTTTGAATTTATGAGCCTGGACCAACCTCAGAAGAAACGGGGAGCCAAGCGTACTTACCTATTCATCAACGAAGCCAACGAACTCACCCTGGAAGACTGGATACAGCTATCCCTGAGGACAGAGAGGCAAATCTACATTGACTACAATCCCTCTATGGATGAGCACTGGATCTATGATACCGTGATTCCAAGACCGGATTGCACCTTTATTCATTCCACCTATCTTGATAACATTCTATTCCTACCGGAAGAGCAAGTCAAAGAGATTGAGAACCTCAAGAACGTTGATCAGAATTACTGGCGAATCTATGGCTTAGGGGAAATCGGACAGATCCAGGGACTTATCTTCGCGAACTGGGAAGTAGTGGACACATTCCCGGTAGATTGCAAATGGATCACCTATGGACTTGATTTTGGTTTTTCAAACGACCCAACAGCCCTTATCAAAGTTGGAATGTCGGGAGGCGAAATCTATGCTGATGAATTGATCTACAGCCGGGGATTGACCAACCAGGATATTGCAAAATGGATGAATGACCTGGGCGTGACCCGTGCAGATGAAATCATAGCCGACAATCAACCAAAGTGTATTTATGAAATCCGGCAGGAAGGATTCAATGTAAAGCCGACCTTCAAAGGAGCGGACAGCATTATTGCCGGCATCGATATTCTGAAACGTTCCCGGATCAAAGTAACCAAACGATCCCTAAACCTGATAAGGGAGCTCAAAAATTACAAATGGAAAGAGGATGCTGCCGGTAAAACCTTGAATGTGCCGGTGGATAGGTTTAATCACGGAATTGACGGACTCAGGTATGTGTGCATGTACCGGAACCTGGGAGGGAAAAGGATGGTAAGAGTGAGGAAGATTAGATGAGGTGCACCTGCCCTTTGTGGCGGAGCTTGCGGAGCCACTATGGGCAGAATGCCCGTGAAAAAAGGGTAAGGAACAAACGCAGACAGCCCAGCGGAATGCCCACAAGGAGCTCAGCGACGAAGTGGCATGGAGCGCCGGGCTGACAAGTTTGTGGATTACTCTTTTGAGCGGAGCTCTGACTTCTTGTTGTGCTGGTTCCGGGATATGTCGGCTAAGATTGCGGTCACTCCTGCAGCTGCGAAGGATGAGCAGCAAAGGTGTGACCATAGTGGCTGGATTACGTGAAATGGCAAGCAAGCCAACCTCTGTCGAATGCAGGATCTATCAGGGATACTGGTTTGGTTTCCGGAATAACCCTGCATGAGACTGTGGTTGGCGGTGGAGAATGACTGCGGGTTCAAGCTTGCTGACTGGTGTATGTAGATGAAGACCACCGAACTTGGGTTTTTGTTCGTTGAGCGAAGCGAAGCGCAAAAACACAATATCAGGGCTTACTGTCCATTTACGGTAGAATAGCACTCTTCTCAATCTTCTCATGCCTCTACCGGGATATTTAACATAATAGGTTTATAGGACAGCCGCCGTACCGACCCAATGGCAGGTAATGGCAAGGCAGCCACAGTGGTAACATAATCTGCAAGGTAGAGAGGATATGATAGCATACCATTGTGGATGCCTTGCCATTAACTGCCGTTGATCGAAGAAGGTTACTGTTATTAGCGGCTGCTCCTATAAACGCCTGTTATGTTAAATAGACCGTACTCGTCGTGCAGGTGTCCGGGAACCGTTTGAGTAGAAAGTGTTGGGCACTCCTGAAGCTGTGAAGAATGAACAGCAAAGGTGTGACCAATGACCAGGCTTACTGACGGGATTGGATGGCAAGCCAACCGGTACCGAAGGCAGGGTTCAATCTGGAAGATGTTTTTGGATTTGGGGTATGCCCTGCCGGAGGGAGGGGTTGGTGGTGGAGCCTTGAGGATCTTGCGACGAAATGAGTGGAACCGCCGAATGAGTGAAAGGATTAGCGGATGCGAAGGGGTATGTTTTGAATGATTTTTAATTACTTACTTCTTTTCTGCTGAAAATGATTTTGGATCAATTATAGGCAGGATGGCATTGTGTAGGAATGTGCCACGAAAATAAGAAAACATTAATCCCCTTGTGGTGGAGAGCGATACGGAATTTAAAGTTGTTGCGAAAACTTCCGGAATTACAACTGCTTTTGTTTCAGGATCTACAAATTTTGACAGTTCCTTCACCTCGTAAACGCAACTTGAACGCAATTTGCCGAATAATTGGTCTTTCGGTTCATTTTGAATGCTCACTGTGCAGATTACAATGACAAAATCTTTCTCAATATTAATCCTATGCTCAAGGTTAATTTCAAATTGAAAGACTGTTTCAGCCGCCAAAGGTACTTGTGGGGCGTTTAAACAAGTGTCCAATAATTCAATGGTCTTTATTTGAAAACCAATTGATAATACATCTTTATCTGTCATGCTTGAGCAAATGAAGGTTGTGAATTATTAGTCGTTAAAGAAAAACTCGAGGAAAATAACGGTAGAGATTGTCGTTCCATCCCAAAAATTTCATTAACACAGTCTATAACAGGACTGGATTGAACTGTCTGGCATACAGTTTTATGATAATTGGCTACGATTTTATTTTCCTTTTCTTCCAAGGCAAGAAGTTTTATGTTTAATGCATGCTGAAGCTCAATGAGCGTATCCATCGTAAAATTGTGAGTGCCAGAAAGCCATTTGGTTATTATTGATGGATTATCTTTACCAACTGCTTTCAGAAGATCTTTGTTTTTCCATTTCTTTGCCTTCATGGCATCAGCAATTTTAGCTGCTAAAAGCATTTTTGCGTCTACTTTCTCCTGATCTATCGGGTCAATTGAATCCAAAAGATCATCAATTAATTTACTTGTGTACGTTTCCATAGTTTTACCATTCATCATCTCGAAATTCCAAATCTCCAGAGAAATCAAGATAATCGTTTATGTAACAAATTTCCTTTTCTTTAATACGTTTAGTAATTTGAGCTGAAACTCGTCTAAGAAAATAATTTTCCTCAGTAAGTTTTTCATCTTCCTGAAGCGCTCTCATTTCCTTGGGTTTTGGTCCTCCATTTCCTACAACCACTAATTGTGTGCCATACCGGATACAATATAAGCGTAGATTTCTCTCCTCATCATCATATAATGCGCATACGCCATCTCCGGGATTACCTTCTTCTAATTTAAAAAAGTCTATACGTGCCCCTGTTTTATGCCCTATTGTTCTTAAACGCTGGAGAATATTTTTTATTTCACTTAAAAAGGAATCTTTATTCTCTTTTATGAACTTGTCTAAAAGGGTTTCTTGCTCGTCATTTAGTAATATTGAATATATAGAGCATTCATCTCCGCTAAAACTCGACAGTTTAACAAGTCTATATTTCATTTTCTTTGAGATTGCAAAGTTACAAAATTTTACTTATAAGCGAAATTAATTTAAAGAAACCATAAATTTTTCTGGGCGAACTCCGGGAGCTTATCATTCTGGAAGTGGGGATATATCTGGGCGACCATTTCGGGATATTTGATTGTTACCGGGAGGCTTTGCTGGCTTACGGATTTCCAGTACATTCGACTAAATTGATATACCTGGTCCATTAATTCCCGAATCAGGGCTTGATCTTCAAGCAACTCTGGCTTGGAACATGCAAATGATATCTTTAAGGGGAAGTGATATTCACGGTTGGCAACCCTGGAGGTTTCATAATACCTCGTATTATTGAAGAGCAAGTAATCGAATTTGCCAACTTTCACAATGCTACCGCTTAATGGCATTAAATCTTTACTGGACATATCGAAGGCCAGGAGTTCTTTGCTTTCAGTTTTATTTATTGAGACAATGATAACCGGGATTGACAACCCTAATTTATTCAGGATGTCGATGATTGGTATAAGTTCCTTTTTGCTTATTGTTTTATAGAAGTGAATGATTAAACGATTGGCTGTTTCGTGATCGACCAGATATTTGAGAACTGCTTTCCGGATTGAACCGGCAAGCATAGTAATTTCATTGGCAAGAAAGCAATCGAACCCCTCAAATATTCCTTCGTTATTAAAACAGAAAGCACTTCCAACATATTTATTCTTCCTGGATTTGGAATAGAATGCACCGATTCCAACAATTAATTCATTCGAGGTTAACCGATTAAGACGCCATGGAATACCTCCAATCTTTGCAAGCAAGGCGATTTCAATATTGGGAAGGAAGAATTGGAAATTCCGGTTAAAGATGTTTTCCTTATAGATAACTTGTGAAGTTATCCCTCTTTGTAAAAGTAACTCCTTTACCCGGTAGTACACAATATGTTTGGAAAGATCGGGATTAAGCTTCGATATTGGGCTGATATATAGCGCAATATAACGTATATCCTGTTTCAAATCTTTTGTTAACAGCGCATTTCTGATTTCTTCAACGATGGTACTTGTTGATTTGAATGCTATGCTATCCTCCTTTTCAAAATACAAAGGTTGTTTTATATAGGTTACCAGATCAGGGAACGATTGGTAAAGTTCTCCGGATTCATTCGTTTTATAGTACCCTTCTGTCAAATATTGATATAAAACCTTGATATATTTTTCACGATCAGGTTCATGATAAATGAAAAAGAATCTAACGTTGTTATGCGGCGATGCTTTGTAAGGCCCATAATTCTTCATACCATTCAATGGGCTTACATTTTTTCCTTTCCCAAACATCAGATCATTTGATTCCATATTTGTTCTCTGGATTTCATCATCGCTGACCATATGGAATCCTTTAGAAGAGAGGGGTAGGATAGAAATAAATTCACTATTCTTCAAATAGACGTTGTAAAAACTTTCAAGTTCGGCAAGATATTTTGGATACCGGTTCTTAAAGTCCGGAGTATCGAAGGTGATTTCAAACTCTGTTTTTAACGGATTACTTACTACCGGGTAAAGTTTATCAAGATCCTGCTTAAAATGAGGCGGCATATATTTATACCGATGAAGTTCACCCAAACAATTTATCCAGTTGAGTTTATCTGTGGGAAAATCCGAAAGCTCCTGTAGACTCTTCTTCAGGACTTTAGTTGTACCATCAAAGGACAAAACCATTTCAGGTCCATCTGTAATCCTTGCATGCTGAATCTTTAGCGTATAAACATTATATACTGAATATTTTTTTGTTCCAAGTTTTTCGTTAACAAACCAAACCTCAATGTCGTTAGTAAAAGTAGGATACATGATATCTGCAATGTTCCGGAAATAATTCCTAATGAGGTACCGATAATAATGGTTAGCAAAATAGACTGATTGGGTAAGGTCAACAGTAATTCTACAACCACTGCCATCAGGTTCTGAAAAATCTGCGTAGTACCAAAGAGCATCCGGCAGTTTTGAGGTAAGGACCAACTCATCAATTATTTCTTTTTGAATATCATCCCGGTGGACAGGAACATATTCATCTCGTTTTTCACCGGAGATTGAACACTCCAATTTTTGCACTGGTGACGGGAAAGGAATAATGTTGAGTAAAAAACCTTGTGACATATCCAGATACAATTTTATTCATTAATTCCCATTCCTTTCATGGCACTCTTGATTTCCTCTTCCAAGGTTTCAGATTCTGTTTCGGATTCAAAAGAAACATTGATTTTCAATCCGGGATCATTGGCAAGTTTTGAAAGAACCTGTAAATAGAAGACATTCCATTTTTTTGGAGGAATATTGCCCTGCCATGTGATTTTCCTTCGGCCAGGGGACGGAGGAGTTAACGGAGTGGTAGGAGTTGATGCTGAAGTTTTTTTTCTGACGGTAGCTATGGATTTTCCTGAAATATCGTCACAACTGGCCTTAATCGAGTATATACCTTCAATAACCTCTACCTTTAACACACCTGTTTCAGAGATCACACCATTTGAGGTTGACCATTCAATTTTCGGAATCTCTATTTCATCACCATGCTGGTCGAATCCTTTTGCGGAAAAAGAGAAAGATTTATTTATCTCAAGTTCAATGTTCTCAGGAATTACCTTAATGGATTTTAGTTTTCTTGGTTCAATATGTTTTCTGGCTTCTTCGGATGTGATAATAAACATTTCATCAGAAATCTCGATATCTGAAGCAGATAAAGGCTCCTGAAAGTGGAATGGTTCATACTTAGACCCTCGCTTACCTGCATAAGCGATTATTCCATCGGTTACCCCTTTTGCGATTGACCTTTTAACTGCTGCCTGGTCGGTGAGTCTCGGAAAAATTGCTGTAGCATAAAAGGCATCCCGAACATTCTTTGTACTCCATTCTATGAAAGCAGGGGGCCAATTCCGGACGAGGAAATTTGGATTGACATCATCCGTTATCTCACCATCCAGTTTAAGCCGTTGTGAATAGAGTTGAGGTAAGCTATGAGCCTGACTGGAATGCAGCAGCCCAAGATCCTTATACTGGATGTCATTATTTTTATCAAGTAAGATGATGGTTTTATAAGCTTTCCAGATATTTTCTTTCAGAGCAGACAGCGCCGATTTCATATTGGTTATAACCTGACGCGCTTGTTCCTGGTCAAGATTAATCTCATCAGCCTCTTGGTCTATGGCATACCAACCCAAGTACTTCCTTGCTTCGTTTTTTAAACCCTGGTTTGAATCGGACGCAGTGAAAATGATACCACTTTTATATACCCTGGAGGAACTTCCATAATTTCTTAACAGATCATCAATAAAATGCTTCGTTGAAGCATCATTGAGCTTTCTTTCAGGATGCATAACAACAAGCGTAAGAACAGGTCTGTCGGTAATCTGAATACTTTTTTCAGGAAACAATATTTTCTCAAACCCATTTTTTTTCTCGAACTCTTTTTTAATTTCCTGTTCGATCAACTCATCGATTTCCGGGGATTGAACTCCTGCTTTCCGATCACTAAACCGCTTGATCAGATTTTCTTTTGTGGAAAATTTATATTTCGACCCGGTGGAAGTTAAATAATAGCAGTTTTCAAGAAGGCCATCAAGAACACTATCCAATAAACCTATGTCAAGATCGGGTTCTCCTATGGAGAATTTAATTTCAGGAACTGTTGCCAACCCTTCTTTGGTTTGTCCTCCATTGGATTCGAAGAAAATGACTGTTGCCGCTTTTTTATTAAGCCTGGCTTTCCTTATCGGATCAATTGATTCTTCATCAAGCCTTATGGCATGTGAATCACTCTTTCCTGTAATATCCGTTGAAATGGCAACTTCCAGTCTGTTCTCACCCAATTGTTCAAATACTGCCGCCCGGAAGTTCTGATCTTCCAATGGCGCTGAACCCAGGGTAATCAATGGATCTTTTATCACATTTTTATATCCATCATTGTATGCTTTTGAAACCCATAATGCAAGAAGTCTCAACATGCCCCTGGTTTGCTGAAAGCGATTAATGGATTGCCATTTTCGTTCGAATAATGATAATACTGAAGGATGAAAAGGGTAGGAGGCTTCGAAGGCTTCCCGTGAGGTATCTACATTGAACCAGCTTGGAATCTGTGATTTATGTTCCTGCAACCATGTGACATAAGCACCTATGCTTTTTTTAGCATCATTTGGCAGCCCATTCCATTCAAATAACCTGCGTCGAATAATCTCATTGGTTTCTTTTTCGGCCGACATAAACATGGCTTTACCAAGCCGGTCGAGCATTTTTTTAAACCGTTCAAAATCTTCAAGATCCTCTGATGTCATTTCAAGTTCAGATGCCGGAATTGAGATTGCCAGAACAATGTTATTCCTACCCCTCGCATATTCAGAAAGCGTATGCAGAAAATTATAGAACTGAGCGCTTAGGTTGTGGAAGTTCCTGTGCTTGCTTACATAATTAAGCAATTCGTCAAATAATAAGAGATACGACTGATCTTCTTTGAAAAGTCTTGCCAGATCATCGCCGGCCGGAGCGATGTAATTTTCATCGTGCGATTTCAATAATTCATACCCGGTGATTCCCTCAACCTGGTAAGCAATTTCCCCCCATGGAGTTTTTCTTAAAGGTTCTCCTTCATTTTGTCTGCCGGAAACGGAACTGAACTCAGTTCCCACAAAAATTCCGGTTTTTGCTGTTGGAATATCTGGAATGCCTGCTCTTTCAAGAATTTTATCCACTCCATGAAAGTTTCTGGCTTGATTCCCAAGTTTAGCCAGGTGGTACAGCATGGTCAACGCATGTGTTTTTCCTCCACCAAATTGAGTTACAAGATTAAAAACAGCCGAGGTTTCTGTAGCAATGCCCGATAACCTGCGAACCGATTGAGATGCAAACTCAATCAAATTTTTAGTCATGTAGGTCCGCTGGAAAAACCTTTCAGGATTGATATAATCCTTGTTTTGAGATGTTCCCAATCGCACATGATCAAGGTGAACTGCAAATTCAGAAGCATCGAGCGGTCTTCCTTCAATCAGATCCTCGCGGGGAGCAATGATATTGTACCAGGGTTTTAATGCCATGATGTGTGTGTTTTAGTATCCCAATCCTTTTTTGAATGTCTGTACCCCTTCAACCCACCGTCTTTCATTGGTTCCTTGCGGATAAAGAGCGTTTAGCGCCTGTGCCAGTTTCCAAAAATTATCGTCTTTACCTATTCCATCCTCAACAAGGAATCGTTTTAATGCTTCCGAACGGCTGGCGGCGAATAGTAACATGGCCTGATGAAGCCGGTCAAGTGTTGTTTTACCAGTGTTTTCAACCTTTAACTCAACTGGAGGATAGGAAAGCTCATCCTCTGCTGTTCCTGGAAATATACTCAACTGTACCTCTTTTTTCTTTTTTACTATTTTTTGTTTATATCCTTCCATTCCAAAAAGATGTTTTGTTCTCTCTTCGACCGGCAATAATCTGGCTTTATCTCCTTTAATCTCCACAACCGATCTCATATTTTCAATACGGGCGCCAAGTCCCTGAGCAATTTTCCGAGCAGTGTCATACTCAAGGTAAAAACCACCTGGTGACTTTTTTGGTGTTTCTTCTTCATCCTCCTCTATTTCTCCATCATCCGGTTGATCGCTGTCAGAATTGGTATTTGTGGATAAAGTCCAAAGCCACATGGCCGTGATCCGCGCATCTTCTTCCAGGGTACGGGCATCTGCATCACTAAATACCATGCTTATTGCTTCCTGGCTAACGGCTGCCCAAACCTGCTCAAGATATTCCTTTAACTCAACCTTATCTCCATTGGGTTTTTCTACCGATGAATATTTTGAATAAATTTCCAAAGCAGGCCCTAAACATGAAAATATTGCATCTGCTCCAACAACCCCTTCTGAAGCTAAGCGAGGCATCCATTCATGTATACGTTTTGGAAGAACCAATAAAATATCACGCCAATCCCCAACTTGATTTTGTATCAATGAGCCATCTTTGTTTTCACGCGGACGGCAAACTAAATGAATGGATGAAGCCAATGCAGCTGAATTTATGGCTCTGAGTCTTGATCCCATTTCGGTATCAATAGGCCAAGAACCGGTAAATACCCAACCGGCATCGATCATGGATTGCAATTGAGCCTCCCAACCGGCTGTGGTTTTATGAGCAAACACCACAATGCCAATACCATCAGGCCGAAGGATTCTCCTGCCTTCTGACATGGCTTTTTGCATTTCATATTCAAACCATTTCCCATTTTTATCTTGGTATCTTTCTGAATCCCACCCTGCCATTTCACAAATTTCTTCGTCTTTCGGAGCAAGAGTTCCAATAAATAAACTTGGATAAATCTCAGACAATGTACGTTTAAGCCAAACGTAAAAAAAATCAGACAAATCCGCATATGGGACTGCATTATAATAGGGTGGGTCAGTAAAAAATACATTCAAAGACGCGTCAGGCAGCGGATGAGAAGTGGCAGAGCATTGGATGATAACACCAGGATGATAATTTGTTTCACATAGATTCAAAATAGTTTCGTTAACCCAGTCAATAAAAGTTATAATGGAACCTGAGGAATCTGCTAAACTACTTGACTCTGCAAAATCCCAAACCATTGGAATTGCCTGCCTTGAAAAAAGAGCTTTAGTATATTCACCTTTAGTAAGCCAACGTGAAGCAGAACATCCATAATCAGCAACTTTATCTATAAGAAATGCCAATAAAATCTGTATTGCATCAGCAAAAGCTTTGTCGTGATTTTCTCGTATTTCTTCCCCTGCTTGTTTTACTAACCGTATTAAAGTTGTCAATGCAAGAAGCTGGCGGTTGGTGAAAAGGTAGGACCATTTATCCATACCATAAATTGGTGCATTGAAAACACCACTCATTATGGGCAGTGTTTCATTTGGTATAAGACTTATTTCCCCTGTTTGCTTGCTAATTCTTTTTTCCAATTCCTTGCCTGCTTTTTCAATAGCATTGAAGTCTTGTTTGGTCGGTAAACGATAAAATCGACCTTTTTCAGTAGTTTTGGTCGTAACCACGCATAGTAAACGGGCATCGTTGGCTCCGCCTTTTCTTTTTTTTAATTGCCTTCGTACAGAAACTACAGGTGTGGTAAAACCACAAACCGGACAAGTTGTGTTGCCTCGCTGAACAGTGCCCTTTTGCAGGTCTTTAGCACTGGGATTCTGGATGATTTCAAATTCAATTTTTTTTGAACTATGGTTAGGGGTTATTTTTAGCGCAACAGATTTATTGTTTTTTTTGGCTAACCATAGTGATCGTATAAGAGGCACTTCAGCACCACAGGCCGGCCCTTCACAGGAGATGGTGCGTGCCCAAAGATAGGCAATAGGAGTACTGTTATCAGGGTCTTTGGGGTAAAATTCAGTAAGTTCTTTTTCGGCTTCCTGTTTTATCCATGCACACCATTTTCTATATTCATTAGCTAATTTTTTTCCATATATGGGAATATGTTCTAATTGAACCTTATTAATCAGTACAGGAATAGGATTCAGATCACTTGCAAACACATTTGTGCCAATTCTCAGAGCTTCCAGAGGGATAGAACCTCCACCTGCAAAAGGATCAACCACCATAGGCTTTGTGCCAGGTTCACCTCCAAGCGCAATATGAGCTATTTCAGTAAGTTTCCGAGAAGTAGAAAGAAATTCGGGTTGATTACTGTTATCCCAGTTTGAAAAATCTGCAATAAAATCGAGTAAAAGCTGACGGAGGAAGGTTTTATTATTCAGGAGGGTTTTATCGTGGTTTACTTTAATGAAATGCTCAATACTTTCTCTGGACAATAATTTCAGGTGTTCATTGTCACTCCATTTGAGCATTTGAGCTTCAGCTTCTTGCAGAAAACCAGCAGGACATAGTGGATCAGCAGGATCTGGCCATAAGGAAGCGCATAGTACAGCACGACATGCTGCTAATGGTCTTCGTGCCCACCAGATATGCAAGGTGGAGATGTGCCCATGGCGAATGGATTTTTCTCTGCGAGAATGCGCAGAGATTCGTTTTATAGGGAGATCAACTTCTATGAGGCGTTTCGGATAATTCATAAATCAGTTTCAGGAGAACTATACTCATTGTCAAATTTACTCAAATCTTTGTTAGAATAATCTGGTTTATCCTCGGCAAAAGCTAAGTTCACCCCCTGTGAAGACAAGGCATGCCAGGTTTTTCTCTCCTTTTCAATTTCAGGGCTCAGTTTTGCCTGGCTCAGGATCGCGATTTCACTGGCTATGTAATGTTCGATTTTTACAAACGGCTGCCAATCTATTAATGCTGGATTGTTTATGACATGCAGACTGGGCTCTTTAAGGCAATTAAAGACCACGTACAAGTAATAATCATTTTTCAAACGACGCGCAGTTTTTAACTCGTTGGAGGTCAATGCCACATCTCCGGTAGACGCACGGCCTTTCACTTCGATGAATTTCACATCTATCACTGTTGAAGGATCGTCAGGTTTAAATCTTCTGGAAATAAGATCAAATCCCTTGTTGTCATTTTCAACACTTTCGACCTTGTACCCCATAGATTCTTCGTATTCAATGGCTTTTTGAACAGCAATGATTTCCACTTCCTGATTGCTGATCATTTTTTTAACAGAAGGTTCATCTTTTTCGGGATGGGGCAGAACCCATGCGGACCCCAGGTGAATGATACCCGATATGGTGCATTGCCTTTCTCTTGCCAAATCCATTTTCCTTTTTTCCTGCCTGTTGGTCAATTCCATTATCCGGTTTTCAGTTTGGGAAATATTGGAATGGAGAGAAGGATTTTGGTCGCCTCTTTCTTTTTGCCCGATATACTCTGCAAGTTTTATATTTTGCTTGTTAATAAGTTCATTCAGACTCAAATCAAGATGCTTTTCAATGATGTTTGTCTCTTTTCTGCGTTTTTCCTGTATTTCCTGCAAGAAATCCTGCAGAACCTCATTTACGAGAAATTGCTCAAGTTGGTTTTCATCAGGGAAACTCTGAACATCAGGGAGAATTGCATTATTGGACAATGTGAGAAGGTCAAGAAATACCGTAGGTTGTTTGATAACTAATGTACCATCCGGATGAGATTCAACCACCCAAAGCCTTTTATGTATTAAATTGCCAATACCATCAATGACTGAGGCTTCAAATGTGTCAAGTTTTTTAGGCTCTATTGCGTTTATATCATAAAAGACCGTTCCTTTTTTCAGGTGAGGTTGAAATTCAGTAATCGTTGTTTCTCTGATCACTTCGAACAAAGGATGACCGGGAGTAATCCATTCAAGAGTAGGATCTTTTTCAAGATTGTCTTTGGAAAAACTGATATCTTTATATTCCTTGCCAAGAATGCCAAACCGGCACTCAAGTTCATTCCCTTTATGCCATAAGTTTCTGGGAATCCTGCCAACTGTATAAATATGCGAGTTCTTTCGCTTCTCCTTCAATTTAATACCCTGATATGGAGAAGCTGTATTGAAAAAATCTTCGACAACTTCAGGCACCAACCTTCGCTCTTTTGCTTCAGCCGATTTGCCAATGATTGCAGAAAGATTCAATTCCTTTTTGGCCAAACCTTCCAGAGTCGAATTGGTGATACTGCGAAACCTTTCAGTATCAATATCTTTGATTATACGGTCAAGAATTGGTTGTTCAGTTTCATAGTTTCTGGAGTACATTTCACGGAGCATCTTTTCCAACAGGTTCGATGGGAATATATCGCCAAGAACATTAAAAACCTTGCCTGTCTTACCGGGATCGATATCATTTTCTATTTCAGTTATCCGTTCGAATAACTTCTGTAAAACCCTTCCCTCCCTGGTATTTGTCGAAACGAAGTTCAGTATCAGGCAATCTTTTTCCTGTCCGTATCGATGAATGCGACCCATCCGTTGTTCCAACCGCATGGGATTCCAGGGAATATCAAAATTGAGCATGAACCAACAAAACTGCAGGTTTATACCTTCCCCGGCTGCTTCCGTAGCAACCAGTATCTGAGCATCCTCCTTGAACTCCCTTTCGGCAAATATTCTTGTTTTTGGAGTATTTCTGTCACCGATCTTCATGCTCCCATGAATCTGGGTAATTTTTAACCCCCATTCGATCAGCTTTCCCAACGGTCTACCGTCCTGGCCATCTCCAGCAAGATAATCCAGCGTATCTTTATGCTCAGTAAAAATGAGCATTTTCATTTTTTTATTATCAAAAACGCCCTGAGTAGTCAGCGTTTCTTTCAGTTTTACAATTTTACTTTCAATTTCTTTGGCTTCCAACTCCTTTGCCTGGATTATTAACTTTTCAAGACAGGCAATATCAATTTTCAACTCGTTGGGATCAAAGGAGGCAACTACTTCTTCAAGTTTATCAACAATATTCTGCTGTTCTTCTTCGGGGAGATCCTCGAAGTTATCCGGTAATTTATTTTCGATTTGTTTTTGACGGTATCCTTCTGGATTTTTTAAAATTTCTTCCCGTTTAAATTTCATTCTTTCAAGGCTGCGCCTGACAGCATAAAGGCTTGAAGCAAACCTTCGTTGGAGCATAGCCATGGTAAAACCAATGGCTCTTGCTCTGGCAGAACTATCGGCAGAAGCCCTGAATGACTGATCTTCGACATATTTGGTTAGTTCATGATAGAAATCATACTCTTCGGATTCGATCTGAAACGGAATGGTCTGAACAATTCTCTTCGTAAAAAGGGATTTAACTACACCTTCTTCATCAGGAAAAGTGACCAACGCTTCTTTTACTCTTCGCAGATAAAAGGGGGCTTCATGAGTGAGGATTGCTTCATCAAGACTTGCAATATCAGCATAAACATCTTTATCGAGAAGTTTCAGAAATAGTCTGAAATGTTCCGGGTCTCCTTTGTGGGGAGTAGCAGTCATTAAGAGGAGATGATCAGTTTTATCAGATAGCGCCTCACCAAGCTGGTAAGCGTAAGTTTTATGTTCATCATCAACAGCGCTCATTTTATGCGCTTCATCCACAATTATAAGATCCCATGTACTTCTCAGCAAACTTTCTCTTGCATCTTCCTGCAGAGATGCCCAGGATACCGAAGTGATAACCTGATCCTTTTCGGTCCATGGATTTGAACCATAATTTGCCCGCAATATGTCTCCCCTTATAATTTCAAACTTCTCCCGGAATTTATCTTTCATCTCTCGTTGCCATTGAAAAGTAAGATTGGCAGGAGTAACAATTAAAATTCTTTTGATCACACCTCTGGCTTTCAGTTCCTTAATCAGCAATCCTGCCATTATGGTTTTTCCGGCGCCCGGATCGTCCGCCAGCAAGAATCGAATCCGTGGAAGTTTCAAAAAATAATCATACACTGCTTCCAGTTGATGGGGAAGTGGTGCAATCTTAGCAATGGATAACGAAAAGAAGGGATCATATTCATACGCAAGGCCAAGCCTCAACGCCTCAATGGCCAATCTGAATTTTACCGGATCACCCGAAAAAGTATTCTGTTCTATGATCTCGATCTGGTCAAATTGACTCTCATTGATAGTAAGTTCGCGAATCTGCCCGGAGAGACCACGCCCAATAATTTTTATGGAATTGCCATACGGAGAACAAGCTAAAACTGTTAACTGCTCCGGAAACAGGTTTCCACCAATAGTGACATTGGGTTTAATTTTTTCCAGATATTCATTTATCTTCATTGCCTATCATTCTATCGACATGACATTGATAAGCAAAGATCGGATAAAAAACAACAAGAGGAACACGTAGTCAATGAAGTTGTAAACATGAGTTACTATGCAATACCTGCAAAGTATGCAAAATTAACATTGAGATATACTGAAATATCAGACTTTATTGTAATAACCATGCCGAGGGGAACTCAGCAGTTTTGGGATCAAGTCCTTTAACAAGGCATCAACGGAACGTGCAGATAGATCAAATTTTTTACCGATTTCGATGGCTTCTGACCGTTTAAATTCTCTGGGAAGAGCATCGAAAAACCTCCTTTTATTATCACCTGAACGGAAGGTATCATTTGTTGAACGATGAGGAAGGTTGTAGAACATAAGAAGGCTATGGCTGAGATACGTATTGATTAACCTTAGCGCTACAATGAAATCAGAGTCCTGGCATTGCAATCTTACCGTATTATCATTGGATTCATATTTGCGGATCGCCGTAAATATCATAGTTATCCGATAGAGGATCAAACCAAGACGCTTCACGATCCCACCGGATTCTTCGGAATCAAATGAGGTAGCCTCGTTAAGCCACATAGTAAAGGTGTTATTAAGAATTTGCCATTGATCGGTAGATAGTGTTACTTCTGTTGGCCATTTCTCAAGAAATTCGATTAAGTCATTAACCTGCACAGATAAGCTGGAGAAATGATCCGTCAGGTTCATTTCATTAGCAGAAGGGGAAACATCTTTCCATTCCTGATTGACCTTGTATGCATAGAATAAAAACCGGCTAAAAAGACCATCTTCGGCTGAAGAAATCAACCCGGTAACCTGACTGGGAGTGCCTGACAGGACAACTGAAAGCCGCGGCATATCGACTTCAATATATTCATTGTTCGTTTTTTTGGAACTTGATATTCGTTCATGATGAAATGCCTTACGCATCAGATCAGAATAACCGCCCCATTCCTTATCCATTACGTTGCTCATTGTATCAGCTTCTGTTTCGCAAATGATTCCTTGTCCCTGGTTCTGTTCTATATGCCAGAGTATTTTTGCATAGCTTGTGTTCGCAGGAATAAAGAGAACCCGGAAGACTGGCGGGACTGGCTGCTCATCACATGGATCATCGGACTTTTTTGATCGTTTTTGAGATTTGAATTGATTCATCTCAATTTCATACTGTTGCTGGTCCTCACGGCTCTTTGTTAAGAGGTTAGTATGGTATTTATCGCCCAGGCTTTTAGCGAATTTGAGAACCCCTTTGCCGCTGGCTGCCGGAGCAATTATAAAGGCAAAGAGGTTGGGGTAAACATATTCCTGGGCATAAACACCTCTAACATTAGGCATGCAACCACTCAGAATTGCCAAAGCACCAGTGAGAAAAACATCCCTCTCCCGCTTATCATTGAACATCACTGTACCATTTTTGAGAAGGGCCGGGAGCTTTTCAATTATATCATCAGCAATAAAAGGTGATTTTTTTAGGTAATCCTCCAGAGGAGGGAGATCATTATTACTTTTAAGTTTTGCGGAAATTGCAAAGTTTGCAAATTCCGCAGAATGGTTCAGATATGCACTTTTTACTGCTGAACGTATCTCATAGTCAGGAAGATCATAATGACCAAGTATATATTCGAGGGAAAAATGCTCTGGGATACCATTCCTGTTGCAATTGCATGCAAGCTGGAAAATGTAGTTATTACGGTTCCCTTCGAAATACTGCTCTTTTTGGTCGGTGAACTGAATGCATTGTTCAAATGTATCCATGTAATCTGTTACGGAAGTATAGTCAAATTTGCCATCTTGAGGCTTGCTTTCCGGGATGGTTACATCAAAAACCTCATTTTTGGTGTTAATGAAGCAATTAGCATCAAAGGATATAAAACAAAGCCTCGTGACATCCTTACATTTTGGGTCACACTTCAATTCAGTGACCTGCTCATAATGGTTCATCACCTTTTTATATGCAATGTCATGCTGGATAAGTCCGGAGTTAACCTGAATGAAAACCTTGTAACCTTTGCCTCCAGGGCTTAGAAAGCATGCAAGTGTATAAGGAGATTGAGTGATTTTGCTGTACCCTGAAGTTAATTGGTCAGGATTGAGTTTGTCGAAGTCGAGGTGAATGATACCACTATATGCTGTTATATAATCATATTTTCTTCCGCCTGAGAATGTGGCGGAGGGTGTAAAGGCAGGTAGTTGCCGTTTTAGTTGATCTGCCTTTGAATAATCGGCCGCGGCAAAAAGTGAGCGGATTTTCTCTATATCCGCTCTATATTTGCCATTACGAATATCCTGAAGAACCGACAGGAGATCAGCATCTTCGACCGGTTGACTGAAGCCGGTAAATATAGTTACTTTCTCCATGGTTTCAGCGTTTTGAATGTATGCGACCCTGAAGAATGTAATCCGTTGCACGCGTTTCAATCTCATTATGGGATATCTGGCGGTTACGCTGTAACCATTCATCCAGTTCATGCCGGTTGAAATAGAGTTTTTTACCCTGAGGACAGAAATGTGGGATTTGTCGGGTACTGGTAAGTTTATAGAGATGGGATGGACTAATGGCCAGGTATCTGCTGGCTTCAGAGAAATTGAGCACTACTTTCTGAAGCAGCGCTTGCTCATCCAGCTTCTGTTCGATCTGGCCGAGCTTTTCGAAAATTTGATCTGTTGTTGTCATGAGCTACTGAATTTAAAGTTCAGCAGCAAAAAGACTGGGTAAGAGAAAGGTAAGAAAGAGGTAAAGGTACTTTACCAATATTACCGGTACATGTTACTCATATCCGATTCAAACATGGGAGGTTTTTTTGAAAATTTGGTTCGTGTCGTGCTCGGGTTTGTATTGCTAAACTGAGTAAAAACAGCATGCAGAAATTCTATCCAACTTGGGTGGATCCTATGAGTGCCATACAATGCTTTGTGAATGCTATAATAAGTATACCGGATAAACTCATTTGAAACACCTACTTGTGGAATTTTTTTTATGTTAGGAGGAATATCGTCGGTTTCAATAAGATGAAAAGTATAGTTGATCATTCGGCTGAAATTATCAGCAGACATTATTTTTTCTTGCCTAATATTTATCCCGCTCATGAAATTCAACATTTCTTTGGCAGCTTTTTTATTCTCATCTAAAGTTGCAACCTTTTTTTTCGGCAAAGGGTTTGCTCTTTTCTTTAGGTCTTCAAGTGGATCAGGTTCTATTGAAAAGACCGCGGAGAGGTTTATACGGTATGTTTCCGATTGGTTTCTGAGCCAAGACTGCAACCTACGTGGACTGGAAAGTGAATGGATTGGGATTTGTATTTGTGAATCCAATGGTAGTGAAGCCAGGGATTCAAGGCACTCCTGAATTTGGTCGTATCGTTGATTTCCATAGGCCAATTGGTTGATCTGATGAGAAATGATTTGCCTTTCTTCATCAAATAGCATTGCAGATATTGCAGGATTTGCAAGGTTTGCAAAGGATAATTGGATTTTTTTTATGTTACCGTGTTTAAGGAACATGAGGTTTTCCAGAGCAGTAAAAGCTTTGATAAGACTATTCCGCCCATCAATAATCAGATCCTTGATTTCAGTATGCAATGCTACTATCGGTTTTGTCGAGGTGTCAGATTGTTTACAAAGAAGGTCTATCTGGCGCTCATAATAATAGGATGAATACTCTAACTCAGGATCATAGTGGGCATCCTGCTTTAGTACATAGCGGAAGAAGTGATCGGGAGTTTCGGTGGTCGTAAGATATTCCTTAAAGATCGTCTGGATTTCAAAGAATAGTATGATGCATTGAATTTTGAGTTCTGACAAAACAGAACATGAATTGCGAATTTTTTTCCGGGCATGAAAATATTCAGGAGTTTTTTCACCTGATACAACATAATTGAACTGGTGGTGAGAAATATCATGGGCATTCACAATTATATACCTTATGTTTTTCCATGCAATGTTTGCCCGATATTGTTTGTCAACATATTCCAGTGCATCATCTATGGCAGCACAATAGTTGTTTCGAGCTCTAATGCATTCAATCTTGATCAATTTTTTATAAAACTCAGTTGGGGCATCAAAGGGGGAAGAAGATTCGCTTAGAAAGATTGAAGGGATAAGCGGTTCCTTTGTGGGTCTCAGATAACACTCTGAAAAATCAATAAGACGCGGATGATGAGACAAAAGGATGTTCAACCTGTCAAAGAGATCCAACGAACTAACTGGGTCTGTATCATCGACCAGCCGTAGCTTTTCTATAAAATTTAAGTCGACCAGGTTATCCGGTTGCCAGGGTCGCAATTCGTTGAATAATATGCTATTGAAAATACGAAGTTCCATGGTTCAAAGGTCAAGTTTAATTCGGTTAGCGGCTTCTCTCTTTTTCTCATCAATAATCTTAGCATAAATCTGGGTGGTTTTCAGATCCTTGTGTCCGAGAAGTTTGGAAACTGTGTAAATATCGGTACCCAAAGTTAGCTGTAAAGTGGCATATGTATGACGCGCACAATGAAAAGTTATTGATTTCGTGATTTTTGCTTTCATCACCCATTGCTGTAATCTAAGGTTATGCCAGGCGCTGTATTTTAGTCCAGTGAAAACCCTATCGGTAGGGGAAGTGCGATCACCAAGAAGCTGTAAAGCTTGTTCGGAGATGGGAAGGGTTTCGGCCCCTTTGGTTTTCTTCTGCCTGAAACGGATATAATGTCCGACCTCTTTCGAGTGTTGCACCTCCGACCAGGTCAGTTTCTGGATGTCGGACCAGCGGAGGCCGGTCAATGCGGAGAATAGAAAAGCATTCTTCAGTACCGGTATTTCGCATTCAGCATTTGCCAGTGCCTGGAGTTCATCAAGGGTGAGAAATTCCCGCTGAGGTTCGCCGGGTTTTATTCCTTCAATCTCTTCTGCCGGATTCCGCTGGATGATTCCTTCCTTGAATGCTTCTCTCAATGCGGCTCTTACCTTATTATAATAGGAGGACTGAGAGTTTTGAGAAAGATTTGTATCGGCAGGCGTACGGGCTTCTTTCTGCAGGAACTCCTTAAAATTTTCCAGCCATCGTTTGTCAATCTGTGCAAAAGTAACATCGAACTTTACGAACTTTTTCAAATGTTTCAGCGTGCTATCCCAGTTGCCGTGATTGCCCTTGCTGGTGCGGCGTTTTTCGGTAAGATACTCAAAGTAGCGCAAGAAGCTGCCTTTCAGTTTGCCCTGATCCTGGAAACCATAGATGCCATTCTGAAGCTCCAGGTGTCGTTTGGAACGAATCGCTTCGGCCAGGGCGAGGTTCTTTTTGTTCTCATCCTTCTGCTCTTTGGAAAGTTTGCCTTTGTCAGGTTCGGGTACCAGATAAAGTTGCAGGTACTCATACTTACGTTTACCCTGATGATAATAGTCGAGATACAGACTGATTTTATCACCTTTCTTTCGTTGACGAAGTGTGACGGTCATACCATATATTATATAAAGAGGTTATCAATTTCAGTACGTTTGATGATTGTCCGGCGGCCCAGTTTTCCGGCTTTCAACCTGCCGTTATCAATCATCCGGTAGATGGTCCACCGGCTGGCTCCAACGAGCTGGCAGGTTTCTTCAACGCTCAGATAGTCTTTCTGTTTGACGATTGGGTTAAAGTGGTTGGCCTGTCTGTCCCGGTCGATGGCATTGAGGATCTTCCCTTCACGCTTACGTTTTTTATAGCTTAGTTTAGCGCAACTATCACTGCAGAATTGAGTGACAGTGGTTTTTGCCGTGAATGTTTTCCCGCAGTGCTGACAAACTTTTTCGATCCGGATATTACTGCTCATGTGTTGCTTATTGTAGCTGTATGTTGCTGATTGTTGCTCTATGTGGCATAATCTCCCTTTTATGGTGCCCGGCAACGTGGGCAACAATGTTGGGCAACGTTCTGGCAACAAATATACGAAAAAAAGAAGGGTTTGGCAACAAATAAAGGAAAAGAAATTCACATATTATTAACAAAAACAGGTAGTTAGAAAAGAAAGGAA
>Ga0268276_1001303_pt1 | contig 25179 bp, 22 predicted proteins | sample saktaG_4_FD_190145 | JGI IMG/M metagenome (GOLD analysis project Ga0268276, IMG submission 190145) | Saline water microbial communities from Sakinaw Lake, British Columbia, Canada - sak_2010_1_5_45m | ecosystem: Environmental > Aquatic > Non-marine Saline and Alkaline > Saline ... | reverse complement strand
TTCATGTTCTCACCTCTTCGGTTTTCAAGTATCATTTTCTATATAAATATGATACCACGCCTTTGCTTTGCAAACAAGATGAGAAAACAATAATCTGATTGAAAAATAATATACTATTCGGTATTACGTTAGTTTTCTTCAAACTTGTTAACCTTACATTTTGCATGTTGAATTTCGTATGCAAGCCAAAGACCTCCTAAAATCAATATGCCCAAAGAGATAAACTTATAAAGTAATCCTGCAAGTGGTAAAGCAAGGACGAAAAACGTGATTCCAATTGTGGAGAAAAATGCTACCACACAAGGCGTGCATCCGTATGTCAACATTCCAAAAAACAACGCTACTCCACTTAAAAAAGTTCCTTTGCCTTCCTTGCCGTTAAACTTGACAAGGGCGGTAGAGAAGTTCAACATCATGGAACTGATGAAAGACATTGTGAGATTCAAAAATATGTTTGTAACAACCAAAAAAATACCGAACTCTTCCTTCATTTCAGAATATGGCATATTCAAATAATCTAGCAGAAAATAAAGTCCTGAGAACACCAAAAACAAAATAATACTTTGGATGATAAAGCGCTTTGTTTTTTGCATCTCCCAAATTGACCTCAGCATTTATTCTCCTTGTCGAATAACCGCAAATATTCGCTTAGTCCGGCCTTTTCCAGGTTTTCAACCGCAATAAATTCCAACGCTGCTGAATTGATGCAATAACGCAATCCACCACGTTCTTTGGGCCCATCTTCAAACAGATGTCCCAAGTGGGAAGAGTCTTCAAAATTTCTTACTTCTGTCCGGATCATATCATGAGAGAAATCCTGCTTTTCCGTCAAATTTCCAAGAGGTTTTGCAAAACTTGGCCAGCCACACCCCGAATCGAATTTGTCAAGGGATGCGAAAATAGGTTTTTTGGTAACGATGTCCACATAAATACCAGGCGACTCGTTGTCCCAATATGCGTTGGCAAACGGAGGTTCCGTGGCTTTATTTTGAGTTACTTCATATTGCATTTTCGCCAATTTTGTATTGATATCCGATTTAAGTTTGTTATTTTTCATCCTCACACCGCCTCTGTCATAATTATAGCATGTCCCATAAGAAACTATTCTCTTGATGCTTCCAGAAAACGTGTTCTTCTTCGGGTTTATCTATGAAAAAGTCCGAAATTATCGGACAGTGTCAATAAACAAACTAGATTTTCTCTCGGTAGAAGGGCATGCTCATGCATCTGGGCCCGCCTCTACCCCGGGACAGTTCACTTGACGAAATTGTGTGAACTTTTACGCCATGCTTTTTTAAGATATCATTTGTAATATGATTTCTTTCATATACTATCACTTCTCCAGGACGGAGGACAATCGTATTCGCTCCATCGTTCCACTGTTCCCTGTCAGATGACACGATATCGTCGCCTCCACAAGGAATGAGTGTGATCGGACGTTTCAAATATTTTTCCAAAATGGAATCAAGTTTTTGTTCAATCGGTACAACAGTCAGTTTGCCTGGTTGAGTTTTGCTCTTGGTGAGCTCATATGCCTTTATCGAACGTTTGGCTTCATGATGGACCAAAAACTTGGAATAATCCACTTGGGTGAATACCGTATCCAAATGCATAAATGATCTGCTTTTGGGAATGTCGAATGCTATTATGGTCTCAAATTCTGTTGGAAAATTGTAAAACAAGTTTTTTGCCAGTTTTTCAATCGCTGCGGGATGAGTGCGTTGACTTACTCCGATTGCGAGCGTGGTTTCATTCAGAATTAATACGTCTCCGCCTTCGATAGTTGACTGATAATTTCGTTCATAGTAGATTGGATTCGCATTATTTCCATAGACAGGATGATATTTGAAAATATATTCACCATATATCGTTTCCCTACTCCTAGTTGCAGTATACATTTTACTGATTGCAACTCCAGAGCCGATGATTGAAAATGGGTCTCGGGTAAAATATAGATTTGGCATAGGGTCTGTGACAAAAGGATAGTCTCGGATGTAATCAGTCAGTGTGCGCTTGATAAAATTCGGAACTTCTGATTTTCTGATTCCCGCCATCGTGGTTTCAACCATAGATTTTGTTAAGGCAAATGAATTAAGATAATCAGTCATTACTTGTTTCAAAGTGTCACTTGTGACATTCGCCTCTTCGAGAAACTGCTGGACGAACTGCTCTTTTATCACTTTACTACTATCAAGAGTTTCGCTGACCAAGTCGGAGAGATACAGAACCTCGACTCCATTTTTGCGGAACACGTTGGCAAAATGATCATGTTCTTTAATGGCGAGATCCAACCAGGGAATGTCGTCGAAAAGCAGCTGTTCAAGCCATTTTGGTGTCAGGTTCTCCAATTCTTTTCCAGGGCGGTGCAATAATACAGTTTTTAGTGTTCCGATTTCTGAATTTACAAACAGGGTTCCCATAACTTCACTCCCAACTTATTCTACAGGCTTGAATCTGGCAGTAAAATGTCGCAAAATAGGCGATTCGTACTCGAATTTCAGACCTTTGATCTGGTTTCTTCGTTGATATACTTTATTAAATATCTCGACAACATAATCAAAATGCTGGAAAGTATATGTTCTGCGAGGTATAGTAAGTCTCAGAAATTCCTTGTCGGCTCTTAAGTTTTTTTGTGTATCTGGATCCCTACCAAGCAATAAAGATCCAATCTCAACTGCGCGGATGCCGCCCTCTATATACAGTTCATTACAAATTGCCTGGGCGGGGAACTCGTCATATGGTATATGCGGGCAAATGGCTCCGCAGTCAACGAACACTGCGTGTCCGCCGGTTGGATATTGGATTGGGATACCTGTTGCTTTTAATTTTTCTCCAAGATAGTTGATTTCTGCGATCCGATATTCCAAATAACTTTCTTCCAAAGCCTCATTTAAACCAATTGCCAATGCATCCATATCCCTTCCGGCAAGTCCTCCATAGGTAGGAAAACCTTCCATCGGAACAATTCTTATCTGACATTTTTGAAAAAGTTCAAGGTTATCCTTGATTACAATCAATCCACCGATGTTTACAAGCCCGTCTTTTTTGGCGCTCATAAGAAAAATATCCGCCTGATCAAATTGCGCTCTGGCTATTTCCTTAATGGTTTTGTTTTTATATGCTTCTTCTCTTTGTTTGATGAAATAGGCGTTTTCTGCATATCGCGCGCCATCAATAATGACGGGAATATTATATTGTTTTGCCAATTTATTGACTTGTATCATGTTTTCCAAACTTACTGGCTGCCCTCCGGCGGAATTGTTAGTGATGGTCATGATGATGCCTGCGATGTTTTCTGGTTGATGGTCATGAATTGCTTTTTTAAGCAAATTTAGATCAAAATTACCTTTGAAAGGATGATATTTTTCCAAATCGTAACATTCTTTTATGACTGTGTCGATAGCTCTGGCCCCAGCCATTTCAACATGTGCTCTGGTCGTATCGAAATGGATATTGCTGATAAAAACCATTCCGGGATGTTTGACAAGAGCGGGTATCACTACCTGTTCCGCGCCCCTGCCTTGATGGGCTGGCATGATATATTTGTAGCCAGTGATCTCCTTCACCACTTTCTCCAAGCGGTAAAAACTTGCAGATCCTGCATAAGCCTCATCGCCTTGCATCAATGCTCCCCATTGAAAATGGCTCATAGCCCCGGTTCCGGAGTCTGTCAGCAAATCGATGAAAACATCTTCGCTTCTGAGTTGAAATGGATTGTATCCAGCTTCTTGAAGTTTTAAAATTCGCTCAGATCTTTCGATCAGATGAATCGGTTCCACCATTTTGATCCGATATGGAGGGACAATTTTCTTATCCTGCACTTTTTTCTTCCTTTCTATTCTTATGTAAATTTATCGCGATTCGACCAGATTAATCTGCAATTGCCACTTCTAGAATTTCAAACTAATCCACGCCTTCAATTATTGCTTGAATAATAGGTCGTCAAGTGGTCGTCAACAGTAAAGTAAGGTCATTTTAGCGAAAGCAGTGTGACCGATTCCACATGTATTGTTTGAGGAAACATGTCAACTGGTGTGATTTCAACCAATTTATAGCCATTATTGACAAGAATCTCCAAATCCCTTCCTAAAGTCGCCTGGTCACAGGAAATGTAAACCACTTTGGGAATCTTCATCGTCAAAAGCGCATCGATGAAGCCTTTCGAACACCCTCTACGGGGTGGGTCGACAAAGATGATGTCGAAATTGAATTTTTTCCATTTTTCAAGTACCGTCTGAGCATCGCCAACTTCGAAAAATGCGTTTTTGATTTTGTTGATTTCCGCGTTTTTTCTTGCGTCCGCAATTGCAGATTTAACGATTTCAATGCCAAACACCTTGTAGGCTATTTTCGCGGCACCCAGTCCGATGGAGCCTATTCCGCAATATGCGTCGATTAATTTTGTCTTGTCATTCAAATTGGCATATTCAAGCGCCTTTTGAAAAAGTTTTTCAGTTTGCAGGGTGTTTGTTTGAAAAAATGAGCGAATCCCAACTTGATAAACGATATTGTTGATTTGTTCTTTCAGATAATCTTTTCCAAAAAGCATCACAATCGGATCGACCGACATAACGGATTCATCTTTGGTAATTGTATAGCCTATGCCAGTTATTTCCGGCATCTTGTCAGTCATTTTTTGAACAAGTATGTCCGAAAATGGAAGTTCTCTGGCAAGTTGTAACAACACGATGATTTCTTTTGTCCAAACCGATTCCCTGATCAACGCCGATTTTAAAACTCCAGTTTTGGCTATTTCGTCATAGGCGTGAATTTTCAGTTCATTACAGATGTTTTTTATCAGATATACAACGTCAAACGATTTTTTGGCGACGATATGGCATTCATCAAGATTAACCAATTTATGAGTTTTGGCGATAAAAAATCCAGCTTCGATTCCTTTTTCGCCTTGGCCGAATTTGACTTCAACTTTATTGCGAAAATGATATGGATTAACCATGCCGATCATGTCTTTTACAACAGAATCATCAAGATGTGAGTGTTTCAAACTTGATTCTACTCGATACTTCTTAAAGCTGAGTTGAACATCATAATCCATGTGCATTAGACCGCATCCACCACACTCGTAAAAATGTTTGCACTTTGGCGTCACACGAAAAGGACTCTTTGTCAGCCTTTGAACGACTTTACCGAATCCGTAACTTTTGCGTCTTTTGGTAACGATGATTTCTGCGGTTTCTCCTTTTAAGAGGTCCTCTACGAAAACGGTGTATCCATCGTCAAGTTTACATACTCCTAGCGCATCATGCGTCAAATCAATGGCTTCTACAATTGTAGTCGTTAATTGGTGCTCCATTTATTCTTTCTCCTCTTCACCTTTGATTTTCTGATAAAGCAACGCCAGGCCACCAATTCCGGTTTCGCGGTATTTGGTGTGAATGTCTTTCCCTGTTTGATACATTGTATCTATCACCATATCTAAAGATATTTTTCGCGATTCAGACAAAAAAAATGCCAATCTACTGGAATCGATTGCTCGCATCGCTCCAACTGCATTTCTCTCAATGCAAGGAATTTGGACATACCCCAAAACCGGATCACATGTCAGGCCTAGATGATGTTCGAGCGAAATCTCGCCAGCGTATTCAATTTGGTTGAGCGACAATTCAAATAGTTCCGAATGCAAAGTGGCAGCCATGGCTGAAGCGCTGCCGATTTCTGCCTGGCAGCCCGCTATTGCACCGCTGATTGATGCATTGTGTTTGATTATATTTCCAATCAGGCCGGCAGTTGCCAATGCTTGAAGACAGGCTTGATTATTGAAATTGTGTTTTTCTTGCATATATTTCAAGACAGCAGGAACAACTCCTGATGATCCGCAAGTCGGTGCAGTTACGACGATTCCTCCGCTGGCGTTTTCTTCGGCGACGGCATATGCGTATGCACTCACTAGTCTGCTTTCTCTCATTTCTGGAGATTCATTTTCCAGCTCGCTATTTAAAAGTTGTTTCGCTTTCCTTTTTACGTGCAACTCTCCAGGAATAATGGTTTGAGTGCCTAATCCTCTTTTAATCGTATCCATCATTTGTTTGAAAATATTGTCTAGAAAAACCCAAATATCATTTCCTTCAAACCGTTCAACATATTCATAAAGACGTAGTTTGTTTTGCATGCAAAAATTCTTGACTTCAGCGAAAGTGTGATGGGGGTAGATTTCAGGAAGATCGTTCGATTCCTCGTTTTCAACTTTGATCGAACCACCACCAACGCTATAAACTCTCATGGTAAATTCATGATCCAATGCATCGTATCCGATGATGTCCAAGGTATTCGGATGCCAAAGAACAAACTGATCATCAAACACTACTTCGACATCGCCCAACGTTTTTTTGATTACGTAATCAGTTAGATGGCCTTTGCCGGTCATGGCTAGAGATCCATATAAAATCACTTTGAATTTATGTAGTCCCGGATACTTTTTTTGAAACAATTCGCAAGCCTTTTGAGGCCCCATTGTATGTGAGCTTGACGGCCCGTATCCAATTTTATACAGTTCACGAATCGATTTCATATTTTCCTCCGAGGGAATTGAACTATATGTATATTATACCATAATGTCGCGAAATATATAAGAGTCGATTACGGAAATTAAAAGGTCCGACCAATGTCGGACCGATAAATGAAGGGTACTTTATATTTCGCTAGCCTGTTTGTTCGTTACATAAAATATTGTCACTAAAACCATTCCTACTAGAGCAAACAGATAAATCGCATTGATTGAGATTTGAGAAATTAATACTCCAGCAATCAGCGAAGCAATCGGGATCAAGGCTTGCGACAGAACTCCTGAAACAGAACTGACTTTGCCAAGCTGCTTTTTGTCGACTTTTCTTTGAAAAATCAAATTAACCGGAATATTGAAAGCGGTATTTGCAAATCCCAACAAAAACATTATCAAGGTCAGTCCGACCAAAACTGCACTGATCGATACAAAACCCAAATAGAATCCCACCATAACTGTTGCCAACGCGCACATCAAAAGCACGAAAATCAAAATTGCCCGCTTCAAATCTTTGCCATATGAATCCTTGGTTTTCTGTCGTGAAAGGATTAGTGACATGATGATGGCTGATATGGAAAGGGAGACAGAAATTATCGAATACCAATTCTCCGGCTTCAGAAAGGAACTGAACAAATAGTTGGTAGAGGCTCCCAAATCAAATTCGATGAAGTATGGTAATGCGTTACTGAAAATCGGGCTAAGAAAAAAATTAAGTCCTAGAGCCATCATCAAAGTTACAAATATGGGTTTCGCATGAAATATGTATGATAAGCCTTCCCTTATGTCACGTAAGACGATTCGCATGGAAATATCGCTCGAAGCATGTTCGTGATGATTGTATCTGATGAACATTTCAGAGATTGCGGAAATGACATATCCGACTCCATTGATAAAGAATATCCAGACAATTCCCACGGTCGCATAAAGCACTCCGCCAAGAACTAATCCGATAATCGCTTGAAAACTTGATGAACCTTGTAAGTATGCAGCTGCCGGTTGTAATTCTTCATCAGAAACTATGAATCTTAGCAATGACGAAGATGCAGGTTGGAAGATTGAAGAATTAACGCTTAACACTAAATTCATGACAAACAGAACGACGATTCGCAAAACCACATCATCGACAAAGACAAGAAACAAACCTACAAAGATGATGGTGAATCCGCGAATGAAATCAGTGATATACATGATTCTGACTTTATTCAGTTTGTCAGCCAGCACTCCACCGAACGGCATCAAAATAACCAGTACAATCCCAGAAAGTGCTAGATAAAGCGCCTGGATCATAGCTGCAGTCTCTTTGCCATATGCTGAGTTTGCCACCCTCAAGATGAATAGGCTGATTGCAAAGTTAAATAAGATATGAGCTATATTCGAAACTAAAACTCCTCCAAAAAGCAAAGAGAAGTTTTTGTTTTGAAATACATTTTTCCTTTTTATGGTCATGTTTTCCATTAAGTGTCCCCTATGCTACTCAATTACGATTTTGACAATATCTCCATCCGCTGATTTCACATTGACAATTTCGCCGATAGCTCCTGAATTTACCATATCAATCAGCATGTCGACGTCAAGGTCAACATCGCCAAGCGTGTCCAGATTAAATTTCTTGCTTTTCAACAATTTTGCAAATTCAATTGGCAACTCGATGCGGACTTCATCGCCATCAGCGCTGTCAACTTTGATTTTTAACATTCTGAATTGGCCTTTTTTTTGTGGAAGTATGATGTCCGGTTCTTTTTCTTCCGACTCACCCATAGCAGATAAGAGATTTTCTGCCTGTTCAGCTGTGATCGTACCTTTGGTTAGCAATTCCAATATTTTCATTCTTTCTTCTTTCATTGGATCTTTTGCCATTATTAGTCCCTCCTCGATTTTAGTTTCTTAAGCAATTCAGTGGCGATGTCTGCGGTGAGTTCACCACTGTTGAGTTTATCTAAAATATCAATTCGTGATTGCATTGTTTTAGGTTCAACTGGTGCTGCAGGTTCTTCAACAGGCGCGTTTGAATCAAGCGAATATCCCAAGCCGACGATTACATCGTCCAACATTTTTTTTATGGTGGGATAGCTAAAATCCATTTCTTTTTCTACAGCTTTGATATTACCGCGATTTTTTACGAAAACTTCAATGAAGTATAATTTCTCTGTATCTAAATAATTGAACTTTGACAAGGTGAATTTGCCTTCCAGCCTCGATCCGCAGTTCTCACAATTCAATGCTTCTACAATCAAATCATGATGGCATACAGGGCATTCAGAAATTACTGGGTATTTGGATTTGCTTTTTGATATTTCCTTGAACATATTCATTCCTTCTTTCTTAAATTCGAATTTATTCATGTTATTTCCTCCATTGTATATACGAATTAGTTGCTTCTATGGTAAACCTCACCGACCTAGTTGTATCGATTGGTAAGAATATCCAACATGTACTATTAGTATGAAATCAGAATGATTATCTCAAGCAGATGCTGTTTTGCCCGAAATCGGCGATGTAGGCAAATGAATCCTTTGGGTTGTTATTTTGTTTTTTTGATGAATCATTTTTGCTCATCAAATTTTTTACAAATGACATTGTTATTTCCTCCTTTTTTTAATGTTATTGTTCAGATGACATGTTCTTCATGTCACAATCTGGAATTGTTCCAGCTTCTATAAATGCCAGTCTTGATTTTTCAAACTTGTATTGTTTTTAGTTGGTAGCAATCTTGGCAATACAGGATAAAAACTCGTCAAACATACATTTGTGTCAACCATATAACTGGTTTTCTGGTTTGTCGGAATATACGAATATGATCTTGCCATTTTACTTACCTCCTTTACTTTCAAATATTATATTTGCCTGTGATACTGGAAAATATTTTTTATATTGTCTTGATAATTACTTTTTCTCCCGAATGTGTTTTAACATCTACGATAATTCCTTTGTAGGAAATCATTTTGATAATTTCACTTTTCGATAAGGGCATGTCTCCATCAGAATCAAATTTGACAAACCTGAGTCCGAGTTTCACCATAAACAATGGTGCTGGCAGAAGAAATAATATCTTTAAAAATCTCGTGACTCCCTTTTCGTTTGGTATAATGATTCTCAATTTTACAAAATGTGCTCTTCTTGGTTTTTGAAATTTTACTTTTGGATAGAGATCCTCATATGCTTCCTTCGCACTGATCTCTCTGTTTCTCAGTTGTTGTAAAATTGTATTTTCCATCAGTTTCACACTCCAAAACTTGCTATTTCTTATTTGCACCTTCATTATATTAAATTTTATTTTAATTGTCAAGCATTTTTTTAATATTTTTATTAATTTTTTTTATATTTTTATTAATTAAATTAAAAACGCCCTAATTTGGGGCGTTTTGTTGGAAAATTTTTTTATATATTGCGGGTAAAATCGTGCTTCCGACGATAAAACCAGGAAAATCAAAAAGTAATGCGTCAATAATGCTTGGTCCTCTATCGATGGAAAACACTTGGATTCCCTCATCAATCAAAGGCAATAGCAAACCAAGAAATATCAAATATGACAATCTAACTTTAAATAGCTTAAATGAAATATACCATGACAGACCCAAAATAAAGAATTCAAGGATGTGAGCCGCTTTTCTAATAACGATATGCAAACTATCTAGATGTATTTCCCAGGCGGGAATTATATTTTCAAGAAAGTTCTTTAACTGCATGCTCAGCTCCAGGCTCAATGATGCCGACTGGTCTCCTGAGGTAGTAGAAAACGAAAAGACAAAAGCTGTAAGCGATAATGATATTACTAAGGATAGATATTTCATTTTCTTTGCTTCTTCAATTCAAAGATAATGTCGCGTAGCTCTGCAGCGCGTTCAAAATCAAGTTCTTTTGCGGACAATAACATTTGACTTTCAAGTATAAAGATACTATTGTCGATTTCTTCCCTGGAAAGATGTTGGTAATCTGCTTCTTTAACTTTTTCGCTAAGTTTTATTGAAATAGAATCATGTATAGCTTTGATAATTGTTGTGGGTTGAATGTGATTCACTAGATTATGTTCTCTTTGTATGGTTCTTCTCCGGTTTGTTTCATTGATTGCTTTCTGCATGGAATCAGTGATGTTCGAAGCATACATGACAACTTTTCCGTTGACATTTCTGGCCGCTCGTCCGATGATTTGAATCAACGATCTCGCGCTCCTAAGAAAGCCTTCCTTATTAGCATCAAGAATACCGATGAAGGATACTTCAGGTAAGTCCAATCCTTCTCTTAACAGATTGATCCCGACCAAAATATCAAATTCGCCCAAACGCAGACTGCGAATGATTTCCATTCTTTCCAAGGATTTGATTTCAGAATGGAGATAAGCAACCTTATAGCCTAAACTTTGAAGATATTCCGTGAGATCTTCACTCATTTTAATCGTTAAAGTGGTTATCAGAGTTCGCTCATTTCTGCTGATTGCAGTTTCAATTTCTTGAAGGATATCATCAATCTGACCTTCTGTGGGTCTGACGAACACTTCGGGGTCCAGCAAACCTGTAGGTCTGATTATTTGTTCAACGATATCTCCTGCTCTTTCGGTTTCGAAATCACCCGGCGTTGCGGAAACATAAATCACTTGGTTGATTTTTCCCAGAAATTCATCAAAATTCAAAGGTCTGTTGTCCAAGGCGCTTGGCAGACGGAATCCGTAATCAACCAAAGTTTGTTTTCTTGACCTGTCACCGTTGAACATGCCTCTGACTTGTGGCAGAGTAACATGGGATTCGTCGACCACAAGCAAAAAATCCTTGGGAAAAAAATCGATAAGAACATAAGGTGTTTCGCCTGCATTTCGCAAGGCAAGATGTCTTGAATAGTTCTCAATGCCATTACAGGACCCAATCTCGCGCATCATTTCCAAATCATATTTTGTTCTTTGTTCGATTCTTTCTGCTTCCAGCAACATGCCTTTGGATTTGAAATATGAGATTCTTTCCTCAAGTTCGGACTGGATTCTCGTTAGTGCTTCTTCCAATTTTCCTTTATCAGTTAAAAAGTGTGAAGCAGGAAACAAGGAAACAATCTGATAATCTTGGATGATTTCGCCAGTCACGACATTGAAAGATCGGATTCGTTTGATAGTATCAAAATCTAATTCGACTCTTAGGGCATTAGTCTTTTCGTATGGTGGTAAAATCTCGATGATATCGCCGCGGACACGAAAACTTCCTCTGACAAAATCGATGTCATTTCTTTCATATAATATATTTACCAGTTTGTTAAGTAGTTGATCCCTTCCGGAATCATCTCCGACTCGAAGCGTGACCATGCCTTTTCTGTATTCCTCAGGGTCGCCGATACCGTAGATGCATGAAACAGACGCAACGATGATTACGTCATTTCTCTCAAACAGAGATGATGTCGCTGCGTGTCGCATCTCATCAATCTCATCGTTTATCTTTGCGTCTTTTTCAATATATAAATCAGCCCCCGGAACATATGCTTCCGGTTGATAATAATCATAATAGGATATGAAATACTCAACTCTATTATTTGGAAACAGACTTTTGAACTCAGAGTATAGTTGCCCTGCCAAAGTCTTGTTATGAGCTAGAACCAAAACCGGCCGCTGGATTTCTTCAATCACTTTGCTGATGGTATAGGTTTTTCCTGTGCCCGTAGCCCCTAGCAAAACTTGTTCAAAAACACCTTGTTTTAAATTTCCCACTAATTGTTTAATTGCTTTTGGTTGGTCTCCTGTGGGGCTGTATTCAGAGGAAACAATAAATTTATTCATTCGCTTCACCACCGAATATAGTATACCATATTCCATATAAACCTATGGTCAAAAACATTATATCTGTTAAAATAGAGTTGGTGAGAAAATGAAAATAATTCTTGTATCCATTGATTCAAAATACATTCACACCAACCTCGCAGTTCGCTATCTTAAAGCAAACTGTGATTTTCCTACGGAGATTGTGGAGTTCACAATCAAAGATCAGTTGGAAAAGATTTGTCATAATATCGAAAAACTGAAACCGGATATTATCGGCTTCAGTGTCTATATTTGGAATGTAGAAATCATTAAAAAACTGACTTCTTCGCTCAAAAAGGTTCTCGATTGCATCATTATCTGGGGAGGCCCGGAAATTAGTAATGATCCGGAAACATATTTTAATTATTTTCCAATTGATTACATCATCCGAGGCGAAGGCGAGTTTTCTTTTAACGGATTAATTGATGCCATTGTTAATAAGAAAGAAAGAAATACTATTCCAAATCTTACTTATCGAGAAGCTGAAAGCCTGCTATCAACTCCGTCTCAAGCAATAAAATGTCTGGATGACTTGAAAAATCCATATCATTTTCCTGAATTGATTGCTTCATTCCCATCAAAAGTTCAATATGTGGAATCATCAAGAGGCTGTCCCTATCATTGTACTTATTGTCTTGCTTCACTTGACAACCAAGTCCGAAATTTTTCTTTAGCGAGGGTTAAAGAAGATATTTCTTTCTTGATGGCCAATGGCGCCAAAATATTCAAATTTCTTGATCGAACCTTTAATCTAAAATCTAACCGCGTCTTTGAAGTGCTAGAATTCATTGTAACAAACCATGTTAAAGGTTCAAGTTTTCAATTTGAAATCTCAGGCGATATCCTTACTGATGAAATGATCGACAAAATCAATGCGCTTTCTCCAAAAGGTCTGATCCGTTTCGAAATCGGCATTCAATCGACAAACAGCGTTAGCAATCGTGCGGTGAGCAGAGTTCAAAACTTAGATAAGTTATTCTCCAATATTCAAAAAATCCAGAAAGCAAATGTAATTGATCTGCATCTGGATCTGATTGCAGGTCTGCCCAAAGAGGATATCCATAGCTTTGAAAATACTTTTAACAAAGCTTTTGCATGCTATGCCAAAGAATTGCAACTAGGCTTTCTTAAAATGCTAAAAGGCACTCCTATAAGAAGAGATTCGGACAAATACGGATACGTCTACAATCACCTTCCTCCCTACGAAATCATCCGAAACAAAGCGTTGACAGAAAATGATGTCGAAGAGATTCGGCTTGTGGAAAAAATGCTGAACATCTATTGGAACAAAGGGTTTATGAATAAGTCCATGCGATTTATTGCAGACAGGGTTGCTTCAACTTTCAATTTCTACAGGGAATTGGCACATTTCTATCTTGATAATGCTTACGATTTTAGCCGTTATCAACTAATAGATGTATTTTGGAGGTTAAATGAATTTCTCCTGGCTAGATACCCGGAAATTCAAGTGCTTTGTTTTTCTGAGTTGAAGCGCGATTATCTGGAATACAATACATTCCGACCTAAAATCTGGTGGGATCATAAAAATATTCACAAAAATGATCTGTTACGCCTCTATTTTAAAACCGATCATACTTATTCCTTGGACACTTTATATAAATATAGTATTGTCTCGACATATTTGGATCAATATATGATTGTATTGTATCTTCCTGATAAAAAAGTGGTTCGTTATATGTCTTTATCATAAAAAAAGCTCATCGAGCTTTTTTTAATTCAATCTGGCCAAATATTGATACAAGTCACTGGGTTTAATTTCCATTGTCAGCGCCTCACGTAAATCACAGTGACTAACTTCAAGGCTGTGAGCACAGATAGCTCTTCCGCCAAAGCCTTGACGAATGACTTCAACTGCATAAGCCCCCATCTTACTGGCAAGAACTCTGTCATATGAACTTGGTGTTCCTCCGCGTTGGATATATCCGAGAACGCTCGCTCTGGATTCATATTCTGAATGTTCCTGGATTTCCCGGGCAAGTTCAGTAACATCAGTAATATTTTCTGCGACCACAATGACCAAATGACGTTTGCCTATTTCTTTAGCATGATGTACTTGCCTGAAAACATCTTCCTTGTTGAAGCCTGTATCATTAGTTATTACAATCTCGGCTCCACAAGCAATACCTGAATAAATTGCCAGGTCGCCGCAGTTTCTTCCCATCACTTCTACGACAGTGCATCTTTGGTGTGAAAAGGAAGTGTCTCTTAATTTGTCGATTGCATCAATTGCCGTATCAAGCGCTGTGAAAAAACCGATGGTATATTCTGTAGATGAAATATCGTTATCGATCGTTCCCGGCAAAGCGATGCAAGGCATTCCCATTTCAGAAAGAGCTAAAGCTCCTCGGTATGTACCGTCTCCGCCGATTGTCACCAAAGCATCGATTTCCAACGCCTGAAGATTGTCAATTGCTTTTTGTCTGACATCTTTTTCCACGAATTCTTTGAGTCTTGAAGAACCCAGAATTGTTCCTCCCCGGTTCAGGATCTGTCCGACATCATTTCTTTCAAGCTTTTTGATTTTATTTTCTATAAGTCCTTTGTATCCATCATAGATTCCATAAGCTTCGATTCCGTAGGATATCGCCGTTCTGACAACCGCTCTGATTGCCGCATTCATTCCCGGAGCGTCGCCACCGGATGTTAGGACGCCTATTTTCATTTTATTCCTCCTTGACTTTTTCAATTCTTTTGATGACAATTTGCATTTGATTGTTTCTGGAATCTACCATTCCTTCAACCACATACAATTCACCAACGGTTAACTCATTGCCAAATCTATGGTATTCCTGAGGAAAAATAACTGCTTCCAACGTTTGAAACATATCTTCAAACTCCAAGAATGCCATGTCATCTTGTTTTTTTGTCTTGATTTTTTTCTTTCTTTTCAAAAGACCTGCGAAAACAATATCTTTGTGTTCAACAAGTTCAACTTCTGATAATATATGAATTCCTTTTTTTGCGAGAGACGATTTTACTTTGGATAACGGATGGAAACTTAGGTTGAATCCGATTAATTCCTTTTCTTGTTCCACGAGAAATTTCATGTCGTATTCAGGATATTTCACGTAGACAAAACCAATCTCATCCGGATTTTGCCCCAGATTCAAAGACAACGTTATCTGGCGAAGATTTTCCACCATAGTCTGCTTGGTTTCGCCGAACTCATCGAACATTCCCACCAAGATCATTGATTCAATGACTCTCGAATTGACATCTTTGGCTCGGGAGACGAAGTCGACAAAACTTGTAAAATCTTGGCCATTTTGAATTTGTTCCAGTTTGTCTGCGACAATGTTTCCGATATTGCGAATTCCTAGATAGGGAAATCGCAAGCCCAATTCTTCCATGCTATATGCTTTCCCGGATTTGTTGATTCGTGGGGGCAGAATTTGTATTCCCAGATTGCGGCATTCCTGAATGTAGTTAGCGGTAGCTGTTTGTGATCCCGCTGCCGAATCCATCAACACTGCCATAAAATAGCCGGGATAATTTGCTTTAAGATATGCCATCCAATAGGCGACAACGCTATATGCCACAGAGTGGCTTTTATTAAATCCGTAATTTGCAAATTTGACGATATAGTCGTAAATTTGATTGCTGATATTTTCCGGATGGTTCATCTCACCACATTTTCTGATGAACTTTTCCCTCTCTTCAAGTAAAACCGATTCTTTTTTCTTGCTGACTGCTCTTCGCAAAACATCTGCTTCTCCCAAAGAATAACCGGCAAAAACATGAGCTATTTGCATGATTTGCTCTTGATAAACAATAATTCCTTTTGTCGATGACAGAATTGGTTCCAATACAGGATGCAAATAGGTAATCGGTTCTTGTTTGTTTATTCTTCTGAGATATGATGGAATGTTCTCCATAGGACCCGGTCTGAACAAGGCGATGCAAGTCGAGATATCTTCGAAAGACCGGATTTGCATCTGTCTTAATAGATTCATCATGCCCTTTGATTCCAATTGAAAAATTCCCAAAGTTCTGACATCACATAGCAATTGAAAAGTATTTTTGTCATCCAGAGGCAATTTATAGATATCGATTTTCTCTGCTGTATCTCTTTCAATCAGATCCACGACTTTTTGGATAATCGTCAGATTCCTTATACCAAGAAAGTCGATTTTCAAAAGCCCGATTTGTTCTAGATCTGTAGCCTCGAATTGAGTCTGATACATGTTTACAAGGCCGGTTTGCACAGGGACGTGTTGCGTGATTTCTTTGTCTGAAATTACAATACCTGCGGCATGTGTAGATATATGCTTTGGCAAATCGACAAGTTTTTGAGCTACATCAAACAGCACTTTGACTTCGGGAATACCCATCAGATACTTATATTTGTCGGGACTATTTTTTATGAAAACATCGATAGAATTTGCGGTTTCGCCTACATATTTGGTGACTTCATCAACAATCATATCTTTTACTTGTAATACTCTTGCCACGTCTCTTAAAGCGCTTTTTCCTTGAAATGTGCCGAAAGCAACAATGCTGGTAACGTGATTTCTGCCATATTTTTCTACCACATATTGGATAACTTGATCTCTCTTGTCATCAGGAAAATCCATGTCGATGTCAGGCATGGTAATTCGTTCTGGATTTAGGAAGCGCTCAAAGAACAGTTCATGTTGCAGCGGATCGACATCAACTATTCCCAGGGCATACGCAACCAATGATCCTGCGGAAGATCCTCTACCGGGACCGACGAGAATCAGATTCTTTTTTGCGTATAGCACAAAATCCCAGACGATGAGAAAATAATCCGCGTAATCCATGTCTTTGATTATCTTCAGTTCATGAATAAGCCTGTCATTATACTCTTCTCTTGTTTTTTTATACCCTGATTTGTTTCTCAGTCTTATTTCCAGACCTTTTTTTGCAAGCGCCTGCAAATATTGATTTGCCTCGTGATTGTTGGGAACGGGATATTTCGGTAAGTATCTCTGGTTGAAGTCAAAATCAAAATCGATTTTTTCTATCATCTTTCTTGTTTCTTGAACGAGAGGCTGATATTCCTCATATATTTTTTCCAAGACTTTTAAAGACTTGAAATCATAATTGGATTCTTCGTTTGTAAGTATGCCAGATTCGCTGTTTTTTCCTTCAAAAAGCAACGTTTTCAATACTCCAAAAGCGAATTTGTCTTCCATATTATAATACATGACTTGGTTTACGATAATAGTTCGATAGATCTGTGAAAGTTCAGGTGCAACTTTTGTTTCGGTTTCGAAGTCGTTTAGATCCAGTCCTAGATATAGCTCCTGTACGTTTTCTTCCAAATATCTGACGATCTGGTGTGCACCAGCCAAGTCTCCCGAAGAGATCAATCGGTGGATGTCTCCTTCGGATGTCAGGGCAACGCAAAAAACATCTTCATTGTGCTGATGCAAATAGGATAAATCCAAATAATCTGATTCGGTCGAGAGATAGGAACTGATTTGGATCAGATTCATGTATCCGTTTTGGTTTTTTGCATATAGCAACATAGGAAGATCGCGATAAATGTCGCTCTTCGTGTTTACGTGCAGACCAATAATAGGCTTGATTTCAGCGTTTTTGCAGGCTTGGTAAAATTTGATCGCTCCATATAGATGGTTGTGATCGGCAATTCCCAGTGTCGCAAAACCTTCATCTTTTGCCAATTTGACAAGTTTATAGATATCGATAATGCTACCGTTGAATGAGTATCCTGTCTGTATGAACAAGTCGAAGTTTATCAAATTCATCACCAATTTGATTATAACACATCGACAAAATATTATGATAGCTTATTTCTTTTTGAAGATAATTATCAAACCTCCTATGGCGAGTGCTGTCAAAACGTAACTGACGATTGAATAATCATAGGTTCTCCTTGCCGATATTGATTGTGAAAAGACTGAAAAGGCGTATGTTTCGAATTCTTCTCCATCAAAAAATAGCGTGAGAGTATACCGCCCTGGCGTATCGATTATTGTATAATTTGTTATTCTTTCTCCGTTTAAAGTAGCTTCGGCATTAGTCCATAATTCTGCAAAGTTTTGATATTCACCTTCATTCTCGATTCCGGATACTTCGGGAAGAATCCAAAAAGACAAGGTACATTTAAAATTGTTGATACCATAAACGTCCAAGTCATATGTTCCAGCTAAGTAAATCAAATCACCGGTGTAATTTTGACCGTTCAGATCCATTTTTACTCCATTGGAAAAGATCCTTATAGCATTAACTGTTTCCATTCCGTCAGAAACATTTTCAATCACGGGATAGATCACAAACTGGAGTGTTCGCAAATAATCTCCTTCGCCTAGAATCCAAAGTTCATAATTTCCCGGTTGTTCCACTAGGGTTCCGGGAGTATAGGCTTCGCCATTAAGCAATAATACTCCTGCTGTAGAGATTTGGACCGGACAGGTATATACTTTGTTTTCTTTCACACCTTCGATCAAGGCGTTTAGCACGACTGTGAAAGAAAATTCGTAATTTCCATCGATAATAGTGATCATGTAATTTCCAGGATATTCTAGTTCAATACTATTTTGTTTTGTGTCATTAATATAGGCTTCTCCTTGGAATTGATAGGAAAAATCATTTAGATATTCGCCACCAGGATTTGGCTTTGATATTGATCTTAACATGTAATTTATATAGGTCTCCGACCCATCAAATTTATGCAATATCAATATTTCTCCATGGTTGTTATAGCCGATGTATTTATCGTAATAAGCTTTTTCCATGATATGATTTCCTGATAAATCATAAATTTGAACGACGGTTTTTACATATTCTGGTAATTCAAAATTATCTGTCTCAGAATATTGTTTGCATACCAATGCTATTTTTCCCATGTCCATTTCTGCAAAATAGACGAAAAATTCCCATTCGCCATCATCGTAGATTATTGTCTTGATTATCAAGCCGCTAGCAGATTCTGTAATTTTTAAATATGCATCAAAATCTCCAGTGTCCATTCTTCTTCTTGTTCCATACTCATACGAATATGTCTGGATATCATAGTTTCCTTCTTGGATGTATTCATATTCTATTTCTATGTTTTTTGCGCTAACGTGGAAGTTTGATAAACTTAAGAAAAACATGACGCTCAACAAAGCAAAAAACAGATGTTTATTCATAAAAAAAACCTCCTGGACATACGTATCAATGATACGCTTCAGAAGGTTTGTTTGCTTGCTTGATTATTTACAGAGTCTTAAAGTATCTCTTGCGATCATGACTTCCTCATTGGTCGGAATCACATAGACTTTTATTTTCGAATCATCTGTGGAAATCAACTGTTCGATCCCGCGGCAATTGTTTCGCTTTGGATCTATTTTGACGCCTAAGACACGAAGCCTATTGATGATGTTTTCTCGTGTCGTCGGTGCATTTTCACCGATACCAGCCGTAAATACAATCGCATCAGCACCGCCCATGTATACATAATAACTTGCTATATAATCCACTATCCTTTTGGCCTGAACTTCGATGGCGAGTTGGGCGCGGTGATTGCCGTTGGCAGATTCCCTCACTAAATCTCTCGAATCTGACGAAATGCCCGAAAGACCGATATATCCTGATTGTTTATTCAAGATGTTGGTAATTTCCTTGGCGGATTTATTTTTCTTTTTCATCATGTATTCGATGACTGCAGGATCGATATTTCCCGATCTTGTTCCCATAGGTATGCCCTCGAGCGGAGTAAATCCCATGGAAGTATCGACTGATTTCCCGGCTTTGACAGCGCAAATCGACGCGCCGTTTCCAATATGAGCAACGATGATATTTACTTCTTCAGGCTTTTTTCCCATGATTTGTGCGGCCCGCTCTGAAACATATTTGTGAGATGTGCCATGAAAGCCGTATTTGCGCACTTGATAGCGTTCATACCAGTCATAAGGAGCGGCATACATAAATGATTCCTCTGGCATGGTTTGATGGAAAGCGGTATCGAATACCGCGATATGTTTAACATCTGGCAAAATTTCCTTAAAAGCCTTGATTCCTGTCAAATTCGGTCCCAAATGTAACGGACCCAAATCAATGATGCTTTCCAAAACTTCGATTTCTTTTTCAGTGATAACGCAGGAATCAGTAATGACGCTTGCGCCGTGAACCACTCTATGTCCAACTCCGTCGATTTCAGAAAACGAATGGATGATATTCAATTCAAGCAGTTTTCCCAACAACATTTTTACCGCAATGCTGTGATTTTCGATGTCGACTGTTTCTTCCAATTTGTTTCCGTTTAGTTTAATCATAAAAACAGAATCTTTCATTCCGATTCTTTCTACGATTCCACTTGTTATCACTTTTTCTTCCGGCATCTCTAAAAGTTGAAACTTTAGCGAGGAACTCCCGGCGTTCACTGCCATTATTTTTGCCATTAATCTCTACCCTTTCTTTACTAGGCCGTCAAACCAGTTGTTGATGCGACCGATTACTTTAAGCATTTCTTCTCTATCTTCAAAAGAAGGTATCTCCGCAATCAAAAAATTCTCGTTTTGCAAAGTGGTGTCTGTCTTCTTCTTTAAGATCAATATGTGTTTTCCTTGTTTCTTGAAAATATCTCTCGGCAACTGGATTAGCCCGATTGCCAGGTATAGACTTAAAATATCTTCCTTGAAATTCTTGTTGTCAGACACATCGAAAAAGCTGTCTGAAACAACAATGATAACCGTCGCATCATCTTTCAAATTTTGGTGATGATGAATCAGCACATCATATGGAAAATAACTGTTTTCCGAAAAGTCCTCCAAAGGAAAATCTGTAACCAGAAGTCCCGCTGATGCATTTTCAAAAGATAATGTGTCCTGAAAATATATGTCATCATTATAATCTGACATGCCCATCAGAGCCCTGGCCAGACGATAGCTGTCATGATTGTTGTCTACGCCAACAAGCGTTGAAGCCAACTTCAGGTTGTTGGCAACCGTTACAAGCAAATTGCCAGTTCCGACAAGTGGATCTAAAATTGTGAGTTTATCACATTCAGGAAGTAGTTTTTCCACTAAATAAGCGATAAAAATTCCAATTGTATCTGGCGTGATGTTCTCGTTGGAAAGGTTTTGTAACTTCATGGCTTTTAATACACATAACTGAAATGCTTTGCGGATCTCTTCTTTTTGATATTCCTGATGGTTTATATTATCTAACAAATTAAAAAGTTTTTTTTGCAAAATTTCGTCTTCCATTGGCAGAATTTCGTTTGCCAATACGTTTTCACAAGTTTTGAGAATTCCTTCAAGATAAGTGATCTGTGTATGACCGGCATAAAGCGTTGATGACTCGTCCAGCACGCTGAATAGTTGTTCGATATTGTCTTGTTTTAACATAATCTCACCGTTTAATAATTTTACCACAAATAGCGAGAATTCTCAACAAATATCTGTCGAAAGAAAAACTTCACCGCCTGAACGGTGAAGTTATTAATTATCGTTCTCCCTTGTCGTATATTTGTCCGATTGCTTTTGGAGCAAGTGAGTTTTTCGAAGTCAGAATCAATACAATTATGGTAGCAACATATGGGAGCATGCTCCAGACATTCGAGTTAATATTCAAGTTCTCAAGCGCAGGAAAGAATGCGACTCCTTTTGATAATGTTAGAAGCGCTGAGAACAGAAGCGCTGATAAAGCGACGTTGAACGGTTTCCAGTTTCCAAAAATCAATACTGCTATAGCTAAAAATCCATATCCAGATACATTGGCGTCAAATTCGATTGTGAAGCCAAGGATCAAGTAAAACCCGCCTAATCCTGCAAGGGCTCCAGAAATCATGACACCGGTCATACGCATTCTGTATATATTGATTCCTGCAGCATCGGCGGCATGAGGATTCTCTCCGCAAGATCTAAGTCTCAAGCCAAATTTTGTCTTATATAAAACTATGTATGCTGCGATCAAAATAACAATACCCACATATATACTTGGCAATACATTTGTGAAAAACAGATCGCCGATAAAAGGTATTTTGGATAATATTGGAACTTCGGAAATCCGGAAAGGATTGGCATTGATTGGAAGTTTATCACCTTGACCAAGATTCAAAGTGAACGTCAGGAACAAAGCTAACGCTGGCGTCAATATATTGATGGCAGTGGCGCTGATAATTTGATCCGCCCGCATCTTAACTGCTGCAATGGCGTGAAAAAATGAAACCAGAACGCCTCCTAAAGCTGCCACTAGAGATCCGAGGAAAAACAGGACATATCTTCCTCCAACCGCTTCTGCAGGAACCTTATTGATGAACAAAATCCCCAAAAAAGCCCCGATGACCATCAATCCTTCCAAACCGATGTTCGTTACACCGCCTCTTTCAGTGAACATTCCACCGATTGCGGTGATAATCAAAGGTATTGCGACCACTAATACTAAAGCAAGATAACTAAGCAGATTATGATACATCTGTCTCACCTCCTTTTTTTAGCAGCATTTTCTTAATTTTTCGCTTCTGACTCCTATTTCTGAAATAAAATCCAATAAACGATGAAATCGCAATCATATAAATAATAACCGAGGTGATGATATTTGTGATTTCCTTGTTAAATCCGACAAATTGCATTGTCAGAGCCCCTTGTTTGATATAACTAATCAAAACCCCGGAAAAAATTATTCCGATAGGGTTGCTAAATGCAATCAAAGCAACCGAAATCCCTTCAAATCCCATGGCATTGATCTTCGTCACCGGGCGGAAATAGTCCGGCTTCAGAGGCAAGTAACTCATTGCTGCAGCCAATCCCGCTAAAGCTCCGGCAATCATCATGGAAATGATAACGTTTCTTTTGTTGTTTATACCTGCATATTTGCTACCTTCTGGACTGAAACCGACAGCTTTTAACTGATAGCCAAGAGTTGTTTTCTTTAAAATGAACCAAATCACTATCGCAACTCCAATGGCAATAATTATTGATAAGTCGATATTTGAGTTGGGAAATATGGTGTCGAGCCCTACTTTCGGTATGTTTGCGGTAGGAAAAGTTGTATTGACCGCCGTCAACAAATTATCATAAACAGCCGTTCTATACGCCAAAATAACAGTCAAATAAGTTGCAATGTAGTTCATCATGATGGTAGTGATAACTTCATTGACGTTAAACTTAGATTTTAATAATCCGGGGACAAATCCCCAAATCGCTCCTGCGACAATAGCGCCCAATGCAGCTAGAATGAAATGGTATGGAGCTGGCATTGTAACTAAATTGGCTATATATAACGCTGTAATTCCTCCGACCATATATTGTCCAGAGGCACCGATATTAAATAATCCAGTCTTAAATGCGAAAGCCACCGATAATCCGACAAGGATTAACGGAGCAGATCGAAACAAGACATTACCAAAAGATTGTAGATTGGTTGATCCGCCTTTAACAAGCCGCATCAAACCTTGAACAGCAATGTCAAAACTTCCTGCTGTTGCCCACATGACTATGAACCCTACCACCAAGCCAAAGAAAATTGCGAGAAGACTGTTAATGATTACAGGTTGTTTTAATAGTTTGAATATAAATAGTATAGTTTTCTTGATTGCAATCCAAATGCTTAGAAAGATTTTTTTGACTTTCGGTTTGCCAAAAAAAAGTTTGATGCTTTGAATTGCTTTTTTAATAAATCCAATGAATTTTCTCCAAGCGCTTTTAATTTTGCTCATCTTGCACCTCCGAATTTTGCCGCTTAGATCCGGACATATACAGACCTATTTCTTCCACGGTGGTTTCTTTCGGTTTCAATTCGGCATATATTTCACCATTATGCATGACGAGAATCCTATCAGAGATATTCATGACTTCATCCAATTCAAGTGATATGACCAAAATAGCGTTGCCTTTGTCTCTTTCTTGGACTAGGGTCTTGTGGACAAATTCAATCGCTCCAACATCTAGGCCTCTTGTTGGCTGTGAAGCAACCAACAAATTGTGTTTTCTGCTGGTTTCTCTAGCGATAATTGCTTTTTGTTGGTTTCCTCCGGACATGCTTCTTGCGGAGCTTTTTGCACCGAGAGAAGAACGGATATCGTGCTTGATGATAAGTTCATTGGCATATTTATAGATTTCTTTTCTTGAAAGCAGACCAAATTTTTGGAAAGGTTTCTTATAGTATTGATTTGAAATCATATTTTCAGCAAGATTATAGTTTAAAATCAAGCCGTATCGTTGACGGTCTTCAGGAATATGAGACATACCCAATTCAAATCTTTGAAGAATAGATTGGTGAATGATGTTTTCACCGTTAAGAAAAATAGCCGATTCTTTATTATCTATATTTGAAAGCCCCGTTAGCAACCTGACTAATTCAGTTTGTCCGTTTCCTTCGATACCTGCAACACATACGATTTCACCTGACCTTACTTCAAATGAAATATTATTTAATAAATGTTTGGTTTTGTCTCTATTCATCATGGACAAATTATTCACCGATAAAATCACATCTTTTGGATGAGCAATCTGTTTCTCAACTCTAAAGCTTACTTCTCTTCCTACCATGTACTTGGCAAGCTGATTTACAGTCGTGGTTTTGACATCAACAGTTGTTACATGTTGGCCTTTCCTTAGAATGGTACATCTGTCTGCGACGGCTTTAATTTCGTTTAATTTATGAGTAATAAGGATAATAGATTTGCCTTCAGCGGCAAATTCACGAATAACTTGAAATAAGCCATCAATTTCTTGTGGCGTCAATACGGCAGTCGGTTCGTCAAAAATTAAAATATCTGCATCCCGATAGAGCATTTTCAAAATCTCGACTCTTTGTTGCATTCCGACACTAACTTCTTTGATTTTCAAGTTCAAATCGATAAGGAGTTTGTATTTCTCACTTATTTCTTTGATTTTTTTTCTCGGTGTTTCCATATCAAGAAAACCGTTTTTCAATGTTTCGTTACCAAGAA
>Ga0268276_1001301_pt1 | contig 25219 bp, 23 predicted proteins | sample saktaG_4_FD_190145 | JGI IMG/M metagenome (GOLD analysis project Ga0268276, IMG submission 190145) | Saline water microbial communities from Sakinaw Lake, British Columbia, Canada - sak_2010_1_5_45m | ecosystem: Environmental > Aquatic > Non-marine Saline and Alkaline > Saline ... | reverse complement strand
AAATTAAACGGCTTAAAAGAATGGCTTATGGCTATAAAGATATTTACTATTTTAGGTTGAAAATACATCAACATTGTGGACTCTTAAATCCTAGACTTGCAACATGATTACGAAAGAACCGATTTTTATAAGGGCCGTTTTATGAACCTCCTCGACGCAAGCATCGGGGTATCTTATCGGTAATATTCTTAAATGAGACACCAAGGTTTCTCAAACTCTTCCTTTTATAAGGTGCCCCCGAGGCAAGCCTAGGGGAATTCTTTGATTAAACCCGCAGTAAAGATCCTCATGACCAGCGGTTAAAGAGGAAAGAAATTGGAGACCGGAGGCCGGGATACTGACAATAATTGAACTCAATTTATAAATCCGACAGGATTTTAGTTCTAAGAGCACAATGCTACCGGTAAATTTTCCGGATTCGCGAATTCTACTATTTGAGCAGCATCATTTTCATCATATTGCGGTGAGCGCCGGTCCACAATTCGCAAAAATAAATCCCTGATCCCTGATCTGTCGCATCCCAACGTAAGCGGTATTCCCCGGCCGGCTGTTCACCACTATACAAGGTTCTGATTAACTGGCCGGTAATGTTCAGGATATTTATTTGGACAACGGCCTTTTCCGTCAGATTATATTCAATCATGGTCGATGCATTAAAGGGATTGGGATAATTCTGGGCCAAGCTGAAACCACTGACAAACAGGTTTTTATCAATGTTTGCCCCGGACTGATTTGACAATCCGGGAGTTGGGACATTGAATTGTTGCCAGACATCGGCGCCGTCGGGAAATCTGCCGAACGAAACATCGGTTGCCTGTTCGCCGAAACTCAAGGAATCTATAATTGTGACACCATCTTCGGCAACAAGGGCAATAAACTCGCCGTCGGCGCTGAGTTTGAAATTGGTATGGTATCCGATCTGTTCCTCCTCTTCATCACACCATACCACCAGGAAAGCACCGGGCTCAAGCACTCCGCCACCAAAGGGAAATTGCCATTTCGTCAGATTATCCGGTTTATCGGTCAGATACAGACCGCTCAGGGCAATCGTCTGATCGCCGGTATTGACCAGTTCGACCCAATCATCATAATCTCCGGCATCATCTGAATTTGTCGCCTCGTTACTCGCCAGAAATTCATTAATCTTTAGAGAAACGTCCTGTATTTCAGTGGCATTAATAAAAATATAATCCTTGCGGGGATATATTGATGACGCCTCGTTAGCATCAATCGCCATCACCTGAAACCGCCCGAAACCCCCGGTTCCCAAAGGTGGAATGACACCGGTCCAGCGATCGGCCTGTTCTGCTATTTTTGCATCCGCTGCGGGGCTACAGGCCATGGGATAACTTTCAATAACCGTCAGATGTCCGGGATGAAATTGTATTTCTATTCCTGATATGTCAGCGGGACTGAATGCCGCAACCGAAACATAAACCGAATCTTCCGGCCCTGGTTGTTTTGGCCGGTAATCCAGATCATAAATATTCGGATTCGAATCCAAATAGTGCAATTGATACGGCAACGACGCATTTCGTCGGTTAATAAATTCTTTCAAGCCGTTTTTCACATGCCGATTACTGTATGGATTCGATGAGTATGATTGATGGAAATCGTTAATAGTAAAGCCATAATCATAGGTCCGATAGAGGTCCATTTCCGCCCATGGCGTAATCATATCCTTGATACTGTCGATTCGCGATTCAATCAGAGCCAGGTCTGCCACATTCTGAGAATAGAATTCTATAAAATGGGTAAACAGGTTGCGGTATTCCGGTATATCCAGAAGACGCATTAATGGGCGCCCACTATCATCATTAACCGGGTAGTTGTAGGGATCCACCACAAACCAGTCCGTAGCAAACCAGTCAATGCCAAACGTGTTATCATAATCGTAAGGAATCAGATGAAATTTATCGATCAATGGTTCATGATATAAATAGTAATTATTTTTTAAAAACCGGTAGTCGTCCCAGCTGCCGGTCAAAATATTCATCGCAAAATATTGCAGCACTTCCGGCACAACCAGGATTTGCTCGATTGAATCCGCAAAATCATTGTCGGACGTATTATTCAGAATATCAATGAATCGCGCCAGTTGGCTATAGTCGTACTCCTCTTCGTTGGTTTTCAGTTCATAGGGCCGTGTCTCATCTTGATAGGGATAATAGTCTTCCGGGTTCGGGCCACGATAGCTCAGATCAGCCGGCCAGAGACATTTCCAGAGGTTTCCCGATGGGTCGTAATAGCGTTTATCCACAAATTCATCATCGATATGTTCAACCGAGATATATAATCCGTAATACTCATCGTTGATATACACCGCCGCATGGGCCGCGCGACTGGCCGTCATTCCGATTTCATTGAACAAATCCCAGCATAGTTTACTCCGGATAATCGACGGATCGTTATGTTCGCCATTCAGATTCATTTTAGCCAGACCATAAAATTCTCTTCCGGACACAAAGGTATTAAAGGAAATTTTAAAGGATTTCTTAGCCGATACTCTTGATGTATTTCCACGCAAACAAAATCCGATATTTTCAACCGTTTCATTTAGATATTTATTTTTAAAGTGGAATTGAGCCAGATGCAGAGAATCGCTGTCAAGATTGTTGCCGTCATAGAGCCATTCCAAAATCCCCGGATCGACCGTAATATGAATTTCAGCGACCTGGGAATCATCAAAGACCATCCATGAATTATCCAAGGCGATTCCCTGGTTGAAGCAAAGTATCGAAATAAATAGTGTTATTCGTGCAAATGGATTATTTATATGTATTATCTAAACCTTTTTCTTACCTGTTATTATCAATAAGATACATATTTTCCACATAAATAATAGAAAAAACAGGGGCAGCCGTGCAGATGCCCCTGCTTGCATACGGTAGAAAAGAAAGCCTATTGAGTAACGGTAAAACTCCGGGTCTCAGAATTAAATGCCGTAAAGACGCCCAAACCATTCACAATATTCGTCAACGGTTCGTTTAGGTCCCGGGAATCCTGATTACGGGACTCATACAGATCAACATATTCCGGATTGACCCTAAAAATATGGACACGATAGTTACCAAGATGGGTCAGCATCATGGCCCGAATTGGATACTCATTATCATTAATCGGCTGTGTGATAAATCCTCTAAATCGGGGTCCCAATGAAGATTCGATCGGTTCCGGATCATTGTCAATATTTTCAAGAACAACATAGAAAAACTGGGTCGAGTCGTTTTCCCAGCTGACGATTATATCCCGGTCTTCCGACTGCATCCACTCCATGATACTTTCCATGTCATCAAAATTGGGTACTTCCAGATTCGTTTTGGACAAGCTTACATTTATCGGTTTCTCGGGAATTGTGGTTTCAGCGCTGATAAATTGACCCTGCCATTCGATCTCAAGTATAAATTGATCACCGTTTTGCACGGCCAGATCATTCCCGGCATAGTGGTAATATCCACTATCACCAGCCATTAAATCCAACTCATATGACACGTTGTTTTTAATCAGACGTAGGACGGCATCATTAAGGGGTAGTGGAACTGCATTCGTATCGGCATCCAAAGGCAGAGTACCCATCAGTTTAATATCATCCACCGGCTCACCAGCATACAGGTATGCTTCGACCACGACCAGTTCATTTTCCGAAATCAGGGGCGATTCCTTAGTGCAACGATATAAAAATAGTAACGGAATAAATAATGCTAAAGCAATTAGTCTTTTCATATTGGTTATCCTATTTTCGGTTGATTTTAATAAAAACGGTCGGCGTAAATCCAAGCATCATTACATCGGAAACCAGGATTGGAGTGGTGTCCAGATCGTAATTCCGATAATAGACGTTATCATGATTATAGACGTTGAAAACGGATAAACCGATGTGCCAATTATAATAGGCTGATTCGAAACGCCGGGACACACTGATATCCATACGGTGATAATCGGGTAAGCGGTATGCATTTTTATCACCCACATGGAAATAACTGAAGGATTCTCCATCGAGAAGTGTCAAATAATACTGACTTTCCGGGGCAGTATAGGGCTGACCTGTACCAAAAACCCAGGTGGCACCAAAACTCCAGGGTCCCCATTGATATGAGCCAATCGCTTTAAATTCATGGGTCCGGTCATGGGCAGCCGGAAAGCTTTCTCCATAATTAATTCTGTCGAATGTATAATTCACACTGCCGAGTGTATAGCTGATCCAGCCATTAAACTGCCCCATTTTTTTCTGCAGAAGAAATTCGATCCCTTTGGATATTCCGGATCCAAAATAGAAATAATTCAAGTAATCCGCATCAACACCGTAGCGGCGTGAATATTCAACGAGATTATCCAGGGTTTTATAGTAGCCTTCAATCTCAAAAAGATAGTCGTCGGTCTCATAACTGATTCCGAGAATTTCATGCACGGAAAATCCTGGTTCCAAATTTTCATCGGAACTGAGCCAGAAATCATGACTGCCTTCCAGAACATTTTCGTTTGTAATATTATTAATAAACTGGTAATAATGTCCCCAGGCCCCCTTGAGACTCAGCTTGTCCGTCAGCATCCACTGAAAAGACAACCGGGGCGCAGTATAAAGGGATTGTGTTACGTCCAAGTAGGTGCTACGCAATCCCAGAGTCACATCAACGGTTTTGTATATTTTCCATTCATCCTGCAAATAGACGCTGCTCTGAAGTGATTGAGAGTCCATATCAAGAACAAACATACTGTCACTGACGCCGGTTTGATAGGCGGTTTGGATTCCGGAAATAAAGGTTCCGAAACCCAGTTTGTGGTTCTGCCGCACATTCCATTCCGCATCCAGGCGAAAGGTTATATCTTTCACATCGTTATATTCGTTGGTAAAAGATCCGTTAAGTCCGATTACCCGGTTGCTGTCGGTTACCGTTACTGTATTACCGCTGTTAAAACTGAGTTCCCGTTCGTGGCTGCTGTTATAGTTAGAATAGGCCACTAACATATTGGTATAGAATCGGTCCCTCCATTGCCGGGCCCACTTGAAGCTGCCACCCAGATTTCCCCAATCGGTAACATTATTATCAACACGAGTGCCAATATCCTGAGTATTGTCTCCTCGCATCATCATATTTTGCATATCCCTGGATTCATCGAGCTTATCCTTGCCATTATAAAAACTGAGACTCAGGACATCTTTGCGGGTCGGCGCCCAGGAAAGTTTACTATTGATATCATAAAAATAAAATGACGGTTCAACCTCTGTATTAAACATACCACCGCCCGGGCCACCACCACCCATAGGCATTTGCGGTGTGCCGGATTCATCATCCTGTGTGACGAAATCAAAAATGCTGTTGTACAGTGGGCTGCGGATAATGTCCGTATAAGACCGTCGGGCCGTAATAATGAAACTGGCATTATCCATAATGGGAGTTTCAAAACAGGCCCCGGCGGAAAGCAGGTTGACATTGGCACTGAACTCAATAAGATTTTGGTCTCCGTTTTTGCCCGTTAAGTCCACAACACTGGAAAGACGTCCGCCATATTTGGCGGGAAAACCGCCTTTATATACCTGCACATCTTTAATCGCATCAGCATTGAAGGCGCTAAACATTCCAAAGAAATGATCAACATGATAAACCGTCATACCATCCAGAATTACCATGTTCTGGTCCGGTGTTCCTCCCCGGACATATAGACCTGACGAACCGTCATTGGCGCCACTGATACCCGGCATCATCTGCAGAGACCGAAAAATATCAACGTCTCCAAAATTCGGCAGAATATCCAGTTGCTTTGGTGAAAGAGTAATTTGACTGGTATTTTCCGCTTTTTTCCAGATTTTATAGTTTTGAGCCACCACTTCCACCTGACCCATATTGATGGCCTCCTGTGTCATTTCCACCTGGATTGGTTCCAGGAGACCATTGTTGGTTATCGATAACTCACTGTTTTTATAGCCAATAAATGTTACACGCAACATATATTTACCCTCAGGAACGTCCACAATTACAAAATATCCGTTCACATTCGTCACGGTCCCAATGTCCGTTCCAATCAGCACGACATTGGCATAGGGCAAACTTTCACCACTAAGTTCATCAAATACATTGCCCTTAATATCATAATGACCTTTTTTATTGGAAGCGTAACTCATCACAGAGAGCATTAGGATAATTAAGAGTAACAAAATTGCCCATCGGTAAAAGTCTGCCAGACCTGTTTTTCCAGTTTTATTAAAATGACTATTCATAGTTGAAACCCTAATTATTGGTTTTATCAAGAGGCCGCCAGAGAAGCTCGAACACTGAATTTAAAGTTATCGCTATTACTGTTCATTCCGTCCGGACGTCCGGGATGTCCACCCATACCACCACCAGAAGGTCCACCCATACCACCACCAGAAGGTCCACCCATACCACCACGGGACGGCATATCCGCCATTTTCATCTCCGGCATTTTAAAATTAAGAACCATTTCAGCTATTGCTATACTCTGGTCTATCTCGAAATAGTCTTTAATCAACTGAATGGGTATCTTAATCTCATAAACCAGTTGACGCTGAGAGCGGCCAACATTGATATCAATTCCCATATTATTCTGCATCGGGATAATCCGTTTATCATCCCGACCAGGACCATAGAGATGAAACTCAGTCTGCATCTCCTCCATCGGCGGTGTCATATCCGGACCACCGGTTTCTCCCATCCAATCTTGGTCAAAACCGCCCATTTTTCCTCCGGAACGCATACTCCGCATCATTGACATGTCCATACCTTCCATCCCAACCGGGTATTTAATTTTGAATGTATGTCCTTTCATTTTCGGTACATCGATTTTTAATTCCAGCCCCCGCATCATTACCTGGCGGATTACCTGTTGATCGGCTGAAACCAGGCAGAGATAGATACAATTGGAATCATTGGCTACGGCAAAACCGAGGTTGCTTTTTTCATTATATAATAAATTAGTTCCCCAATCGGCATAGAATCCGTCAATTTTTAACTGCTGATCGTTCCAGATAGACTGTACACTACCTTTATTACATCCAATCAGTATAAATGATACCATGATCATGGCACTAATATAAATCATACTTTTTTGTTTCATGTATTGCTCCTAGTTTCACTTGGTTCGTTTATGTTAGAAAGAATAAGTGAGGGCAACCTATAAAGATCACCCTCACTTGGGAGGTGGGAGATCAACGGAAATTATGCTGTTTATTTTTCACTTTTTTCTCTCTCATTTCACCTTAGACAATTCAATTGTGCCGGATATTCCATTCAAATAAATTTTTTTTCAATGACGTTTACACGCTATCCCGGTACTACAGTTATCCCATTGCCACAGTACAGACAATTATTAAATAGAACTTTGATATAATAGTATATAATACTGATCTGAAATATCACCGACGGTCAGACGGTTTATCGCGGTATTCACCCATGGGGCCATTATCATGGCGGCTGTCCATCGGTGGTTTGGTGTGGGGATCACCCATTGGTGGTTTATCACGATATTCATCCGGTCGCGGTGGCCGTTTTTCGTCAAAACGATTGAAATCCGGAGGAGGCCCGCCCGGTCCGGGACCCGGTCTGCGATCGCGCATCATTTCCAGTTTTTGTTCCAGGTCTTTTATCTGCTCTGTTGATAATACCGAAGACAACTCGGTTTTTAACGAATCCATTCCTTTAATAAATTTTTCATGTTGCTCTTCGCTGAATTTACGGCCCCATTCCGCATGGCGCTGCAGGATTTCTTCAACCTCATCCCGTTGCTCCGGTTTCAGATCGATTAATCGCGCCATCTCATTGATAAATCCACGATCAGTCCGAAACTCGGCAAAGCGTTTCTTGACTGTATATCGCATAAAACTCATCGCACTAAAGGCACCAATCAACAATCCAATAATGAAAACGCTTAGAATAATAATGGTTGATTTCGTAGTAATTTTCATAGATCACTCCAGAGTAAGATAGTTATAGGGATCTGCCAGTTCATCAATTGACATTCGGTCCAGACCAAAGGCGCTGGCAACATTAGGCTTCGAACTGGTACTAATATTAAAACCTAAGATTAAAATAAATACAAATGTCGATACCAGCGCGACGCGCCGAAATAAAGGCAGGAGATTATTTAGAAAAGATTCATAAACCAATTCTTTCGGGGGTAAACTTTGAATTTTATTCATGACCCGCTCGGCAAACCACGATCCAAAGGAATCAATCTGATGTTCCGCGAATCTTCCATTCAGTTTCTCGAGTCGCTGATGTAAATCCTGCAATTCGGCGTTGGTTTTCAAGGCCTCCTTCAGTCGCCGCTGCTCCGCTGAACTTAAATGACGGTCATAGGACTCGTACAGCAAAAATTTTATTTTTTGATCTATCATAACAGCTCCTTATAGGGTTCAAGAACTTCAAATAATTTGTTTTTTGCCCGGGATAAACGTGATAAAACCGTTCCCAGGGCCAGATTTAATATTTGCGCTGTTTCTTCGGTTGAATATCCGTCAATCATACGCAGGACCAACGGACTACGGTATTTCAATGGTAATTGTTGAATGGCCTGCCATACAATTTCCTGAAGCTCGGATTGATTTGATGAGTTGCTGTATTCGACCGCTTGATTCATGATTTCAGGTTCATCGATGGATACATTTCTATTCCCGCGTTTCCGCCGTTTCAGTTCATTCAGGGACAGGTTCATTGCAATTCTGGTCAGGTAGGTTCCCACCGAAGAATCTCCCCGAAACAACGACAGATTTTTATAAAACCGAATGAACGTTTCCTGGCCGACATCCTGGGCTTCAGGACAATCGCCCAACATCCCAATGACTGTGGATGCAATTTTTGATTCATACCGATGAATTATCTCTTTAAACACACTGTCATTTCCTTTGAGGCAAATTTGAATTAATTCATTGTCGGTCAAATCGTGCAAATACTCCGTTCATGTTTCAATCTGTTCCTTAGACAACTTCTATTCCAAATATATTCCCTTGCCGCTGCTTTAAAAAGAACTTTCCTGATTAACGTTTTTTAATGGAATAAAACATCCGTAATTCTTGTCTAAGAGACGAATTTGAAAAATTGAAACAACGATATATTTAGACAAACGAGGAAAAGATGAATTGGTCAATGGACAATGTGTATTTAACAGTTCTCAACTGTATGAATGAGAATCAAATGATCAATTTTCAGATTAAGAAATTGGATGAAATCCTGGATTTAGACACCTGGCAAATAATCGCCATCGGAATACTAATGTTGGAGCAAATCCAAAAGATTAAAACCCGTCAAACTGGCAACCAACAGAATTCAAATATTAATAATCCCAAGGAAAATACCATCGAAAACCAGAACAATTTTAACCAGATAATTCTTACTCTGTTGAATGATAAACAAAAGCTTGTATATGAAAATATTTACGGAACAAAGCAATTCACTGAATTATTTTCGGCATAATACGAACTGATTAAGGAAAAGAACCATGAAAAATAAATTAATCTTCGGAAGCATAATAGTTGTCATCGCTTTTCTGGTCTGGCTCTTTTTATTAAAAAATTCAAAAAACGTATCCGAACAATACGCTTTTTCAACAGTAAAGCGAGGAAACATCGAAACCACGATTACTACAACCGGAACCCTGCAGGCCATCGGTACAGTGGAAGTTGGTACGCAAGTATCGGGAATTATTGATCGGATATTGGTCGATTTTAACGATGATGTCAAAAAAAATCAGGTTCTGGCCATCTTAGACACCACCACCCTGGCGGTTGCCATCCGGGAAGCCAAAGCGGGTGTGCAGCAAGCCCAGGCTCTATTTGATCAGGCCCAGTATGTATATAATCGTAATGCGGACCTATTTAGACAGAAACTGGTTTCCGAACAGGATTATATCAGTTCGAAAACGTCTTTCAGTACCAGCGAAGCGGCTCTCAAGTCCGCCAATATTTCTCTGGAAAGAGCCGCCAGTAACCTGAATTATGCGTTCATTCGCTCCCCGATCGACGGCAATGTCATATATCGCAGCGTTGAAGAAGGGCAGACCGTCGCAGCCAGTTTTTCTACGCCAACCCTCTTTACAATTGCTGAAGATTTGACCAAAATGGAAATTTACGCCATGGTCGATGAAAGTGATATCGGCACGGTAAAAGAGGAACAAACAGTTCGGTTTACCATTCAGACCTACCAGGATCTCGAATTTACCGGAAAGGTTCGCCAGATCTGGCTGCAACCGGAGACCGTTTCAAACGTCGTGAACTACACCGTTGTTATCAATGCTGAAAATCCGGACCAACTTCTCCTGCCGGGCATGACAGCTACCGTCGATTTCATTATTGATTCCCGGGAAAATGTATTACTGATTCCCAATTCCGCCTTGAAAATTCAAGCCGCAGAAAAAATGCTAAACTACGATCACAAACAACGACAGGCAAAATATGAATCATTACCGGATTCAATCAAGGTCCACAGAAATCGTCAACCGGGAAACGTAACCGAAACGGTTCCGGCGGCCCCTGATCTTGAAAATATGGCAATCGTTTGGTACCTGAATGATCAAAATCAGGCCGTCAGTACCATGATCAGAACCGGGCTTAGTAACACAAAATACACTGAACTTGTCTTCGGGCCTGACATTCGTGAAAACATGCAGCTGATTAGCAGCATCCTTGATGATGGTAGTACTCAGACGAATGAATCAAATTCACGCAGTGGTTTCGGCGGCCCGGGCGGTCCCGGTGGCCCGCCACCGTTTTAATCATTTAAATATAGTAAAAAAATGCCTACAGTTATTGAAACAAAAAAGTTAGTAAAAATCTACACCATGGGAACTGTGAAAGTTCACGCCCTTCGTGGGATTGATCTTCAGGTTCAATCCGGTGAGTTCGTGGCAATTATGGGCGCTTCGGGGTCCGGGAAATCGACCCTTATGAATGTGCTGGGTTGTCTTGATCAGCCGACCAGTGGCGAATATTATCTCGATAGAGCGTTAGTGAATTCGATGAGTTCCGATGAATACGCCGATATTCGTAATCAAAAAATTGGCTTCGTTTTTCAGGTTTTTAATTTATTATCGCGCACAAGTGCACTGGACAATGTTCAACTGCCCTTAATTTATGACCGCCATTTGAGAATAAAGAATCCCCGGGAAGCCGCTATCGCAGCCCTGGAAAGGGTCGGCTTATCCGATCGTATGGATCATATTCCCAACCAATTATCCGGGGGACAACAACAGCGCGTCGCCATTGCCCGTGCGCTTGTCAATGAACCAGCTATTATCTTTGCCGATGAGCCGACCGGTAACCTGGACAGTAAAACATCCATGGATATCTTTGCCCTTTTCCAGGAACTAAATAACGAAGGCATTACCATCGTCATGGTGACCCATGAACGGGATTTTGCGAACTACGCTAAACGAATTGTCGAAATGCGCGACGGCTTAATTTGCCGCAGCGAACAGATTGCCAATAAACGCGATGCCAACGTCGATCTCGCCCGTTATACCATAGCAGAACCACTGGAAATTGCGTTATGAAAAGAATTTTTAATCTCATAAAAGTCGCCATAAAAAGTATCTTAAAAAACCGGATGAGAAGCCTGTTGACATCACTGGGTATTATCATCGGGGTCAGCGCGGTCATCATCATGGTTGCCATTGGTCAGGGATCTCAAGCCAAAATAGAGGAAAATATCGCTTCTCTTGGTACGAATATGATAATGATTATGCCGGGCGCCAGTCGTGCCGGTGGAGTCAGTCAGGGGGCCGGCAGCTACAATCGATTCACTTTAAAAGATGCTGAAACAATTAAGGAACAGGCTACTCTGCTATCGGCGGTATCCCCGGTGGTACGTTCCGGCGCCCAGGTAATTAACGGCAGTAATAATTGGAGCACAACGATTTACGGTGTTTCTCCCGATTATTTTTCAATCCGCAATTATGAAATTGAATCCGGTAATCTATTTACCGAAAGAGATGTCCTGGCCCGAAAAAAAGTCGCCCTCATAGGCAAAACTGTCGCGGAAGAACTCTTTGGTAACAATGACCCGGTGGGTGAACAGATTCGTGTCCGCAGTACGCCGTTTACAGTTGTCGGTGTCTTAAAAGAAAAAGGTCAAACCGGAATGGGTGATCAGGATGATTTGATTCTGGCACCATCGACAACCGTTTTGTACCGATTGAAGGGAAGCCAGTATATCGATATGATCAATGCGAGCGCCCTTGAGAGTGATTATATTGAAGCCGCCCAGAATGAAATCCAATCGATTCTCAGAGAGGCGCACCGGTTGAACACCGGGGATGATGATGATTTTACAATTCGTACTCAGGCTGAAATTACCGAGGCCGCGTCAGCAATGTCACAGACAATGACGATGTTACTGGGATCGGTTGCGGGCGTATCGTTAATTGTCGGCGGAATCGGAATTATGAATATAATGCTGGTGTCAGTAACCGAACGAACCCGCGAAATCGGCATCCGGCTTTCAGTCGGAGCCCGGACCCGGGATATTCTGACCCAGTTTTTATCAGAAGCCATCGTATTAAGTCTGATCGGCGGAATAATCGGGATTCTGCTGGCAATCGGACTTTCAATCCTGATAAATGATTTCACCAATTTACGAACCGTATTGAATCCGCTGGTTATCCTGATGGCATTTTCCTTTTCAGGAGCTGTCGGAATCTTTTTCGGTTATTACCCCGCCCGGAAAGCTGCCACCCTTAATCCGATAGATGCCCTGCGTTACGAATAGAAAGGAAATCCGAATGAAACCCCGAATTATTGTACTGTTCTGGATAAGTATCTTGTTCTGTTCACCGGTCTTTTCCAAGGCACTTACTCTCGGCCAATGTATCGACATCGCCATTGAACACAACAACACACTGAAACAGGGACAAATCAGTGTCGACCAATCCATCATCAGTACTAAACAGACCTATTCGAACTTGTATCCATCGATAAGTCTTTCCACATCGGAAAACAGTCAGAATACCAATATATCGGGAAATAACTGGGATTCCCGATTCAATCTCAGTGCCGGTGTGCGACAGAATATCTATACTCCCGGTCTGTATTCGGAGCTTAAGCTGGCCCAAATTAATGAGAATGCATCTCGCTTAACTCAGGTCAACCTGAGCGCTCAAATCCGAAGCACTGTTGAAATCACCTACTATAATATCTTAACATCAATGGAATTATTGAACGTCTACCGCGAAAACATCCATAGTGCCGAACAGGATTTGGACCGAATCCGGCAGATGTACAAAATCGGCATCCGCACCGAATCCGACGTGCTCAAGGCCGAAGTCCAGAAAGGTGATTTTGAAAGTACGCTTCTCAGTGAAGAGACAAACCTGACCTCTCTCAAACGTCAGTTGAATCTTCTCATGGGTAGCCCTTCAAGTACGGATTTAACTTTGACGACAATTGATGCGAATTCGATCGCAATTCCCACAATCGAAACTGCGAAATCTGCCCTATTGAAAAATAATCCGGGCTACCTGGCTATGCAACAAAACCGGAAAGCCAATTTAATGAATCTGAAAATCGCCAGGGAGGCGTATTTGCCAACGGTTTCTGCCAGTTACTCCTATTCAAAAGCAGAAAATTATATTGGCGGTGATATTGTCGGCTCGAATTCAATTGGAATCAGCGCCAGCATCGGCCTGTTTGACGGCTTTCAAAAAACGCAAACAATCCAAAAAAGCAAACTGAATGTAAAAAGTGCTGAAATCCAGTTAGACGAAAATGCGCAGGAATTGCTAAGCGAATTACTGGGATATTATGCAGATATAGACTATTACAATCGAACCATCAAGCTGCAGGCAAAGAACCTGGAATTGGCCCAAAAGGACTATGAGCTGGTTTCGAAACAATACGAAATGGGACTCAGCACAATTCTGGATCAAACCAATGCCCAGTTGTCGGTATTAAAATCCCAAAGCAGCCTGGTCAAAGCAAAATATTCCCGCAAAATAATCGAATCTCAAATACTTCGGTTGCTGAACACCAACTGACAATAATGGTATAAAAAAGCCCCGATTGTCGGGGCTTTTTCAGATAACCATTGGGCTACATTCGTTTTACTTTTGAGAAACCGCTGGCTTCAATGGAACCAAGTTCACCCTTCCCGCAGTACTTCACTTTCGAGGAACCGCTGGCCTGAACATCCATTTCACCGTCAATATTCACTATACAGTCGCTTGATACACTTAGCTGCAATTTGGCATCGTTTACGCTGAAATCGTCCATTTTTACCGTACTGGAACCAAATTCATTATCTGGTGGAACATATTGGTCTAGGCGATAAATAATATCGGTATTTCTTTTAATTTTTGCACGACTAGCAATATCTTCACTTATGTTTAGTATAAAAAGAATATTACCACGTATCTCATTGACAATTTCATCTTGTATACTTTCATTTTTAAAAAACATGTGATACTTCATATCTGAGTGGACACATTTCAAAGCCTCATAGGGAGTTTTTCCATCAAATGCACCGTGTGGTCGATCAAAGTTATAAAACTACTCCCAGCTAGGTTTCCAATTTTTTATTCAAATCAACATCATCAGTATAAGTCAACAACTGGTAAAATTCCTGCTGATCAGTGCGATGGGATCTTTCGACCTTGCCATTCAGTTGGGGAAATTGAGGTTTAATATTTACATGTCGAATTTCCTTATCCTCCACATGCTAGTGGAATCTGGCTTGAAACTCATGACCCCGGTCAGTTCTGATTGTATGAATTCGAAACGGAAATTTCTCAATAACATAATAAATAAAATCAATGGCACTCTGTTGGTTGTGACGTTGATACATTTTAAGGGTTCGAATACGAATGGCATCATCTTATTGCAGTATATTGAAATCGTCGCACCATACGTCCTTTAGTATCTTTTAAAGATGCAAATTTGGACATCCACCTGAACTTGGTGTCCAAGAACCTTTTTGGCATTGCGTTTTGTGTGAACCGTTCGCCTGGAAGCAGTTTTTGGAAGACGATTAACTCCGTTTCTAACCAGGATTCGGGTCACACTGGATTCAGAAATAGAAATTCCATAGTAACGCCCTAAATACCATGTAATTCTCTTTGAACCAAGTTGATAATTTTGTCGAAGATCAAGGACCTTGTTGACAACTTACTGGACTTCTTTGTTCATATTTAGACATCCTGTTACACATTACAATTTACACAAATGTGTCCTTGAAGATCTGAAGTCTCCCTACACATTAATTCGCCCAAAATTCGAATAAAGAAATATTCATGCACAACATCCAATAATTACTCTTAATCAATCCATTGTTCAGCGTTCCTTCTTCGCCATATTCCAGGGAAAGATTGAGCATACCTTCTTTTGTCAAAGGAATTCCAAGCCCACAGTTGATTGCTGTGGAGTTTATTGGGGTGTTGTTTATTTCAAGATATGAATTTTTATAATTGGCACCCAGCCTGTACGCAAAATTCCTAAACCATCTGTCTCTATGAGTCGGAGAATACTCCATTCCAATTGAAAAACGGTGACTGTTTTTTGTGTCAAAGTTAGGATTAGAAAAATTGATATTGGACCATTTTTTCCATTCATAATCAAAACCAGCTCTAAAAATACTACCTTCCTTTATGGCTATTCCCAGCCCAATATTTTGAGGAATTTTTAGATCTGTCTGGTCCTCTTGTTCTAAATCAGTATAGGTATCATTGTAGGTAAATTCAAGATTATCGATTGTATTTAACGTTTTACCCGGTCCAAAAATCAAGCCAAAAGTATATTGCCATTCCCTTTGATTTATAGAGTATTGTAATCCATAATCCAAATAAATACTGTGTGCAATTCGTTCATTTTTAAGTTCGTATCCTGTGAAATTGTCATTACTGACGGCGGTCTCCGTTTGGGTGATGGGCCCCAAAATATAAGAAGCATTAATACCGGCAACGAGCCCTTTGCAAATTTTATAGGAGCTCCCAAGATATCCCCGGCTTAATCCTCCCGTGCCTTTAAATATTTTTTCATAGGATGTCAGGTCACCACCAACTTCATTATCGGAACGAACTTCATAATCAATTGAACTATAAGGAACAATTCCAAGACTAAGAGCACAATTGTTGTTAATATATAAATTTGTTGAAAAGTAATTGATGTTGATGTCACCGTCAGATTGTGAAATACTTCCATTATCCGACCTATTATAAATTCCATATATACCAAATTCCATGTTAATCGAATTGGGAAGAATACCAAGGTAAGATGCTGGATTTAAATAATTTAACGATCTTCCGGATTGGAATGCGATACCGGTTCCTCCCAGCGCCCTGTTTATTCCGAAACTATTGTCGCTCAATCGCCCGACACCAAACATCGAGTATATGGAAGCAATCCGTTGTGCGCTCAAAGGAATAGCAAAAATACTTATACAGAATATCGTCGTACTTATTATAATTTGTTTTTTCAACATAGGGTGGGCTCAATAATACATGTAATATATTTTAAGTTTTGTACGTTGACTTTCCGCATCAATAATCAAACGATAAAATGTATCATTCAGGTTATAAGACGGAAGCGCTATTAACAGACCATTTTCAGGATCGACATAGGAATCGGCAAGCTCTTCCTTGATGTAATCCGTGATTTCAAAATAATAGGCTGTTTCTTCGTGATATTCTTCATCTATTAAAAACGTAGATGAAACCTCGGCCGCCTGTATTCTGTTTAATTTATCTGCTGTGTATAGAGTTAATGTCGAGGGAAGTTCAAAATCCTTCGCATCATTTTGAATCGGAGAGACTAAAAGTTGAGCTCTTGCTATGGCACCTCTGTCGAGTAGCAGTAATTCATCCAGAGAGGGAAAATCGACTCTTATGACCATCCCTATTCCGCCTTGCAGGAATGATAGACCATTTGTTTGCGAGCTTGGTAATTTATATCGCTGTTCGATCAGGGGATTGAATTGGGTCGATGAAATATCGTGAGATATATGATTAAATTGTTTTGTTGAGTCATAGATATCAAACTCATAATTAATTTTTCCAATTGAATAGTCAATCCTGTGTGTGTAAAGGATTAATTTTAGATCATCAGCGGTGGCATTGAATCCAATAATCGCACTCTCATAAGAATCATCGCAAACCAGCACCAGGCCTTGAAAATAGTTTAGAAAGCTTTCATTGCTGGTCAGAATTTCAGAATCATCTTTCAGCTTTGTAAACAAATCAAGACCAACAGTATTACTAATTGGAACAAACACCGTATCCGCTGAACTGGGTCTCGGCGTGTAAATTATCGTTCCAATAGGATTCGGATCATAACTAAACGTCGTTTTGCTGGTAATACCATTTTCCTCGTCGGCTTCAATCTTTTCTGTTAATTGATGAACAGATATTTTGCAACTTCGGGTTGTATCGCCGAAATAGTACTGATTATACATTAAAATCAGATTTAATGAATCATAGACATCGTCGTCCTGAACATCAAAATCGCTGGGAATTCCAATTTGGAAATAGCCCTGGCTGCTTATTTTTCCAAAAATATCATCACTGTAATTACCGATTAGCAAATTTTCCGTGCCCGACGTGACAACTTCATCTAAAATCACAGTCGAAAGACTGACCGAAAAAGTATCAACTAAATCCAAACTCGTCTGTGACTCTATGAATTCTTCGCCCAAAGTAAAATCCCCGGTATCTTCATCACAGGCAAGAAAAATGCAGGCTGTGAAAAAGATTAATACAAACAGGATCGTTCGTTTTCTGCTTATTAAATTATTATTTGTATTCAAATACATCATTGTCATTTTTTTGCACAGCTTATAAAATATTCTTGATTCCGCTTTAGTATGTCCCGGAGTAAACCTTAGACAGTCATCGTCTCGATCAGTATAAACACGCACCGGGTAATACATTATTCACATACTAATTTTATCATGGAGCGACAATAACCTTTTTGTCAAGATCAACCTGTTCTACAATCGGATCAAAGCCCCATAAATCATCAAAGTAATAACTGGAATTTTTTCCTGTGGTTATATAACCGATATCCCCAATTGAAAAACCGACTGATTGAAGTCGCGCCGAAGCTTCAAGCGAGGTTTTCTGCTCCCATAAATCCGTTACCGGATCATATTCCCAGACATAGTAACCCGTGGTGCTTTTACCACCGGTAACCAGATATCCTTTTCCACTAATGGAAAATGCAACTTTATCCGTACCAACAATACTCGTATAATAATCATCATAATCATCATCCGATACGTCGGTTAAAGAACGCATCTCGCTCCATTGATTGGCGACGGGATCATATTCCCAAAAATCATCTTCATATTCAGCATTGTCTACACCGGTACATACATATCCTTTTCCATCAATGACAAAGGCCACTGCATCGCGGCGTTTTCCACCACCCAGGCTGATCTTTTGGGTCCACTGTGATGTAGAGGGATCATACTCCCACAAATCTTTTAGGCAATTGCCGTCATACCCGGTACCGACATAACCTTTATTATTAATGGCAAATGCAATCGCTCCATATCGGGCGGATCCTCCAAAATCGTGTATTTGAACCCATGTATCACTCGCCGGGTCATATTCCCAAAAATCTTTCAGCTTGCTTGTCCCATCGTAACCCGTCCCAATATAGCCTTTTGTGTCGGTCCCAAAACCGACAGCGCCATTTCGGGCTGCTCCGGGGAAATCTGCTTTCCGGGTCCAATTATTTAATTGAGGATCGTATTCCCAGAAATCATTCAACCGGTCGGAACCATCATATCCGACACCAACGTACCCCTTGCTGCCAATTGTAAATGCCACGGCATCTGACCGGGGAACACCCTCAAAATCTGAAAGTTCAAACCAGTTACCAACAAGTTCATCATCATCGTCTGTATCCTCTTCACATCCACATACCAGTAAAAGAAGCACTGAAATAACAAGTACCTTCATGACGAAATAATAAGGCGATTTTTTATTTGACACTTTATTGTTTTTATGTATCAAATTCAGATAATTATCTTTTGGATTGTCAGTTAGAATGTCGTCAGAATTGATATGGAATTGAAATCCACGTTGGTCAACACTACAGTTAATCATAATTCTCTATCCTCTTTGTAATTCTTTTTTGTTTCCCATCAGATCAATAAATATTTCTCAATATCGTTTATTTAGACATTCTCAGTATTCATTTTATTCCCAACTCATTAAAAAAAATGACAATAAAAAAGCCCCGATTACCGGGGCTTTTTTCAATAATAACTTAGTTACATTCGCTTCACTTTGGAAAAGCCACTGACTTCAATGGAACCAAGTTCACCCTTGCCACAATACTTCACTTTAGAAGAACCACTGGCCTGAACATCCATTTCACCGTCTATATTAACCATACAGTTGCTTGATCCGCTCAGTTGTAATTTGGCATCATTTACACGGAAATCGTCCATTTTTACCGTACTGGAACCACTGGCTCGAATCACCAGGTTTTCACCCTTACCTTTCAGGGTTACATCGCTGGCTCCCGACAGGCTCAGATCCAGGTTGCCGGTTTCAATGGCCCCGTACACTTTACTGGCCCCTGACAAATTCACATCCAGATCATGCCCAAAAACAAATCCGTTAATAACAACAGACGAAGCGCCACTGAGTCCAAGTTTTCGGATGTCTGGCAGGGTGATCGCCACTTCCAGATGACTGTTGATATAGGAATTCCCGTTTTTCATACCGATTTGCAACGTATTGCCTCTTTTTTCGACAACAACATAGTCTTTCAGATTGTCATCAACACGAATTGTAATACCGTACTCTTTCCCATAGTTTACTCTGGCATCAAAAGAATGAGAAATTTCGACTTCATCAAAATCCGTGTAATTTTCCTTAATTGTTGCTTAGTTGCCACTGCCGTGGATGCTTTTGGCCGACAAAACAGCCGGGCTGATAATTACAAGAACCAGTAACGCCCAGCAAAAGAATTGAATAAGAAAATCTTTGTGTTTCATGATTGACTCCCCTTAATCTCTATTTCATAATACACTTTATAAGACGAGTGTATCCACAAAATAGTTGTCGGGGGAAATGGATTGTTAATCAAATACTTATCATGCAGGTGTTAAATAAAACGAATTTATAATCTTTGCTGATCCGACAAATATTCTGTTTTTATATTTGATTGGTTGAATTCGTGAATCAACTGGTAAACGACCGGAATTTCACGCGACAAGCGCCGTACTATTTCAGCATCTAGCGTTCCCCGGCTAAATGGCACCCGCTTCACATATTCCTGGATATTGCCGGCCCAGCGACCATACTTGTATTCATAGGTGAAATTTCCAAAATCGTCCATCTGAACATTGGGATTTGTCACGTTTGGAACACTGCTATAAAACTCACTTTTATGAATATCCGAATCATTTTGCAATTGGGCTTCATTGAGATATTCATACAATTCCTTGGCAGTATTGAGGGCCGGGTCAACAAGCATAATATTTTCATCCATAAAGGGTCGATAGACCAGCTGTCCATTTTCCTTATAATCATATAGCCGCTGCAATTCCAACTGAATCTGCGACGTGTAAAACGGATAGTGAGTACAACCAAGAATGATGACTTTCAAAGGCTTTTGTTCTTCTGCTTTTCGCAGCTGCTCCAGCAATGTGACAACATGATACCTAATATAATTTTCCACGGAATTTAATTGTATAATGTTCGGATCTTCACAGTTTCCTTTAAGTAAGATATAATTATTATCCCAATCGAAATCATACCGGTCGAGAATATTTTTATCAATCTTTGCTGCCATATGATTGAAGGACGGTCCGCGATATTCCGCATGCGGCAGGGTTGCAGTCGCGGAAATGTATTCCGGTGATCCGTCAATCGCTCCTGCCAACCCAATTCCGGCCTGCTGAAACACTGATACATTGCCATCATGATTCATTGAATTGACATACTGGTCGATTGCCTGCACATAGCCGCCCGATGACACTGTACCAGCCGTTGCCATAATCCCGATACTGCAATTTTCGTCCGGTTGAATTTGACTGAACGCACCCCTGACACCTGCCCCGATAACCCCAATCACCCTGATATCCAGTTTCGCTTCCCGAAGAAAGGATTCAATGGTTTCATTACCGAAGGCCGTCGCAGTATTACACGCAATGACAATCGATTTCACCGGCAATTTATCACTTTTAAAATCTGACAATTCTGCAGATTGGTAGTATCTCTCCCCCAGTAAAAACTGTACATCTTTGATAATGTGCTCCTGCAACAATCCCGTATTGTTCTCAGCAGCATAATTCCCGTATGGCATATTGGCCTGATCGCCAAGATAGATAAAACATTCCTTCTGAAAATCCGGAATGCCATCTCCGCCTGTTTTAAGGATATTCCTACTATTATCAAAACTGTCAAAATTCACAATGGCATCCAGAACCGTCAGACCGCCGGTGCCGGAATCAAAAATACCAATCGGTAACGCCGATCTATTTTCAGGATAATCCTCAACATTTACATAAAAATAACTATCGATATCTCTTAGGATTGTATTTGTCAGCGCATTGGATTTTGCTGAACCGCAGGAAATTAAACCAAGGATTATAAATGCACTCACGCTATACAGAAGAATAGGATATGCTTTTTTCATTTTATTACACTGAATTATACGTCTCGTTGTAATCATAAAACCTTAGCCGGGAATCAATGAATAATGTATTATCGGTTTTCTCTTTTCCGTAAACTGCTCGGCAAAATATGCGACCCGTAGTAATAGTGACTCCTGCCATGCGGCACCGATTGCCTGCATTCCAATGGGTAGACCGGTTGAATCATAAGCGACCGGAAAGGAAATTGCCGGTAAACCGGTTAAATTAGCCAGTGTCGCAAACCGCATAATTTCGAATAGCGTCGTCAGATCAGATTCACCACCAACTAGCGCCCCGGGTTTTATTGGCGGCGCTGTGATACCGGTAGTCGGCGTTATGATTATATCAACCTGCTTAAATACATGGTCTAGATGATTAATCATTCGATGCCGAACCCGCTGAGCCTGGATATAATCCAGAGTACTAAGCGCTCTTGCCAGTGCCAGATTAATACGCACATCTGCCCCATGTTCCTTATGGTGAGAATCATATGTGTGACCGAGAGCTTGGGCCATTTCCCCGGCGATGGTAATCGTATGCGCAACCCTCGATAATTCCAGATCCGGAATGATAATGTCAATTATTTTCGCTCCCGCCTGTTCAAAATGTGTCAACATCATCTCACAGGCTTCAACAATATCCTTAGTCGCATGCCGAAACCAGGGCCAATAGACACCAATTTTGAGATTGTGAACATTCTTACTACTCCAATCATCCAATCGGGGAGATGGCTGATGAAACGTCATCGAATCCCTTTTATCCGGGCCGCTCACGGCAGCATATCCAACAACTACATCACTTACTGAACTCCCAATCGGTCCAAGATGGGCCACACTCCAGCATAGATCGACGGCCCCAAATTCGCTAATTCTGCCAAATGTGGGTTTCAATCCGACAATTCCACAAAAAGCTGATGGTATCCGGATTGAACCGCCACCATCCGCTCCAATAGCTAATGGGCATAATCCGGCAACAACAGCGACACCGGAACCGCTGGAACTCCCGCCACTGTGATGATCAGGATTGTGGGGATTGCGGGGCGTTCCGTGAATCGGATTCAATCCAGTAACCCCAATCCCAATTTCATGCATATTGGTTTTACCAATCAGTACAGCACCCGCAGATCGCATCCGGGCCACAACTGTTGAATCAACAGCGGCATCGTGCTGTCCCAAAAAGGCCGTTCCGGCAGTCGTCGGATAGGGGACCATGTCTATTTCATCTTTGACCGCGACGGGAACTCCATCAAGTATGCTGAGCGGTCGCCCATTTTTTATCCGGCGGGTTGATTCTTCCGCCTGTTTTAATACATCGTCCCGTTTAACAGCGATAAATGCTCTTAATGCCGTTTCACCTTCATCACTTGACTCAATGGATTCCAAAACATTTTGAGCAACTTCTTCGGGGCTTATCTTAGAATTCCTATACGCATCGGCGAAGTCAAAAACCGTTGTCGCTTGAAAACCGGATGATCCTGGTAAACCGGTCTTGGGCCAATCAGCAACGGGGATCGATTTGACATCACTTATCCTGGCTTCAGTAGAATAAATCGGGTACATTTGCGGAGTTTCTGGTACTTCCTGCTCCCGAAACCAGGTAATTCCGGCGTTTTTAAAAAGAGCGGGAGATAAAAGAGATTTAAACATCCCTTCAAGTAATTTCACAAATAATTTGAGTAGTGGGCCACTTAAATATGGCAGTTTAACTGATTTCAAATCGTATGTTTCTTCGAGTACAGATTTTTCAGTCATATACAGCCCCTATAATTTTATTAAAATCCGGAAACTTCTATTCCAGAGAGTATAAATCCACAATATTTATCCCTTCCAGATCGGTATCCACAACAGAAATCTTATTTGGAAGAAAGTCCAAATCATCGGGATTTACACCATAAAAACCAAGTCGGTCGGTGTCCGAATCAAATTGCAGATTATCATTCTTGTCATTTATGGCCAGCACGTAATAATCACCGGGATCAACGTCCAGAATCGTGTATTTCCCGACACTATTGCTAATACTGCCGTTGGCCAGATTCAATCCGTCTGAGATATCCGTGCTCTCAACCAGCAACACAATCGCACCGGAAACTGCGCTGCCTTCATCGGTAATCTTCCCGGAAATATCGATGATTTTTTCATCCAGTAAATCGCAACTGAAAACAAGCAGAATGAGCATGCCAAAAAAAATGTAATAAACCTTCATTTGTATTCTCCTATGATTGAAACTTCGTTGGTATAGTATATTGATGAATTGCGCTATTGTCAAGATTATCGCCGAATATAGTTGATAGAAACTGCCCTAAATCCGAAATAGATTTATGAAAACACCTCGCCTCAAAGAGATCCCTGCTGGGATAAGTGTTTAAATTACATTGTATTAAAAAGATATTTAAAATCACTTACGAGGTGCATAATGACAGACAGAATCTTATCATTCCAGTTCAAACAAACAAGAGAAAAAATCTCCGACAGAGGCGGTTTAGCAATCATAGATGAATTCATTCAATCTCTGGGAATACGCAAGCAAATTGAAATCGAATATCCCCGCCCAGGTTCAAATCGAGGCATTAAGCCATATGAATATATTCGTACCCTGATTTACCATTTTATTGACGGTGGACGATCCCGACTGGTCGGGACGGGATATCCAGGATGATGAGGGATTTCGGAAGTTAGTAGGCATAGAGACCTTACCCAGCCCGGATTCAATGGGAGATTGGTTACGACGTCAAGGTTCATTAGGGCGGGAGCATTATCTCCAGCGGATACTGGAACGTACGGTTGCTTATTATCTGCGCTCGGGAAAGGTCAGTGATTACACTTTGGATATAGATGCAACCCTGATTGAATCGGAAAAGGGCGACGGTCAGACGAGTTATTCCGGGACCGTTGGTTATCATCCGATGCTCGGTTATTTATCAGATGGTACTGATCATCCGATCTGTTCAGCGATTAAATTTCGCCAGGGAAATGAATCGCCACAGACAGATATTTTGGAGAGCCTGAAGAAGACACATAGAATCCTGGAATTCAATGGAAAGAGTCTTAAGTATTTTCGTTCTGATAGCGCCGGCTACCAATCAAAGATTATCAATTATTGTCATGGTCGTGGGATTCGATATACGATTACGGCTGATTTTGATTCTTCAGTAATAGAAGACATTGGAAGAATACCTTCAACTGCGTGGCTGAGAATAAGAGACCGGGAAGGCATTCTGACCAATTGCGAATATGCCGAGACGACTCATATAATGAATGACAGTAATCATAGTTTTCGCCTGATTATGAAGCGTAAACGTAATCGGCAAATCGATATGTTTGGCGAGGTTTCCTATAGTAATTATTATGCGGTGATTACGAATATACAGGAAGAAGAAATAAGTGGAGATGTGGTTCTTTATCATCATCAGCAAAGGGGCAATTGCGAGCGGTTTATAAAAGATGGGAAATACGGACTGAACCTGCAATACGTACCGTGTGGAACGATTGAAGCCAACCGGATCTATTATAGGGCTTCCTGAAAAAGTATCTAACAGATTGTTTATACAGTTATTTATATCTTACTTTTTAGCATAAAAATGCATACATTTAGGGCGATTTTTATCAAAACCCTTGCATCTATAAAATCAATCA
>Ga0268276_1001300_pt1 | contig 25233 bp, 29 predicted proteins | sample saktaG_4_FD_190145 | JGI IMG/M metagenome (GOLD analysis project Ga0268276, IMG submission 190145) | Saline water microbial communities from Sakinaw Lake, British Columbia, Canada - sak_2010_1_5_45m | ecosystem: Environmental > Aquatic > Non-marine Saline and Alkaline > Saline ... | reverse complement strand
CATGCTGCATTCTGTTGGTTCGGTGATTACTGGCGAACTATTTTTTAAGATTTTATTCCCACAACCCTGCCCAAAATTAATAACATAAAAAGGATCTTCAAAAGTATTTACAATCGGAATCGAAGCTGTAACATTTGTGTTCCTTGTCCATCTCACGCCTGAAATCGGGTCTGAGAGATTATACTTTATCGGAATTGAAACATCTACAAACCATGGATCTTTTTGGTAAACTCTTAGTTCGCTTGGGTTAGGATCAACAAAACTTATATTTAAGCCTACTGCTTCGGATAATTTTTTTGTATGGTTTTGCCAGTCTTTTAAAGTAGAATTAACTAATAATCCTTCTGCTTCTTCAAATCCGAGACTATGATTGAGTGAACCATTAAACAAAGCATCTGCGAAAACATCGTTGACTTGTGAATCATACTCATCTAAATAATCATGGCTTACAGTGACATAATCTACTACAGCAACCATTGTCCTATAGCTCGAGATGTATACTGCTCTTGAAGCATCTCTCTCAATGCTTTTAACAAAGTTATCTGCAGTAAGGATTCTTGACCTTAATGCATCTGAACTTATAGTATTCCTATTCTCAAAAGAAAGCAAGAGCAACAGCATTATACAGAATAAAGTGACTATTGTAAAATAAAATCCTTTTTTAGTTTTTGACATTTTTATGGTGTTGTTTATTTGATATCTTATAAATTATTGTTTTATTTGTCTTCAATTTCTTTATCGTCTATATTTATTTACTTAATTTTATTCAGTTTCATCTCCAGCTAAGCACCTCTGCTTTAGTGTATTGAAGGAACGGAACTGAAGGCAATAAAAATGAGTTAACATAATACTGCTCAACATTCAAATCAAGTATGCAATCGCTTGGGTTTTTATCAAGCTGATTCCTAAAGAGAATATATGTTGCCTGGACAATTGCATCATCTCTTACAAGATTATCCCCGCTAGGGTTTGTTGCATTTACACAAATATAACCTTGGGGAGGAGAATTCCTAAATGTAGAATTATAATAACAATGATTATCTCCTTCATATTCTGGGGGAATATGCACACCTAGGGCAATTTTTGGAGAAGACGTAGGTCCTTCTTGATATTCAATATCCCAGACACAGCCATCTGCTTTTGGTGTGATGTTTGAATATGAATAATTGGATAATAAAAGCAAAGTGTAAATCACTTTATCTGAATCACTTGCATTTGAGATATTTGTCGCGTTTGCAATCTTTAATTCAACCCTATTATTGAAAAGATCTGTTGCAACATATTCTACAGGAATATTCACATGGAATGGGTCTCCCAAAGTAGCGTAATTAGAACCATATTCATTAAGTTCATAGACTATTTTTTTGCTTCCAGCAGTCGTGTTCTCTATTGAAACATTTTTTGTCCATTTCGGGCCTGAATAAGATGTTACAGCAATATCTAATGGAATGCCAAAACTAAAACTAAAGTTTGTTACACTATTCCTAAAAGGAAGACTTTCATAAGTGACTAAACTTCCAAATTTGTTTAATGCATCTGGAGATATACCTCCACAAATTCCTCCCTTGCAAGGATTAAAAGTATAATCATAATCAATATATGAGTCATTGTATAAAACAGATGAAAAGTTTCCTGTTAAGTTGACTCTCTGTTCTGAAAATCCTAAGCCGACCATCCATTCTCCAAATTGTTGATAAATCCTTTTTAATTCTTCAATATCATCGCTTACTGCCCATCTTGTATCAAGACATTTTACTATTGTTCCATTTGGAAGTGTTACATTTTGTATCCAGCAAATAGAATTATCTGGTGGAATTGTTGCATTTTTTGAATTTGGGCAAGCAGTGCAATTCCAACAAGCCATTCTTCTTATTTGTTCAGTGTCTACATCTGATCCAAAACCTACTGCAAAAACAGTTATATTATTTGTTGCATTTCTTGCATAGCATGACCAATTTGTTGCTTGTCCTCCAGCATTTGAATCATACCCCTCCCCATTATCCCCACAAGTACTATCTCCGGGAAGACACCTATTTGCTAGACCATCTGTCATGATAAGCATTCCTTTAAATTTTCCAGGAGTTCCTCTGTTTACAATTTCAGTAGCATTCTTTATTCCGCAAGAAACACATGTTGCGCTATATGTTACGTAAGTATTTATGTGAGTGTCTAAAGCAACTTCATTACTGGTTAATTGCATCCATTTTTTTACACCTGGATTTCCGTCAGAGTAAGCAGTCAACCCAATTTGATTTCCAGTAACGTTCAAAACAGTTTCTACAAAAAGTTTATCAACGTCTTTAGCTAGGGCTAATTTTTCTGTTCCACAAAAGAAATTCCATCCATTTAAATCTCCATCTTCAAAGTCATCCACTAAAGTAACTTTGCCTGTTGAATTGACTATGCTGATATTATCAATATAACCCATATCATTTCCCAAAGATCCAGAACCATTTTTGTCATAACAAAAAACAATGTTATGCGACCCTTTTTTTATGGAAATGTTTTGCATATACCAGCTCCCGCCAACTCCTTCTATATAAGCAGTTACTCCATTCTCTGGATTGTTGCTTATACCACCATAGTCACCATCAATGTATAATTTTAATCTATCATTAGCCTGTGAACTATTTTTCCATGCAAAAGATAAGTTACATTTACTGCTTCCAGCTGAATTGCAGTTGTTATTCCCATTATTTATAACATTGATAGTTCTACCCATACACACTATTTGAGAATCATTTATATCCTGGTTTTCTGCACCATAGGTTCCCTCATATGCTTGATTTGAAATTTGCCAAACAGAAGAACAGGGGATATTCATATAAGCCATACTTCCCGAGACATCAGTTATTAGAGCAACATCCGCATTTCCACTTCCACCTGAACCAGACATTTCTCTAAACCCGAGCCTGATTGGAACAGTTTTGTTGCTTATTGGGCCATAACTGTTTCCATATGGAGTTAAGTTGCCTGCAATTGTGGCATTATTCAAAGTAACACTAAAATCATCAATATCATCTTCAGTAGTATGATTATATACTGTGGCGTTTCCAAGTGTTAACACAATTGTTGCATTTCCTTCTTCTAGTTCAGATAAATTTATTTTATAGTGAAGATGTATGCTCATTGAATTAATTGTATCTGGAGCAAAAATAGAGTCATATTCGTTGATTACCCCTTCAACTTGGTGGAGATATTGTCGTTTTGATAAAGTGAATTCAGGATTTTCTGTCCTATAATCTACTTTAATGTATCCTCCTGAAATTGATAATCTATCTGAACTATTTATAAATTTTAAGAAATTTGTCCCATTTACAAATTTAGAGAAATTATCTTCAGATAAGTAGATTATATTCGGAGTAAATTCATCTTGTGCTGAACCAATATTCATTAGATACAGCCAACCATTTGTCGCATTGTAAATGTATAATTTACAAGGAATATTATTTGCAATCTCCAGAGTTATATTATTAATATAAGTAACATTTTGAGGCAATTCTACAAGAGCAGTTATGTTTCCATCACCAATATATCCGCCAAAATATACTAGTTTTGTTCTATCTTTCTTCTGGATAAATGCTCTGGCTGTATTTCCTTGGACTGATTCTCCTTGAGCTATTCCGCTAATAAAACCAGAAGTTGCTGCAGTATCATAACTTCCTTCCATAGGGGTGTTATTCCAATTAGCTACCCTTGCTGTTGTTCCGCCACTAGTTAAGAAAATTCCGACATTGTCTGTATCATCAAAGACGTTCCCAAAAAAACTGAGGGTTATGTTCACAGCATCATCAAACCTCTGTCCCTCAACATCGCCCCTGCCCGGTGTACTGTTCGTTGCCCAGAGTTTTGATATTGATTCAATAAGCATGTCACCTTGAGAAAGAGTGGTGTTATATGCTGAATCATTAACAATATCACTTATATTCACATTATTGACTTCTGAAGATCTTACTGAAGACAATATATTGAGGGCATCTTCTTGGAGATAAGACATTCGATAATGATGCTCAAGTGTTGAGACGCTTGTATAGGGAATCATGGCAATTACGCCGACAAGCAATGCTAATGCGAACAATGCATCTAAAGTAAAGTAATATGCTTTTTTATTCCCGCGAAAACCGTGGTCTTCCAGGGTGCAAAGAATTCCTAATTTTTTAACATTCTTTTGTTTTAACATTTTTTGCCCTATTTTTTCAAATTTATTTAAGCTGCTTGATTTGTCCACAAATATAATATTAATTTTACTGGTTTGATAGTATTATCATCAGTATCCTTGTAAGCAACAAGCCTCTGGATTTTCACAATTTGTTTTGGTTTAGGGTTCATTGCAAGGCAATTCCAACCAATTTCCCCCTCCCACAGCGCCCCTATAAATGGATTCGCATTACCATCTGAAAATTCAATGAAATATTCATATTCTGTATTAAGCTTTCTTCTTGAAAGATTATATTCTGCGCTACCGCCAGAACCTATCATTGTTTTAAAAGCAGCGGCCTTAGTAAGATTCAGCATCCCATCGCTATTTAATAAACCAATAGAATATGTTTTTTCTAATCTATTACCTTCGGGAGTATCTGAAATATCACTCCAATTTTCAGGGTAACCTGTACCTAATAGTGCGTTAGAAGCGTAATTTCCTTCTTGTATTATCTTATTTACTATAGGATCTTCAGGAGCAAAACTTATCGAATATCTGTAGAACAGCAGGATAACCCCGACAAACAAGACAAATGCAATTGAAAGATCAATTGCCCAAACCTGCGCTTTCTTGTCCTTATTCTTTTTTAGATTAATTTTTTTTATCATCTTTTATTATCTATCAGGATTTATGAAAATATAAAAAGGAGTTTCGTTCTTGATTATGGTATTATTATCTTGGTAATAAAATTTAACTGAGTCTGCATTGGTCACAATAGGAATCCCCCTGATCGAAACTGCTTTTGAGGTGTTCACATAAAGAGCATAATCTCCCAATGTTATATTATAGGGTTTTCCCCCGATTTTCTCTGGAAGAAAAAAAGTTCGATGATAACCATCTTCAACTCTTGAAGCGAGTATTATTTCTTGTTGTATGAAATTAGCCATGTCATCTACTATCCCCTGTTCATTTTTTTGTTTGCTTTGAGAAATATTCACATAAATTGCCCCTAAAAAAGCAGTTACAAAAATACTTAGTACAGAAAAAACCATAACAAATTCCATTGCTGCTTGTGCTTTCTTTTTTGTGCATTTTATCATTTTTTCTAATTAAGTATAACCACTAAAGATTTTGATCAATTTAAGATTAATCTGCAAAGTATGGTGTAAGCTGAACCTGGGGAAGTTGAGTTTCTGTTGGCTGTGTTACATTAACAATCAAATGTTTTAAACCAGGAGCCATAAAACGCGAATTATTCAAGGATTGTGTAGTATTATCTATTTCTGCTTTTGTGTTAAAAATTGAATATGCTTCTCCCCCTGGGCCCTTGTACTTGAATAGGATATAATCTCCTCCCGGTCCAATGGTATGGGCCATTATAATCTCATTTATACTTTCAGGCATTGTTAAATCCAAAGTTACCTGCGAGGGATTTCCCAGATAATAAACCGAATCAGCTGTCTCTGAAATCTTCTTTCCAACTTTTTCAATCTGATTCATAGTAATCTGGTGTTTTGCTGTAGTTGAATAAAAGAAAGCAACCCCCACTGCCAAAGTTAATGCAAAAAGTATTAGTCCAATAATTAGAGTATATTCAATGCTTACTTGTGCTTTTTTATACATGATCCGCCTCTTTTTCTTCCTTTTTTTTGATACTTAGTAAGGTTTATAAAATGGAATTATCTTATATAAAAAAAGAGGAGCGTTTCCAGTTTATAAATTTATCTTGTAGTTCAAATGAATGATGCAGAAATATTTTTAAAGAAGAGGTATAGCCAAGAATTCTTAGATGAAATTTTTAATGAAAATGTTCAAAAAGCAGTTATTTTAGAGACTTACAAGGGCGAAATTGTCATAGAACTTTTTCATAAAGATGTGCCTTTAGTAAAAGAAGTCATCACAAAAGTGCTTCTTGGAGAATTTGAAGGAATGACTTTCCATAATTGCAATCCCTTTTTCGTTCAATTAAGAAAAGGCTCTGGGGAAGATGAAACCGCTCCTAAATCCATTGTGCCATTTTTAAGAAACACAAAGGGGACTGTGGGACTAGTCAATTCAAAGAAGAATCCGTCAGATTCTTCGATGCAACACCTTTATATATGCCTAAAAAATATTCCTGAATTTGACGACAAATATACCATAATTGGAAAGGTCATAAGTGGTTTGGATGTTCTTGAAAAAATGTGGGATGGAAACACAGTCAAGGGCGTTTATATCGCAAAGAATTTTACTGAAAAACAAAAGGCTGGAAATAAATTAAATTTCTTATTTTGGATTGGGCTATTCTTGGCCATTGTGTATTTCTTAAGATACTTTTCAAACAAAATCTCATTTTTAACAGCAATAGAACTGAAGTGGCTTGGTAAAACTCTCATCGAGATTATTCCAGCACCTTGGGGCACGGGTTTAATTGTTGTTTCAGTTGTCTTAATGCTCTTTGCAGTAGTTGTTGCACCGCTAATCAAAAGAAATCTTGAGAAAATAGTGGCAAAAAGCATTGAGTATCAGAGTAAACAAAGAAAAGAAGAAGGAAAAGCTAAAACTGAAGAAGTATCTCTCAAAAAAACTAGCGAAGAAAGGACAATCAAGGAATCAGGAATCAAAAGACAAAAAGAAGAATCACGCAAAAGAACTGTTGAAGAAGAGAGAAGAATACTAGAACAAAAAATGCGTGAAAAACTTGAGGAAGATAAACGAAAATTAGAAGAGGAATTAAGAAAGGAAGCAGAAGAAAGAAGAATTGTTCAAGAAAAAAGGTCAATTGAAAGAGAAAAAAAGAGACAAGAAGAAGCCAAGAAATTTGAAGATTTAATACAGAAAGCAGAACAAGAAAGAAACGAACTAGGAGAAAAGAAAAAAAGATTTGGAGAACTGGAAAAATACAAGGAATTGAGGAAGAAAACAGAGCAGGAAAGGAAGAAGGCAGAAGAAATCAGGAAATTCGAAGAACTAAGGAAAAAGACTGAAGAAGAAACTAAAAAATTAATGTTTATCAACAGAAAAAAAGAGGAGGAAAGAAGGAAACGAGAAGAAGCTTTGTTAAAGACAAGATTACAAGAAGAGGAAAAGAAAAAGAAAAGATTTGAAGAAGAGATAAAAAGAGCAACAGCATTGGAAGAGAAAAGAAAAAAGCTTGAAGAAGAAAGAAAAAAATTAGAAGAAAAGAAAAAAACTGCTGAAGAAGAGAGAAGAAGAAGATCAATAGAAGAAAAGAGAATTAAACTTGAAGATGAAATGCGAAAAAGAGCAGAAGAAGAAGAAGAAAGAAGGAAGAGGTTAGAAGAAAAGAATATGTCTGAGTTAGACATAGAGACAAGAGAGAAACTTGAATTAGCTAGAAAAGCTGCTGAAGAAGAGAGAAGAACAAACCCTGAAAAGGGGATAGAAGAGAAACCTAAGAAAATAGACCGATTTGCCAAGCCAGAAGAACAAGAAGGAAGGCAGGAGATTTTAGAAAGGATGGATACTGGCAAGGACATAAAACAAGAAATTAAAGCAAAGAAAAAAGAAGAGATTAAAGAACAAGTACTGCCCCAAATTGCTAAAAGAACCCAGACACACCTAGATGTCTTATACGACTTATTGGAAAAATATGATTCTCTAAAATTATCATATATCATGAAGACCTTTAATATTGATAAAGAAGAAGCACTTGAGTGGTGCAATATTCTAGTTGAACATGGATTAGCTGAAGTAAATTATCCTGCTTTCGGCGAACCCACATTAATAAAAAAAGAAATTTCCAGTGTTAAAGAGTAAAGCAAGGCTTTTAAACTAAAGAAAATTAAAAAATAGAAAGTGTTAAAAAAAGAGGGCAGATGAAAAAAAAGAAGTTTAAATTGAATAAATCAAAAAGACATGTCAAGAAAGCTAAATCATTTCACGATTTAAATGTGCCTCTGCCATTACCCGATTCTTCTTCTATTTCTGAAACCAAAAATGATGTACAATTAAAAGATTCTTCGGAGGATTATCCTAAACATCGATTAAGAGATGACTTGAGGGAAAAATACGGTTTCCCACAAGATAAAAAAAGTTCTGCTAGTTGGAATATAGAAAATATCGCTCCCCCCGCAGGATATGTCCCAAAAGAAGAAAAAATTGTTGAAAAAGAAAAACTTCCAAAAAAAGAAGAAAAAGAAGAAAGTAAATTCAAGGGAAAGACAAGAGAAGAAATAGAAGCAAATCAATACGAACAAGGCGGCCAACAAATCGTCCTCAGTGATAGTGAAATAAGACAAAATGAGATAACTCGGGTCCTAGCTGCTGCAAACAAAGGAAAAATTTTAGAAACATATCCTGTAAACGCAAATGAAGTAAAAGTAAAAGTCAACATTTTTGATACTCCCGAAGGAAAAATTTATTTTTTGAAATTTCCAGAGCTTTCAGCACCCACCAAGGCTCTTCTAGACAATATCAAAGAAAAATTGGTATCTTCAATTGATATCAAATTAGAAGTTACAGATGTTAATGCAATTGAAAAACTAAAAAATAATCTAAAAGCCCGAGCAGAAGCAATATTAAAACAGCAATTTAAACTTCCTACAGAGAATATCAATCTACTTTCTGGAGTTTTAATAAATGAGATGATCGGGTTAGGAAATATCGAACTTTTAGTTGCTGACCCGAATCTTGAAGAGATTGTTGTAACTTCGGCCAAAGAACCAATCCGAGTATATCACAAAAGATATGGCTGGTTGGTGACTAATCTCATAGTTGAAAGCGAGAATAAAATTGAAAATTATTCTTCTGTTATCGCAAGGAGAGTTGGAAGGCAAATTACTACATTAACACCCATGCTTGATGCTCATCTTGTTTCTGGAGACAGAGTCAATTCTATCCTTTATCCTATATGCACCAAGGGGAATACAATAACTATCAGAAAATTCGCACGAGAACCCTGGACAGCTGTTGACTTCATCAATAACAAAACCTGTTCTTTAGATGTTTTTGCCTTGATTTGGACTGCATTACAATACGAATTAAATGTCCTGTTCTCTGGAGGAACAGCTTCAGGAAAAACAACTATCCTGAATGTGTCATCTTTATTCCTGCCCCCCTATCACAGAATCATCAGCATTGAAGATACACGAGAATTGCAGCTGCCCGAGCATTTGTATTGGGCCCCTCTAATTACAAGATTAGCAAATCCGGAGGGCAAGGGTGCAATTACTATGTTAGATTTATTAGTAAACAGCTTAAGAATGCGTCCGGATAGGATTATTCTTGGAGAGATGAGAAGACAAGAAGAAGCTGAAGTTTTATTCGAAGCAATGCATACAGGGCATAGTGTCTATGCAACTGTACATGCAGATAGTGCAGCTGAAACTATTTCAAGACTTGTAAATCCGCCAATTAATGTTCCGCCTAATTTATTGAAAGCAGTCCATTTGAATATTGTCATGTTCCGAGATAGAAGGAGGGGAATTAGAAGGACTTATCAAGTAGCTGAGTTTATTCCAGATGAATCTGAAAAAAATGGGGTCAAACCAAACATATTATATAGGTACGAGCCTGCTAATGATAGTATAATCAAACACTCTAATTCAATAAGGGTCTTCGAAGAGCTTTCAAGACACACGGGTTTGAGTGTCAATGAGATTAATAAAGAACTTGAAAATAAGAAAAAAATCTTGATGGACTTAGTGAAGAGGAATGTAAGGGATATGAATGGAATTGCCCAGGAAGTCAAAAAATATTATCTTCAGCAGCAAGCACAGGTTGAATCCGAGAAAAAATCAAAGAAACAAGAATAAAAAAACTATTTAAATCAGAAAGACTAAATTGAGTTAGTATATCCAGAAAAAAGAGGAATAAATGTTCAGAATACCATTTTTATTACTTCCACAAAGAGCAATAGACAGAATTTCTAATCTCTTCTTAAGTTATAGCCAGAAGATAGCATACAAAGAAAAAAAATTCAGTTTATATTTTTTGCAGGCAGATATCCCAATTAAACCAGAGAAATATCTAGCTATGATACTGGCTTCAACTATAATGAATTTCATCCTGTTGACTGTTCTTTTATTAGTAATCTTCATTATTGCAAATGCTTCATGGTATCTTGCGCTGGTTATATCCCTTATTTTGAATATTTTTATTTATTTCCAACAGAGAAACTATCCTAGAATGATTGTCAACAAGAAAGTCAGAAATATAGAAACTAACCTGCTTCCGGCTCTTAGGGCTATGACTGTCCAATTGACTGCAGGAGTCACTTTCTTTAATGCTTTGAAGAACATAGCCCGAGGCAATTACGGCATCATATCTGAAGAATTTCAGAAAGCCATAAATTCTATGGAATCTGGAACACCAGCTATCGAAGCTCTTGAAAGAGTTTCAAGGGACAATCCTTCTATTTTCTTTAGAAGGGCTATTTGGCAGATTATCACCGGAATGCAGGTTGGAGCAGATATTTCCCATGTTTTAAGAGAGATTGTAAAATCTTTGATTCAAGAGCAATTAACTGAAATTCAAGCTTATGGTGGAAAATTATCTCCCTATAGCATGTTTTATATGGTTGTTGCTATTATCTTCCCTGCTCTTGCAATCACTTTTGTTTTAGTATTATCCACTTTTGTACAGGCTCTTGGACAAAATTACAAAATGATTTTGCTTGTTGTATTGGGGGGGTTTGTTTCTTACAAATAATCTTTTTAGGAATGATTAAATCTGGGAGGCCTCCACTGGTTTGATTATGTATTATCCACTTTTTGCAAGACTATTTCCTTTTTACACAAGAGCAATAGAAAAGTTGACTGTTTATGCTGATATGAAAAGGGATCCAAGAGAACATGCTAATTTTGTTATAATGCTAAGTATTAGCTTAGCCATTATTACATTTGTCGCTGTCCTGATTTTCTGGACCTGGTATTTTGCTATTATAAGCTTCTTCTTTATTTTTGCTCTAGTCATGCTGGTATTTTATTTATTATTGATGCTCAAAGCAGATAAAAGATCATCTGATGCTGAAAAAATATTGCCTGACGCCTTGCAATTGATGGCAACTAACCTAAGAGCTGGCTTGACTACTGACAAAGCATTTTTAGTCTCTGCTAGAGAAGAATTTGGTGTTTTAAATGATGAATTCAAGAAAGTTGCAAAAGAGATTGCAACTGGAAAAGATCTAGTCGATGCACTAAATGAGATGAGCAGAAGATTTAAATCAAATATTATTGGCAGGACAATTGACTTGATTACTTTTGGAATCACTTCTGGAGGAGAATTAGCGCCATTGTTAGAAGAATCTGCTTCAAGTCTAAGACAACAACTATTGACTTCAAAACAGATTCATGCAAGTGTTATGATGTATACTATTTTTATTTTTGCTGCTGTGGGTTTAATCTCTCCGTTATTATTCGGCTTGAGTACAGCCTTAACTGAGATAATGAGCAATAGCCTTGCAAGTATTGAAGCAATCCCTGCAGATGTCGCTTCAAAAGCGCCTTTAGCTATAAGCGGGGTTATAATCAGTGTTCCATTTGTCAGGGGATTTTCAATTGTCTTATTGATAGTCTCATCTATTCTAAGTTCATTGGTTTTGGGCTTGATTAATTCAGGAGAAGAAAAAGATGGATTGAAGTATATCCCTGTTTTAATTGTTTTATCATTGATTATTTATCTAATAGTCGGAGTAGTAATCAAAGCAGTTCTTTCAGCTTTTGTAAGTTGAGTATACAGAAGATTTAAAAGAGCTTTCTAAACTTGACTTTGCTAGATATAAGTGTAAAGTATTTTGATTTTATTTTTGTTTTCGAAGAATTTCTGAAAAGATCTAGAATGCGGGGAGGAGAATTAATTAAAACATAACTCGCAATGGCTAAGTCAAGGATTAAAGAATTAACTTTGCCAGCTGTAAGTGCAAATTTTTTGGATTTAGCTGTTTCTCTTATGTCTTCGAAGAAATCTCTTGAAAATTTAAAATACCCTAAAGACAATCAATTACAACCTACCTCACATTTGGCAAAGTAAATCTTTCTAACAAGAAAGATTTAAAAATCAATTCAGTTTGTCTTAATTATGACAGAAAAAAAAGGGGGGGCAAAAAAGAAAATCAAAAAGATAACAGCCAATCCCCCAAGTGCAGGATATAAGGCTGAAAAAATCCCTACATTTATCTCAAACTTTGATAGTATTTGTAATGGCGGTCTTAACAAAGAATCTGTTAATCTTCTTGTTGGTGGCGCAGGTTCGGGAAAAACAATTTTTTCTATTCAATTCTTGATAGGTGGATTGAAAAACGGAGAAACCTGCATGTACATAACTTTTGAAGAGAAAAGAGAAGAACTTTTTAGGAACATGTTAGAATTTGGCTTTAATCTAGAAGAATATGAAAAAAAAGGCAAATTTATTTTCATTGAATATAGTCCTGAAAAAGTCAAGTCTATGTTAGAGGAAGGAGGGGGAACATTAGAAAGCCTAGTTTACAAAAGCAAGATTAATCGGCTTGTAATAGACTCCATAACTAGTTTTACCCTATTATTTGAATCTGAGTTAGCAAAAAGAGAAGCTGCTCTTTCTTTATTTGAAATAATCAAAAGATGGAAATGCTCTATATTAATGACTATGGAAAAAGAGCTCAGCAAAGAAGAATTGATTTCTGGCTCAGAATCTGCAATAGAATTTGAAGTGGATTCTGTAATCCTGATGTTTTTCTTGAGAATGAAAGAAGGCAAGAGACAAAGGATGATTGAAGTCCTTAAAATGCGGGGGACAAAACATTCTGAATTTGTCTATCCTTTCAGCATAAATGACAAGGGAATTGAAGTTTCTAAAAACGCCTTGAAGAACATCCATATACAATAGATTAATCTATATGTGGGTAATTGGGGTTTATCCTTTACTGTGTTTCAATGAATTTTTGTTTTCCTATAAAAACAAATATAAAATATTAGGCTTAGCAGTGGCTGAAAGCATCATCCCCTCTTTTAATTTGTTTTGAACTTTGAAGAATTGTCTTGCATTTTTTTTCCTTGGTTTCTAAAATTTTTTATGTCAGATTCATTTAATTTTGAGAGAATTTCTTTTGACTTGTTGACAAAAGATGGAGCTTCAAGAATTATTGTATTGATTTCTTCTATGCCTATGACCTTATCGGCGTAATACTGAGATATATTTCTTAAATCAAAATGCTTTTTTAATAATCTTTATGTCTTTTTCTGAATAAAAATCAGAAAGAAAGATTTTCATAAATTCCAGAGTGCAAGAATGAATTTCACATTTGAATCCTATTTTCATTAGGACAGAATATAATGAATAATACATGGAATAGTAACAAGCAGAAATTGCGAAAGTCATATTGAAGTTCTTCTCGCGGTTCATTGTTCCTAGCGCATCTTCAGCCATTTTCATGTAACTTAAAGCAAGATTATCATTTGGTTCAATTAATCTTATTCCTTCTTTTTTATTGAAACACCAATTTATATTTTCCATATTAGTCCTATAAATTCTTCTATTCCTTTTAATATTATGTGATTATTAATTATCTCTTGGATTATATGCTCTTGCGGATTGAATTTTTTTGCATTGGATTTAATCAGATTTATTTTTATATTATACAATTGTTCTAAATCACCTAAATCTTCTATTGAGCCCATTACAAATAAGTCTAAATCAGATTTTTCATTAGCTTGGTTTTTAGAATAGCTTCCAAAAATAATTGCTACTCCTTTTGTTCTTTTTTCAATTTTTTCAAATAATTCTTGTTTATTTTTGTTTTTATCCAAAAAATTAGATTTTCTGCTTATTTCAATTAGTTTTATAATCTCTTTTATTCTAGGATTGAATTTATTTAAATAATAGTACTTATTCTTGCCTTCAGAAGTAAATTTTAGAATATTTTCTTTTTCTAACTTGTTTAGTATGTTAGAAATAGTTTTTTGATTCATCTTGAATTTCCTAGAAATTTCTCTGCCATAAACTCTTTTAGAATAATCTGAAGAAAATGCTTCTAAAATTTTTATTATTTTCTCATTGAATATCATTTTACTCATATGAGTAATATATTACTCATTTATAAATCTTTTGATTGGTTCTACTGAGAAAAAAAAAGAAAAAAAAATAAATTTAAAGGGATTTTTAGTTAGCTATCTTCTTTGTAATCTTTAGGTTCGTTGCAGGGTATGTTACTCCAGCAACCGTAGAATAAGTGAAAGACAAATCTCCTTTTAGATTTCCTCCAGCAGCTCCTGTAACACAACTACTACCTGACTCGAAATATCCTGTTGCTCCTGATGGTAATGGGGTTGGCGCTGTTGTAAGTGTACATGTCCCAGCTCCAGTAGTACCCGTAAATGTAATAGTAGTAAAAGTTATTGGGTCTGCTAAGTTGTTTGTAATCGATATGTTAAGAGTATCTGCACTAGCATCTGCGACTACATTAACACAGGAAACTCCCTGAACTAAAATTCCGTCAGTACCACAAGATTCTTGTAATGGTGGGTTCAAAACTCCGAATGCTATCAAAGCTGCAATTGCAATAATTGCAATTAAGATTGCCCATCCATATGTCATCAAGAACTCCATTGCTGCCTGTCCCTTTTTGTTTCTAAAATTCATTTTTATTTAACCTCCTTTTTCTTTTAATTAAAAATGCTCGACTTTATGCGAGCAAACAATCAGATATCGCATGCATGCGTTTTATCGCGCGATATCGTTAGTATTAATAGATATTTGATGTTTTTAAACATAACTGTTTACATAGACAGGTTGGAAGATGTACCCAAAATAAGCTAGAAAAACTTGTTAAGAGAAGTTTTTTAAAACATAAATGCCCCTTATCTATTAAGAAAAAGAGGGCTTATATGAAAATCAAAAGCAAAAAAGCTATCACTAATATAGACATGGTTGCAGCTATGATCTTATTTATACTAGCGGTTTTCTCAATTCTGATTATTTTCAATGTTTTTAATAAACAAAAATCAATAAATTCTCATTCTTTGGATGATTTTGAAAGAACATTCATGGAAAAAGCAGATAATTTCACTAAAGTTGGAATCAATATTGCAGGAACAGGAGCAACACATTGTGTTAATGTGGCTTTTAATGAAAATCTAGGACAAGAAAATGTTGCTGTTTTTTTAGATAATGAGAGGGTCAGTTCTAGTCTAGGCGAAGGTTCCCTGGTTTTTGATGCTAAAGATGGTTTTTTTGAAATCTATAACTTTAGCTTTGAAGTAGAAGACCCCGGATTTTCAGAATCTTGTATTAAAGTTGATAATAATTATAATTATACAATTCCGACTAGCGGAAAAATCTTTTCCAGTGATAAATTAAATGATACTGCTTTAAGTTTTGAAGATGCTAACTTTGTAATCAGTTATCAAGGAAGTGCAAACACTATTGAACTAGTCAATACTAATAAAAAAAGCCCAAAAGGAGCAGATGTTTTTGCAAAAACCTTTTTTATCAAGGTTTTTGATCAAACAGACAAACAAATTAAAAATTGCCAAGTAAATATTCAAGTGTGGTAAAGGTATGTATGTTTGTTAAACAAATTGCGCAGGACAATGTTGTTTGCTTCAGCAAATTCCTGCAAGACGGTAATTAAATAAATTATTAAGATTATAGACTACAATGAGACGCATAAAGAATAAAAGAGCATGGGTGGCTGTGATTGAAGCTGTTCTCGGAATACTTATCCTATTTACATTTGTGATGGTAATATTGTCAAGAAATAATGCCAACAATGAACAAGGTTCAGCTATGGATTTTCAGGCTTTGTTTTTAAATGAAATTGAAAACAATCAAGAATTAAGAAATAATATTCTAAGCAATGATGAAGTTGATATCAATAATTCGCTTAGGATTTTTTTACAGAAGTTTAATATGAATTACAATCTAGATGTTTGCATCAAGAATATGCAGGATAATAGTCGTTGTCCCCTTTATATAAACAGCAAAGAGATTATCGCTTATGATTACTTTGTTGCAGCTAATAAAGATTCAAGCAGTTTTGAACCCAAAAAATTAAAGATCTTCCTTTGGAGAAAGGAGTAATGAGAATTAAGTTAAAATAAATGACGAGAGTTTCATGAAGTTTAGACTTCACAACGTTGTGAAACTCCAAAAGATATTTATAATAGCTTGTTCTTTGATACAAAATGACATTTGAAACATTCGAACATCAAGCAGACATCGGAGTCAAAGGAATAGGCCTTGGAATTGAAGAAGCTTTTCAAGAATGCGCTAAAGCGATGTTCTCTGTGGAAATCAATCTTGAAAAAGTTGAGCCTCAAAAGTCAATAAAGATAAAATGTTCTGCCAGAAATCAAGAAGAACTCTTAGTTGAGTGGCTTAACTCATTGCTAGCGCAATCATCTATTAAAGATATGGCGTTTTCTGAATTCAAAGTCATGATAACCAAAGAAAAAGAGGGATTTAAACTTGAAGGAGAAGCTAAGGGGGAAAAATTAGGTGAAAAACATGAGCCAAAAATAGAAGTGAAAGCAGCAACCTATTCACAACTAAAGATTTATCAAGATGAAGCTACAAACAATTGGATTGTACAATGCATTGTTGATGTTTAATCCACTAACTTCCTAATCTCTAGCATTAAGCAGATAATCATAATCTGAAAGTAGATACTTTATTGGCACATTGAGTCCAAACTCCAGCCTGAGTGTCTTGGTTTGTTCTGCTATTTCTTCTGCGCTAGTTGGAACCGCTACAACATAAACATCCCTTCCATAGTTTGCATTCATCTTAGGGTTATAAGTAATTCTTGGATCAGCAGGATTATTTATTAAAATTTCCCCTTTTCCTTCAACAGAATTTTCCCATTTTATATGCTCCAGAACTAAACCATACCTTGTTTCGGGCATTTTTCCCACTAATGTTTTTGTCACGCTAATTGCCCTTTTTTCACTTCTAGGAATTTGGCCTATTGGAAAAAGCATTTCTGTTTGTGTCATATAATCATTTCTAGGCCCGTTGTATGTTCCAAACAAAACTTCTAATTTATCCATTTTTTTTCCTTTATGAAATTTAATTATTTCGTCATTTAAATTTTTTATTAGTATTGATTTGTGGTTATCTTAAGTCTAGCTTTTGTTTCTGCTAAAAGTTTGTCAGCTGCTTCAAATTGTTTTTTATATTTTTCAAAGTCAGTTTCTCTTGTAATTTGGTTATGTTCTTCACCAAAAAAACCCTCAGTTATAATCAAATCAACTAACCCGTCACATGGCTTTTGTACTCCCCCATTACTCCAGCCATCAACTATGAACTTGCTTGAAGATAATCCATTGCTATAACGAACTTCATACTTATGGGGTTTTTGGTTTTCTTCTTTTTCAAAACCTGCTAAAAGAGAAATGAACCCAAAGGGACCTCTTGCTCTTGAAACTACCACTACTTTCCCTTCTTCATCATAAGAAGTATCTCTTTTATCCCACAAAAGCTGATTTAGTCCAGCATAAAGAAGAGTAACACCAAGTAAGCCTACTGCAACTAATGTTCTTAGGTCCTTATTCTTTTGACTAACACTTATATCAGTACCCATCTTAAGAATATATTTTAGATGTTTTTAAATCTTCCTTTTTTTAGTAATTTAAGAGTAGTCCTAAAAACCAAAGATTTAAAAAGAAGAATTTATTCTCCTTTTTATGGAGAATGATCTTGTCAGCAGATTGAAAGAAAATAAGACTTCTGGCAATAAAGGTTTTACATTGATGGAACTTCTTGTAGTGTTGATGATAACAGGAATAGCAACAACTGTTGGTTTGCGCGCATGCCAAGCAGTTCATATGAAGAACAGAAAAGATTATGTTGTTAGAGTAACAAGTGATTATGATGGAAAAATAAAAGGGGAAGTACCTCCTTATAATGAACTTATGACATTTTTGGGCGATAACAACAGGTCTCATGAAAATACTAATTCATCAAATCTAGCTGGAAGAATTACAACAGGAAAAACCTACGTACTTACAACAGATGGCAAAGAAGACGGTGCTGCAGGTACTTTAGGTAGGGTTATATCAGTAAGAGACACTTTCGTTGAGGGATTTTCTAATGATACTTCTTTTTTCAATAGATATTCTGGCTTAGAATACAGGGGAAGAAGGTAGTAACTTTAAATCATTTCTTACAAAATTATTTAAATCAATGCTTTCTTGTTTATGAATGACTAAGTTTTTTATCATCCATGGCAGTTATGGGAATCCAGAAGAAAATTGGTTTCCATGGCTAAAAAAAGAATTGGAAAAAGAAGGAAATACTTGTTTTGTCCCTAAATTACCTACTCCAAAAAATCAAAATCTTGATACATGGATGAAAGTCTTTAAACCTTATTTAATGGAGATAGATGAGGAAACTGTATTTATTGGCCATAGTTTAGGACCAGCATTTATTCTTTCGATTTTAGAAAAATTAAATTTTAAAGTTAAAGTTTGCTTCTTTGTTTCTGGATTTTTGAATTTGTTAGGAAATCCAACTTTCGATAAGATAAATGAAACTTTTGTCCAAAAAGAATTTAATTGGAAAAAAATAAAAGAAAATTGTTCTAAATTATATGTGATTCATTCAGATAATGATCCTTATGTTCCTTTGAATGAAGCTGAAAATCTTGCTAATAAACTTGGAACAAAGGTTATAATCATTAAAAATGCAGGACATTTTAATGAATCAAGCGGATTTAAAAAGTTTGATTTTTTATTAAAAATGATTGAGAAGGATATCAATAGTACGTGATAAACATAGGGTAAATTTATAAACTTAGAATTCTTAACTATTCATGAAATTTGATGAAAATTTGGCCTCAGTTCATGCATATCTCTGCGCTGATGGTTATGTTGTAAAAAATCCATTAACTCAAAAGCATAAATATTATAGGATTGGTTTAAGAAATATTAATATCTTCTTATTAAAAGATTTCCAAGATAAATTTGAAAAAGTTTTTGGAATTAAACCAAGATTAGTTGAAGGGCAAAGATGTGAAATTGGTTCAAGAGAAATTTATGAATTATTAAGTAAAGAATTCGGAAGTTTTTATTCTAGAGAATGGCAAATGCCACCAATGAAAACAGATCTCTTACCTTTTTGGTTAAGGTCTTTTTTTGATTGTGAGGGATGGGTTTATATTCAAAGTCATCAGAATCGGCAAATTGGACTAGATTGTGTTAATGAGAAAAGCCTTGATCAAGTTAGAAAAAAATTAAGCAAATTGGGGATAAGAACAACTAAACAAATAAAAAAGAATGGTGCAATATTCAGAATCCTTGTTTTAGGAAAAGAAAATCTTTTATTATTCAAAGAAAAAATCGGTTTTTTTCACCCAGAAAAAAAAGAAAAACTTGAGAAAGCAATAAAAGATTATGTGATATATCTTTGGGATTTTCCAAGAGATGAATTTTTGTGTAAAAAATTTATTAAGAAACTTCTAACTGAGAAAATCAGAATTCGTGGGGGGAATTTTATAAGCATAATCTCTAAAGAAGCAAAAAACTTGGATAATCTCTCAAAAATATTAAAAAAATTTTATGATATTGACTGCCTTGTCAGAAGAAGGATAAATGGACTAGGAACGATTTATTATGAACTAAGTATTTATAAAAAAGAGGAGGTTAGAAAGTTAATTAAAGCAAGATTAGTTAATAATTTTTTGAAAAATGTTCAAAGAAAAACTCAAAAAAATTAGTGAATGGGAATATGAAATCCCAAAAGAAGGAGATATGAAGGTTCCCGGCAAGATATTTACCTCCTCTAGTTTGTTAGTAGATTTAGATGATAGGGCTTTACAACAAGTTGCTGATGTTGCATGTCTTCCGGGGATACAGAAATATGCAATTGCAACAAGTGATATGCATATCGGTTACGGATTCCCGATAGGGGGTGTTGCTGCTTTTGATGCTGATGAAGGAGGAATCGTTTCTGTTGGAGGAGTTGGTTTTGATGGTGGTTGTGGTGTCAGAGCTTTGAAAACTAATTTAAAACTTGAGGAAGTCAAACCAAAAATCAAAGAATTAATTGATGAACTCTTTAGGATTGTCCCTGCTGGATTAGGTTCAAGAGGAAAGATTGTCTTGAATGACAAGGAAGTTAATGAGGTTCTAAAACAAGGAGCTAGTTGGGTTGTTGAAAAAGGCTATGGCACAAAAGAAGATTTGGAATTTATTGAAGATAATGGAAGCATAAAAGGAGCAATTCCCGAAGCTGTTTCTGAATTAGCTATTAAAAGAGAAAAAAAGCAGGTTGGAACTCTCGGAAGTGGGAATCATTATCTTGAAGTTATGTACATTGATGAGATTTATGATGAAAAAGCAGCTGAATCATTAGGTTTATCAAAAAATCAGATTATGATCTGGGTTCATTGCGGTTCAAGAGCTTTAGGGCATCAGATTGGAACAGATTACTTAAAGATTTTAGCAGAATCTTCAAGAAAATATAATCTCCCTATTAGAGACAGAGAACTAGTCTGCGCCCCAATAAATAGTGAAGAAGGAAAAAACTATTTTGGAGCAATGTGCTGTGCTCTAAATTATGCACATGCAAATCGTCAAGTTATAGTGCATTTAATCAGACAAGGTGTTGAAAAGATTTTTCCTAAAGCACAAGTCAAAACTTTTTATGAAATCTCACATAATTCATGCAAAGCTGAAAAACATATTATTGATGGAAAAGAAAAATTAGTATATGTACATAGAAAAGGAGCAACAAGAGCATTTGGACCAAATCGAGAAGAAGTTCCTAAAGCTTATAGAAAAATTGGGCAACCAGTTTTAATCGGAGGAACAATGGGAACTTCAAGCTACATCTTACATGGAATAGACGAAGGTGAAAAAGCATTTTTTTCAGCTTGCCATGGAGCTGGAAGAGCAATGTCAAGAACACAGGCATTAAAGAATTGGGGAAAAGATGATATCACAAAAGAACTTGAGAAAAAGGGGATTTATGTCAAATGCCATAGTTCTTCAGGTTTAGCAGAAGAATCACCTCAAGCTTACAAGCCAGTTGAAGATGTTGTAGATTCTATTCACAATGCACAGCTTGCAAAAAAAGTCTGTAGATTAAAACCAATTGGGAATATTAAGGGTTAAAAGTATGTCTTTATTTTGGTCCGTATTTTTCTAAGAACTCTCTTTTGACATCTTCACTGCTAGATGGCGGGAAAATATAATCTTCCAATTCTTCTTTACTAATATTAACACCAGATATACTAACAAGACCATTTTTAGTCTTTGAATCAACAGAAAGTATTTTTCTCGGATGTATAAGGCCATGTAATCGATCAAGATTAACAATATCATCAAATGCAGACCATTCAAGATCCCCCGCTTTTTCAATTAAACCCATTAATGTTCTTCTTGCCCAAGTGTTATATGCCGGCATTTCTCCTTTGCTACCTTCAATTTCAATGCAAGGACCAAGCTCAATTAAACTTTCTTCTGGACTTAAATTTAAAATTCTGCCAAAATACAAAACACCAAAATCACCTATATTATATAATACATCTACAAATGCGTCTTTTTTCATAAACTCTGAATCAAAAATCAATGCCATAAACTAATACATGGAACTTGTTTTTAAATCTTTCTCCTGTTATCACTATAAAATTAATTAAAAAACGAAGTTACCGCAAAAGTTTTTAAACATCGCATTGATAAATTTCTGATAAAGATAAAATGACTGGATACATAGAAACCCCAATACAGAGACAAGAAGGACAACCAATGTTTAGAACATTTTTGTATGAATGCGGAGATCCAGAAAATATTGGTTTTTCTTGCGCAACATTTCATGACAAAAAGTGGAGAGAATATCAAACAACAGGGGTTAAACGAAGCAATATAGATGGGATGGTCCAACAAGTAATGTTCTACGTAAATCAACGAGCTGGCACAAGTTTAGTAAATGGCTTTCCAAAAGATGTTGAAATGATGTTATGGCTTTCTGAAACAAGGACCGCGCTTGCACCAGAACTTTTTAATCAAGTTAAAGAAAAACTTGCAGAACCAGAAAAACAAGGCCTAGTAAAAATTCTTTGAAAAAAGTTTTCTCTATTTTTTTAATTCAAGAAAGTCTAAAACATTGAATCAATAAATGCATCTAATAATTCTTTTGTCTGCTTACTTGAAAACTCTAGTCTACTATCACCTAGAGCATAACTTAGGTGACATTTTTTGAGCTTGAAAGTAACATTATTGCTGAATCCACACACATACTTAACTGCTTTTACAAGTTGTTCTGGTTTTAAGCTTCTAAAAAATGGAGTTCCTTCTTTTTTGTCCATAATAGGGAGATAACCTTCATAAAAAAACATCCCAAGTATCATCGTAATAACCTGCATCAACAGCAGCCATAAATCTTCCAGCCATCTCTTCAAGTTTGTCTGTCATGATATTTATACCCACAAATAGTTTTTAAATATTATCGTGATTAAATAATATTTAAAAACTCTTTCAGTCTTAATAAATACACAAAAAGATGGTAATTGTACAAAAAATAGACTACAGGAAAAGAGATTCAAGGAAAGTGTTCTTCTCTTTATATCTAATTCCCTTTTTTATTGTTCTTTTGTTTGTTCTTTTGATAATTTTCAAGAATTCAGATAATCAAAAAAAACAGATAATCACTGGAAATGCTGCCAGCACAATTGTCCCAATTTCCTGGTTGATTATAGTGACTTTTGTTTTAGCTATTGCAATAATTATTGTTCTGATAATTTTCCTTTTTAGAAAGAAGGATGTTGGTAAGAAATATGATGCATATCCCACATCTGGTCCAACGCCTGTTAATTCTAGAACAAGGGTATATAATTATCCCCAACAACAAGCCCCACCACAAATTTTAAGGCAAGAACAATCTGTTACAAGAAAAGAACCTGTTCAGGAAATTCAAGAAGTTGAAACAAATAAAACTCAGATTGAAGATACTTCAAAACCCCTTGCAGAGTCAACAGTAATGGTCTACCCAAGAAAAGAGCCAGTTGAAATCAAAGAAGAAGACCAAGAACCTGGACCAGAAGAAGAAATTGAAGTAGAAGATGTAAAAGTTGAACCTGGACCAGAAGAAGAAGGAGTAAAAGTTGTAGAAAAACCAGTTAAGAAAGTTGTAGTAAAAAAACCTTTACGAAAACCTATTCGGGATACAATAAAGAAAACAATTAAAAAAACAATCATCAAGTCAGTTAAGAAAAAAGTAGTTAAACCAAAAAAAGAAACTGAAAAAGCAGATATTATCATCCCCGTAGAAGATGAAAGAGAAGAAAAAATAAAAAACAAGAAATCCAGTGATGATGCAGAGGATATGTTCAAGGATATCTCGGAGATAAACCATGATGACAAGGTGGTTGTTGAAAAAGATGAGCCTAAAAAAATAAAAATAAAAAAATAATCTGTTTTTTATTCGAAATTAGAGCTATTTCATTTATTTCTCCGATAGTCTATGATTTTTGCGTCTCTGGGAAGACTTACAAAGCAACCAGTTATCCCTAAATAGCTACTGTAACAATTAAAACCAACGTCATTGAATTTAATCACCGGATGAAATATAGATCTTATTCTTTCAACATGTATTTCTGATTTAAAAACATGAATTGAATTATTTTCTCTAAGTTCCAAACTTTCATCATGAACTTTTACAGTGCCAATAATTCTATAGTTACCTTCTCTGCTATCATTGTCATATAAGTGTAAAAGTTTATACCAACCACGACTTACTTTTCCAGGTATATAAAAATCACTTTGGCGATGGGTGTAAATGTCTTCTCTAATTAGCCTATCTCCCTTTTCATTTAATTCAGCTATCACTGTTCCGTTTCTTAAAAAAGATACAATATCTTCTTCATTCATGTTCCTGAGGGGATTTCCAAATTCATATTGGCCTATAATCATTCTAGCTACTTGTTCTAGTGTTCTTATATTTGGTTCATTTTCCATTTTGTTTTTCCTCCATAAATTTAATCTCGAATTAGAGTCCTGTTAGAACTAATTTGTTATTAATTCCCGCAGAATTCTTTGGCTTGATTTACAAGTTTTTTAAATAACTCATAAAACAAGAAGATATGTAAGCAAGGAATTGCTTACTTTTTCTTAAATAAAACTTTTAGAACAAAATTTTCTTTAGAAGTAGAACTAAGAGAATGCTCTCTCAATGTTCTGAATCTTTGTTCTATCATTTTCGTGTTTCAGTTTTATTTACCTCTATCAAGGTGAAAAATGATTTATAAATCTTTAGTTTTTTACTGGCTTCTTAAGCAATTGACAATGATTATCCTTTCTCTCGGGCCATCAAATTCACAGAACATTATACCTTGCCATCTTCCCAATAATAAACGATTGTTCTGGATTGGGATTGTTATGCTTGGTTTGATAATAGAGGCTTTGATATGAGCATCGCCATTGCCATCACAAGAATCGTGCTTCCATTGTCCTTTGGGAATTTGTTTCCTCAAAGCTTCAAGAAAATCTTCATTTACTTTTTCGTCACAATTTTCATTGATTGTTACTGCAGCAGTTGCATGAGGAACAAAGACATTACATAAGCCTTCTTTTAGAGAATATCTTGAGGCAAGTGCCTGAACTTGAGGTGTAATGTCTATGACTTCCTCTCTTTTTGTAGTCTTAATCATGAATTGCATAAAAGAGATGATTGTAAATCTTTATTAAGGTTTTTGTTTCATCCTTACCCCTCTGTCTTTTCAGGGTCATACCTCTTAGTGTTAAGATAAAAGTAGCATCTTTCCAAAATTTCGGGATTCATCAAAGTAAGGAGAATGTTCTCTGTTTCTGATTCTATTGAATCTCGGATTGATTTTATTATTTCTGGGTCTTCTTGAATGATTGGAGATGTAGCTGCATCGCAAAATAATCTATGGGCAAGCATTCTGCATCTTATCTCAACACTTCGCCAGTAATTTGACTGTGCATTTTTTGCAGCATAAACCAGATTATAAGCTGCACTTTTCAGTAAACCACCATCCATTGGTTTATCAGAAGGATACGCAAGTTTTTCTAGTGTTTTAGCGACTATAACCCGAAACTGATACGCCTTTTTTTGGTCTTGTCTCCAATTATGCTGGATATATGCATGCATACTTCTGACTTCTTTGTGAGTTATATCCGGGGGGAAAGTCTTTTCGTTTAAAATAATTTTTAATG
>Ga0268276_1001297_pt1 | contig 25249 bp, 20 predicted proteins | sample saktaG_4_FD_190145 | JGI IMG/M metagenome (GOLD analysis project Ga0268276, IMG submission 190145) | Saline water microbial communities from Sakinaw Lake, British Columbia, Canada - sak_2010_1_5_45m | ecosystem: Environmental > Aquatic > Non-marine Saline and Alkaline > Saline ... | reverse complement strand
ACAAATTTTCAACAGTCAAATAGAAAAGATTTAATTTAACTTCGTACACAAAACTCATAAAGACATCACAATAAATAGAGGGGCAACCCTCTATTTATGTCTTTATAAAGGATTTCACCAAAACCCTTTTGAAAGAATTCCACTTGTAAGTGTAATCCCCCCTCCCAGACTTGCACTTGGGAAATCAAGGTATCCGAGCACCCAGACAAATCAGATTTTTATTCAATTTTAATCAAAGAATCTCTTATTTTTTGGTTTCAAAAAGTTTTCCACATCACAAGCATAGTAATCTGTTGAACCATCAAAATTAATTCTCGCTGTTTGCCCAATCATAAATTTTTGGAACTCTTCCCACTTTGATTTACCAATTTTCTTTAATACTTCATTTTTATTCATCTAATTCACCTTTGATTTTTAACTAGGCACGGATTCTTTTGCTTTTCACTTGTTGCATAAATGTTTGATGGCAGAATTCAACAAAATACTTCTCATTTTTTTCTTCAACGGATTTAATTAGTGCTTCAAAGTATTTGGTTGTTTCTTTTGAAATATTCAACATTGGATAACCTGCATCTTGCAAAATTTTGTTGAAGATTAGTCTGCACATTCTTTTGTTTCCGTCCTTGAATGGATGCACTAAATACAATTTCAAGTGTGTTAGAGCAGCGAGTTCCAAAGGATACACATTTTGATTTTGACTGAACCACTCAAAGAATTTGTCAAACTCTTTTTCTACAAATTGTGGTGAGGGCGGCCTGTATTTTATCTCTTCTTCAGTCATTAATTTTGGATTAAACCGCATTATTACTCGTTGGTCATCTCTTAATTGCCCTGGACTTTTACCTTCAAAATAAGACATTACTATTCCGTGCAATTTCAATAAATCTTTTTTGTCTATTTTTATTCTTGAAAGACTATTGTAGCCACTTATCATTAAACTGGAAATTATAATTTTTTCATTGAGTATTGACTCGCCTCTTTTTTTACGGAGAAGCGCAAAAGCGGATTCAACGTCAGAGGAGTTTACATCAACGCCTTCTGTGCGAAGCGTAGTATAAACAAAGTCAATTAATTGTTTTTTACTGAAAGCTTCTTTTTGTGTATGACTTAATCTCTTTAAACGATTAAAAAAACTTTTTTTTGCTATTTCGGCTTCTAAGAGTTGGTCGTTTGTAAGAAAAGAAGAAGTATAGTTTTCTAGTGCTTGCCCAAAAAACTTGTATAAAAAAGCCTCAATTTTTTTAGCCAATTCTCTTTCTTTTGATTTAATCACTTTTGCAGAAGGCTTTAATTTGCCCAAATAAACTGAAAAAAGCTTTACTTTCTTATCAAGTCTGACATTTTTTTCTAAATAGAAATAATATTTCCCACTAATAAACCGCTCAACTACTTTAGCCATACCAATTTACCACTACAAACCTATTTTAAATAGTAGTGGTAAATTACCACTACACTTTGTTTCAGTAAAGTAGTGGTAAACGCACCAAACATAGTAAATCCCCCCTCCCAGAGTTGCACACAGGGAGATCCGGATCGAAGGCTAATTTATTATTTTCTTGTTCCGTTTGAATCATTTTTAGTTTTTATTTCATATAGCGCAGCCATTTTTTCTTTTACTTGGTTTAATTTTTCTTCGTTTATTTTTCCTGCTTTTGTTTGTATCATTCCTTTGTATGTAGTTACTGGGTTGTCAATCATTATTGTGCTTTCGGCTTTGAGCTTTCCGATTTGCATATCTTTTTCTAACAAGCCCAAGTCGTATTTTGTCTTTTTCTCAGCGCTTGTTATTTTGAGCAAAATTATGTCATCGTTTTCTTTGTTATAAGTTGTGTTGCTTATCACAAGTGCGGGTCGTATTTTTAATCCAATTTGTTCGGAAAAAAGAAGTTGTGCTATTACTATGTCTCCTTGTTCAAAACTCAAAGAGCTCATGTGCATCAACCCCTTCTTCTGCCCATCGCTTGTAAGAGTATAGTTTCCATGGATCTTTTTCTGTTTCTAGCAGAGTTATTTTCTTTTGAAAAGCATCTCTTGCTACTTCAGCCCATTTTACTTCCGAGTACCTCTTCATTTTAATATGCAATACATCCGGAATTGCCATAGTCATATTCGGCATAAAACCACCTTATACTTAAATAAGTAGAATATGTATTTAAATGTTTGTTGAGTGTTTTGCCGATGAAAAAAAGTAAATCCCCCCCCAAACTCTTCGGATTGATTCTAGTGTTTAGCATTTCTTCAGATTTTTTATTTTTCACAAAAGTATCTCTCTTCTTTATGTTTTTTTCCATTAAGGAAGAGTTGTTTTTACAATATAGTTAACTGCATTAGTCCCGGATTTAATAAGAGTGTATTTTCCAATCTTGGTTCTTGTTCCAATTGATTTACCTGCTAATGCTTTTAATGCAGATTTTCCTAAGCGCGACTGTGGATCAAGATGTGATCTTACTTCCCTAACCTTCGGTTGCCTTTGACGCAGTTTTGCCCATTCTCCACCTACAGCAGGGGTTGATCCAATTCTAAGTTTAATTCCCATCAAATCACCAATATAATATGGTTCCATTAAATAAAAGTCTAATGTTTGGTTGTATTCCCTTGAGAAAATTCCCCCCTCCCCAGACTCTTAAAGTTAGCCTCATGTTTAGCATGTCAGAAGATTTTTCAGATTTTATTTTGTTCCCTCTAATAGCCATTTCCAAACTGGCTTTATAATAATTGTTTTTCCCTTTTCTTGTATTTTGTCTTCTTGGCCATATGTTAAAATAAGCCCTTCATTTAATTTGAATTTTTCTAGTGCACCTAACAACCCATCTATTTCTCGACCTTTATTTTCTTCGTTTAGCTCAAAACAAACTTGTATCCCCTCAATTATTTTAGTGTCTTTTCTAACAATAAAATCGCATTCATTATTCTCTCGAAAGTAATACATTTCTTTGTTCTGACGCTTCAGCCCTAAGAAAACAATATTCTCAAGCATTCTACCTTTATCTTCACTAAAGGATACTGAATTTGTTGCAGCGAAACCATTATCCACGCAATAAATTTTTTTAGGTGCTATCAATCTTTTTTTAATTGAATAATCAAATCTTTCAACTGTGAAAAGTAAATAACTGTCTTCTAAATAGGAAACAAATGAAATTGCAGTATTCACAGAACCGAGGTTAAAAATCTTTTTTAAGGAATTAAAAGAAAATTCTTTTCCAAGATTTGAAAGCAAATAAACCGTTAACTCTTTTATTGTCTTTCTTTCCCTTAGCTTTTGCCTTACAACAATATCTCTAGCAATAACGTCATTTAACAATTCTTCTAAAAGTTGTGGCTTTTTTTGTGACAAATATTCCGGAAATCCACCTTCTTCAAAATAACTTTTGAATGAATTAATACTGGGTTTTTGTTTTTTGTATTGAAGAAATTCATTAAACGAAAATGGAAATAGTTCTGTTCGCAAGTGTCTTCCAGTTAGTCTTGTTCCAAGTTCTTTACTTAGCAATGATGCATTTGAGCCCGTTATAACAACTTGTTTTTTATTATCAACAAGTTTTCTTATGAAGAGTTCCCACTTATCAACATTTTGAATTTCATCAAAAAAATAACATTCGCTTTCACCAAATTCTTCAATAAAAACTTGATTTAATCTTTCAAAATCTTCAACTTCAAAACCAACACCTTTAGGATCATCAAAATTGAAATAATACGCATTAGGAGAGTTTTTTCTTATTTGATGCATTAAGGTGCTTTTTCCACAACGCCTAACCCCCGATAACACTAACGCTATCCCTTTCAATGGCTTTAAGTTTGAAAGATTATCTCGCTTGACACCAAAATCATAAGAAGAAAGCTCTTTTGCTTGTGCTTGAACAACCTTGGCTAAACTGTCTTTTAACATGAAGAAACTATGCACAAAACCATTTATAAAGGTTTTCATTAGTAGTGAACACTATTGTTCACTGGTAAAGAACAACAAATAGCAAAAATTTGATAAAACCTATTAAGTGTTAAAGTTCCCCAAACAAGTATAAAAATCCCCCCAGACTCTGCACCTCGGGGAGCTCAGGATACGCTTCAGTCTGTTCTGCATTATTATTTTCTATTTCCATTTGAATCAACTATTACTTTTATTCTTGAATGAATACAGGGATTAGATTTTGTAATTGGTAAAGTCTTATCAAAATCCCTTTTATTCGACCATCTTCACTCATCGTTAAATTCCCAGTTACCCCCGAATAGTCTTTAATATTTTTGACAGCCAATATTTTTTCTTGTAATCTTTCAACTTTTGTTTCTCCTTTAACATTTGGTAAAACTTTTTCTAATACTATCTTTGCTGAATCATATGCTTGATCTGTTGCAACGGAAACTATTGGCGTTCTCCCATACGCTTGATTATAATCTGAATAAAATTTAGTAGCAACAATATTTTCTTCTAATGGGAAGTAAAATGAAAAATATATTCCCTCAATTGATCCTTTAGACGCTTGTTGTATTGATGGAGTAGTAGCGACGGTGGGAATAGTCAACTTAGGTTGATTTAGATTAAGATCACTTGCTTGTTTCATTGCTAACCCAATTTCATCATACCCTAAAAAAACTATTGCTTCTTTATTAGCAAACTTCATAAGAGAAGTTTTAAAGTCGGATGTACCAGGAACATAACTTTCAATTTGAACACTTGCATTTGCCCCCATTCGATCTTTATAAAATAAGGCAACAGAAGGCATAAAACTATCCACAGTAGAATGTAAAATACCAATATTTTTGTATCCTTTTTCTATTGAATAATCCGCAATAACATCCGCTAAATCTTTTGTCTCTTTAGCAACACAAAAAACATTATCTGAAAGATTAGCAATGTCCTGATCACAATCTAAAGAATCTATTATCAAAACATTATCTTCTTTTGCTTTATTGGCTATAGCAAAAACCCCCCATAAGTGGACATAATTATTGTTTCAACCCCGTCTTGATTTACAAGCTTATTATAAGCAGTAAGCGATTTTGCAGCATCATATTGATCATCTTCAACAATTAATTGAATCTGTTTACCATCAATTCCCCCAGTGGAATTAATTTCATCAACTGCTAATTGTATTGCTTGAGAAGCTTCTATCCCCAAAATAGCCGCATCCCCAGTTAATGGACCTATATAACCCAACTTTATTTTATCAGAAGTAGCGGAGGGATTCTGAATTAACCCTCCAAACAAAATAAAACCAATAATTAAAACAAGAAAAACAATAGCCAAAACTGTTACAATATTTTTAGTTTTCATTCAACCACCACACAAAAAGAATAACAAACAAGTATAAAAACTAAATCCCCCCTCCCAGAGTTGCACGTGGGGGGCTCTTTGGTTCAAGTTATTTAGATTCATAAAATTAATTTATTTTTAATGTGAAAGTAATTTGTTTTGAATAAAACTTAATTAAGAGAATTTATTTTGTTAGTTAGTTCTTGGTTTGCGTTTTGTAGTGAGTTTAGCATTGCATCAACTTTTATTAGTTCAATTCTTAATTTTTCTCTATTGTTATAGGCCCAAGAAAAAGTTTGGGTTTTACTCATTTGGGTTTGATCCCCATTAGCTAACGCGGCTAGTCCTTCATCAATTAAATTAACCGTAGCATCTTCGAGTAATTTTATCCAATTTCCACTAATAATGTTAAGTGAATTAAAGGTAGTTATCATTAGTTCTTGAGTTATTCCTTCTGCTTGTTTAAGCATAATATCATCCATGTGTGCTTCAAGTTTTGTTAATTCTTGTCGTAAATTGTTGTATTCTTTCCAAGTATTACTAATGTCTAGTTTATCATTTTCTAGTTCTGTTTTATTTAAAGTGCAAGTTAAATTAGAACAGGTTTTTGAGTATTCTTTATTAACTATTATTTCTTTTTCTAGCGAACAATCTGTTTCTTTTGCCACTTTACAAGAATAATTTGTTAAATCACAATAATTATCAATTATTTTAGAACCAAAACAAAGGTCTGAACAATCAGAATCAAATTGACACTCTTTTGAGGTAATTTCATTTTCTAAATTGTTGTTGTCTAATTCTGTTTGATTTTCTTCTTCAACTAACTCATAAGTTTGTGTCCAATAAACTTTCGGGTATTCTCCGTTTTTAAATTTTAACCTTGAATCCTGAACACTAATGATTAAACATTCTTCTCCAACACTAGCTAAATAATTACTTCTATTTACACAATCATTTGTGCAATACTCTGGAATTTTATTTTGGGGTGAGTATAATGAGTCATATATTTGACAAATGTGTGCTTTTCCTTTTAATGCAACACAATCCTCATTCCAACTATCTATTTTTACTTCACATTCAAAATTAGCTTCTTTATTTTCTAAATCTGTACAACCAAAAAGAAATAGGGTTAATAATAAACCAAATAACATTAAAAAAACTGTGACTAATTTATTTTTCATACAATAAATAAGTTAAAACTTATATAAAAATTAAATCCCCCCTCCCAGACTTGCACCGGGGGTATCTCGGTTACTGTTACTCAAAAAAGATTTCTCTTTTTCAAGGATTATAGAAACTACAGCCGAGCGTTTTAGCTGCTAAACTAAGGGGGGATTCTTCGAATCGTTTTTTCAATTGAGTTTGACCCAACTGGCAAAGTAATTAATTTGTGTGAAGTGTGTTTTTTAAAGGTTGGTTTTTAGTTCTTTTTTTGCTTTTTTCGCTTTGAATTAAAGGTTTTTTTTGAAATTTTCACTTTCTTGGATTTTTGCTTTTCTCTTTTCTTAACTAAAATAGATATTGCAATTGGCCAAATTAAAGTAACAAAGATTCCTGATGCAAAGAATAGCACTTGGCTTATTAGTCCAGTGGTAAAATAGTATGCACTTGCTCCAACTATCCCCAAAATAGCAGTTCCTCCAACAAACGCAATTAATAATTGTGTTTTTGTTTTTGTAAGAACTAAGCATTGTTTCAAATTTGTGTGTTTGTATATTGCGTATCCGACAAAATACCCTAGTATTGCAAAAGCACCATAGTATTCTTCAGGAATAAATAAATCCGCAACAATTATTAAAACAAAAACTCCAATAAGCAAAGCTTCTTCTTTAATTTTTGAAATGTGAAAGTTTGCTTTGTTTATTTTTATTTCAAGTTTAGAAATTATAAATCCAACTACAGAACCTAAAAGTAATCCAACTAAAACATCACTAACATAGTGCACGCCTAAATACACCCTTGATATTGCAGTTAGTATTGCTAAAATAATTATTATTGATTTTATGTGTTTATTTAATCCTTCACAAAAATAAGTATATCCTGCGATAGTTCCTGAAAGTAAAGAGTGCCCACTAGGCATTGAGTATCCTCCAGCATTATCAAGTATTAGTAATCCGCTTGGCCTGGGTCTTGCAATTATTTGCTTTAACACTCCTGATACTAGTGAACTAAATAGAAGGATTGTCATTAAAGTGAAACTCTTTTTTTCTTTTCCTGCCCAAAAAAGCCATGCACTTAAAATGAACCAAGGAAGGGGGTGACCAAAGTAAGTAATTAGTTGGAACAATATATCCAAAATAGGGGTAGAGAAGGATTGGAGAAATTGGTTTATTATTATTTCTTCAAAAACCAAAATTTCTCACCAATCGAAAATATGTCCAACATATAATGTATTATATTTATTTCTAAAAAATTTATTCCTTTACTTCTTTAGGAACTTTTTTCTTAAGTCTTCCCATGCCCGGTATTTCTATTTGTGTATAATCAATCATTAATCCGCAACTTTTCAGAGCCTTTCTTGTAGCATAAACTTTACAAAATTCTGCAACTTCTTTTTGTTGATTTTTTTGCAAAGTTGGAATTTGAGAAATTTCATTAATTACTTTTGAAACTGTTCGTGTATTAATTTCTTCCATTGCGCGCACAGCATCCCCTTTTACTAAATTTAATTCAGTAAGTACTTTATCTAATTTATCAAGTGCAACTTTTTTTCGCAAGTTGAATTCAACTTTCGCATCAACACTATTAGTCAAACTAGCTAAAAATTCAGCAACTGTTAATGGATCAGTTTTCTCCGTTATAGTTTGTTTTTTTACTGCTTTCCAATCACTATAATTTGCTACTAATTGAATACTTCCTTCCAAAGTTCTCACCCTATACATTAAGTTTGATTGATTTTATTTATAAGCATTCCTTATCCCTCTATTTTTGATGCAAACCATAAAAATGAATAAAAAAGAATTACTTAGTGACTTCTCACACAAAAAATATGGTTTTTTTAAAGACGCAAGTATTCAGATTTGTGAATGGAATAAAAAAGCATTAAGAGGAGAAGGAGTTTGTTATAAACAAGATTTTTACGGAGCGGATACAATTTCTTGCCACCAAATAGCACCGACAACCTTTTGGTGCAATAACTCTTGCATTTTCTGCTGGAGACCAAAAGAATATATGGGCTCTATCCCTGACATGATTGCACAAGATTCAGATCCTAAAGAATTGATTGATGGTTTAATTAGTGAAAGAAAAAAATTAATTACAGGTTTTGGAGGAAATATTAAAGTAACTAAAGAAAAATTTGATGCTTCATTAGATACAAAACATTGGGCAATTTCTCTTTCAGGAGAACCAACTTTGTATAAAAATTTACCAAAACTAATTAAGGAATTGAAAAATAGAAAAACAACCGAAACAGTATTTTTAGTTTCAAATGGACAAAACCCAAAAATGCTTCAAAAATTAAATAAAGAAAATTCTCTTCCCACTCAATTGTATATTTCAATGGTTGGACCTAATGAAAAACTATACAAAAGCATTACTTGTAATAATGAGAAAAACGGGTGGAAGAATTATTTAACTTCATTAGCACTTTTAGCACTTTTACCAACAAGAACTGTAATTAGACTCACTGTAATTAAAGGATTTAATGATAAGGATAGTACAATTGAAGAATTTGCTAGTATGCTAGAAGGAGTGCAATCAGATTTTATTGAAATCAAATCCTATATGTGGCTTGGTTTATCAAGACAAAGATTGAAAGAAGAAAATACCCCTTCTTTTTTAGAAACAAAAGAATTTACAAATAAATTACTAAAATTTCTCCCTTCTTTTAAATTTGAAAATGAAAAGGATTCTTCAAGAATTACTTTATTAAAAAACAAATCTTCTAAGTACAAAACAAAAATAATTGACAGAAACTAGTTTTGATTTAAATAAAAACAAATTTCACTTCAAACAACTATCCATTGCATTTGCTTGTTTGTTTGCAAAATCTTTTCCGATATATTTTTCATTAAACATTTGTTCTTCAGGCCAAAAGAATATTTCTCGTGTTCCAAGGCTTGCAACACAAATGCTTCCCGCTTGTATCCCTTGCATTATCTTCTCTAAAGAATCAACAGTTTCATTTCCTCCAGAATAATTTGAAGTCATCCCTGTTACTCCGCTCAAAATAACATCATTGTTTGTTTCGTTTCCAGAAAGAGGAGAATAAATTGCTCCGCTTAAAGGTCTTTTAATAAAATAATTACTTTGAATTGGAGAATATGCCACAGTTTTAACAAAGTTTGATCCAGTTTCTGTTGCAATTGGCAAGTATAATCCAAATACTCTTCCGTTTCCATAATCAGGTCCGTTGTTAATAAATGAAGATTCTTCCTTCCCAGTATAATCATAGCATCCATTTAATTTTGATAAAATAAATAATGAACTTGATTTAGAAGAAAGTTGGGTCCCCTCTTTCACAATTGAATAATCCAGTATTGTTCTTTGTCCACTAGTTTCTTTTATTTCAAACAAAAGAGGAGTAGCTGTTGTTGGAGTATAAACCATTGATGAACTATCATCCAAAATAGGAGATAAAGAATAATCAAGTATTTTTGAGCGCATTGATGGAAGAGAATTTAGTAAAAAGAAATCACTTGATTTTACAAACTTTATTTTATTCAAAGAATTTTTCTGCTCAGTGGATAATACTGCCCCTTGAGTATTAACTATATCAAAATTGTATCCCCCAGTTAGTGAAGAACCATATCCAATTCTATTATTGTTTGCAGTAAGTCCGGTGAATCCATCAATTGGAGTATAATACAATGGACTGTAATCACTACTTACCGGTTCAAGTAGTTCAAGCATTATAATTATTTTTGCATTTAAAGAACCTCCCACAAATAATTGTGCATTATCCTCAAAATCAATTAAAGCCCTTACCCTATATTTTCCAGCATCAGGTAAAGCCCATTCTCTTTTTGGTTCCATATTATTTGCTTTTGAACTAAAAAAGAATCTGTCTGAATTGTAAAAATAATTTTTTATTCCAGTAGAATTATTCAAGAAAGAATATGCTGAAGAGAATGCTTTAGAAGAAAAGCTTGCAACAAAGTCACTCTGAAAATCAACTCCATATCCATCTCTCATTAAGAAAACATTAAAATCAACAAATGGCAAAAATTGATCTCTTCCATTTATTTTTTCAATATCTGTTTTATTATCAAAAGAATCAACGTTTGAAACAGTATTTGATTTTGGTAAATAATAATACAATGCAGGTTTTCCATCATACTCTCTTGTGCTTAATGGCAAATAACATCGTTGAACAACTGTCTCTTCTTCCTCTTCCGTGTAAGTATTTTGTGCAGGTTGAGTTGTAGTAATATTTGGAGCAACTTCAATAAGTATATCATCAATTGGATTAGCAGGACAACTTGCTTGTGCGGTTTCTAAATAATATTCAAGTGAACCAAGTTTTTTACTTAATAGAATACTTAATTGAGAAGCATCAAGGTAAGGTTCTTCTTTGTTATTTGTTCCCACTATTGCTGAATTAAGTTTTCTAGTGTAATTTGAATTATTTTCAACTAATGGATCAGAAAAATTAACACTATTCCAATCCCATGAAAGAATTACTCTTGGAAGACTTTTAGCTGAACCGCTTTGTCCTCTTAAGATTCCACTTCCACAAGCACTCTCACCAACTGCACTAGTATAATTATTGCTTTTTCTTGGAACAGTATTAAATTTCATGTGATATTTGTAACTAATAGCTTGGGTTTCATCAGGAACATTAAAAGGACCAAACTCGCCTGTTACTTCTGTTGGACTTTTGTGAGTGTGTTTTGTCAAAGGTAACTCAAGCACCCCATAAATATTTTTCCTAAGTCCGCTGTTTGAAAATGACATATCCACCGTTTGTTCTTCAAATACATCATACACTTTTGGATTTGAAAAATCCCAAAATGCAACTATATCTTGAGTAGAAAGTATAGGTCTTTGCGCATCTTGAAGTAAATTTATTTTGTAATCAGGTAAAGTAAGAGTAACTGTATTTTCACAATTCTCTTTCCAACTTTTTGTTTCAGAAAAAGATGCTTTTGTTTTACCATCATCAGTTTGCACTTCTGCTAGTGAACCAGAACTTGGATTAAAATTATTTTGTAAAGAATAAACTCCACCTAAATATGCTCCGTTAACAAATGCATTTCCTAAAATTGTTCCTACTATTCCATTCATTCTTTTTTTATTATAAGTTTCATCATTTATTCCATATTCTTCACTAGTGTAATTTGCAATATCACTTGTTTTCTTTGATTCAACACCCAACCAATTTGCAGCATCAACTGAGGTTGGCAAAAAATCCACAGTTGCTTGTGCAGCTAATTTTGCATCATTTAGTTTTGGAATCAACGCACTAATATCACTAGCCGCTTTTTGATAATCAGTAGAGTAATCATTTGACATTTGTTGGTAAGCTCTAACTAAACTATAAACAGTATTTAGTAAAGAAATTGTTTCAGTAATGCTTGCAAGTGATGACATTCCTGTAAGGTTAGTTGAAGAAATTGCAGCTGTTGCATTTCCAGCCGCAATTGGAAATGCAGTACAGCAAGCCTGATCAACCCCTAATGTCGCAGTACACTCAGTAGCTGCAAGAGTGAGTAAGGGAGGTATTCCAACAAGTGCCGCATCTAATGCTGATAAAGCTCCTGCAACATCACTTTCAAGACCGGGCATCATAGCTACTAAACTCGCAAGCATGGAAGCAATTTGAATAATATTTTCAGTGTTTGATGGCATTTCAGGCAAAGCTATTGTAATATCATCCATTGCATTTGTAAGTGAAGTTTGTGATTGAGTTAAAAGATCTAAAACATTATTCATGTGTGTTGTAACATCATTTAAAGAATTTTTTGCAGAAAAATCTTCACTTGAAATTGAATAAAATGAATTTATTGAAGCTGAGACTAGAGTTAACTTTGCAAAATCCATTGTAATTTGCACTTCTTTTTTTGCAGCATCTAATTTTTCAAGTGCTTTTTTTGTATTGTTAAGTGCAGATGCAGCATTAATTGTTTCAATATCTTTTGTAAAGGAATCAATAGTTGAAAATGAACCAACTAATCCAGAAAATATTCCCATAGCAGCAAGACTAATTGCGAGTGCACTTTTAGATAATCCAGAAGCAGTAGTGACTGAAGTAAGTACAGCTTGTGAGGGCCCCACTGTTGCAACACAAGGCACTGCAGCCATAGCAGTTGTTGCAGTTAAAGCTGTATCAACATTTGTTGAAAAAAACGTTATATTAGTATACATTGTAACTGCTCCAGTTGCAAGACCAGTTACTTGGCTTACAACCTCAAGTTCCCCAAATTCGTTTGCTGCAGCCATTTTGTCCTTCACAGCAGATAATGATTTAATCATATCATCCGTTCCAACAGTTGCTATATCAATTTTTTTAGAAACATCTTCGCTCATTAAGTAAGATTGTTTTATTTGAGAATTTTTTATGTAAGATTCATTTTGCACTTTTGCTCTTTCTTTTTCCAATTTTCCAATTGAACTAAAAAAAGCTGCTTGGTATTTTCCAATTCCCGCATACCTTTCTCTATCATAAGCAAGGGCTATCCACCAAGGTTGGCCAAAAACAGTCAGTGGACTAGAAATTGAAGTACTCTCCCCAAGTTTTGCTCCAGTTGAACTTTTAAAAAGATTACAAACACTTGAATTTACTTCTACATCTTCCGCTAAATCATTGTTTCTTATTTGAATAGAATCTTTTCCAGTTCCAATCATTGATAAAACAAATCTTTCAGGATAAACAGTTTCTCCTTTGAATGGTTCTACTATAACAATTTTTTCATCTACCAGTACTTTTGATGCTCCAGTAACTCTTGCATAAATTGGTATTCCATAAGCTCCCGCCATTTCTTCTTTTGTAATAGTAACTAATTTACTTGAGTTTCCTTTCGGACTTAAAATAAAACTATACTCTGATAAATTAATTCCTCCTTCTGTCCCTCCCGCACACCCTTCATCATTTTCGCACAAAGTAACATTAATTTTTTCAGAATAACATGAAGAAACATCCACCTTGAATGAAACTGAATCGCTATTTTTTCCAAGGAATAAATCTTCAGGAGTGATTTGTATACATTGTTCTAAATTATCTATTGGAACTTCAAATTCAATTTTTGAATCAACTCTGTTCAACATAAAGTTAACTGTAAAAAACGCTTTTTGCCCAACAAAATCTTTGAATGGAGTAAAAATTATTGTAAAAGGATATTCATCTTGTGCAGGTAACGAAATTAAAGTTTTGTTATAATCCGTTAAAACAGAAACTGAATTATAATTACCTAAAATTACTTCCACATTCCCCATTCTCTCCCCTTTCCAGCTAACCGAAGAAGTTAAATCAGAAGATGCTTCGCAAATAACACTTAACTTCACCGCAGTAGGCAAAGAGCCATAGTGAGTTGATTCATTAATAAAAGATCTATTAAGAACAATACATGAATTTGCATTTTGGTTTTCAAAAACAAAATTTATTGGAGCAATAATTATTATTTCTTCTCCAGTTTCTTCATCAGTAATAACAAATTCAAATGTTGTTTCATAAACAAATCCTGGAGGAAAAATATATTCCCCTGTATTTTCATCATAGTATTGTTCCAAATCAACTAAATCAGCAGGACTTACAGTAAAAATAAGGTTTCCATTCGCATCAATAAAAAACCCTTCTCCTGAATTTAGAATTGTGATTCTTCCACCTGGGCCAGTGATAGTTATTTTTCCACCTTTTTTCTCGCCTTTAAGTACAGAAGAAGAAATTGTTCCTCTAATTGAATCAAGTGGATTTCCTTTCAATTCCAAAGCATTTCCATCACTTGTAAAAGAATCAATCATTTGCGCGTCTTTTGAAACGGTTACTGTTTGCTTAAATATTTTCCCATCACTAAAAAAGAGGAGTGGATTGTTTGTTTGAGAAAGCAAATTATATGCTAAAATTAGAATAATTATTATTGCAACAAGAATAAGTAAAATTGTTACAATTTTTCTTATTGGTAACTCTTGCCCAAGAGGAGTCTTCACCTCTTCTTCATCATACCTTGAGTAAGATTCTTCTAAGTTAGCTTTAGACACAGGCATTGTTTAGCACCAATAAATTGACAATATAAGGAATTTCTAATTTAAAAACTTTAGTTTTCAAAAAAAGTATTTAATTAAAAGGATTTTAATTAATCAGTGCAGGAATTAGCTTTGTTATAAGCCACTGACTCTATTAAACTGTTCAAATAATCCTGGTTCCACCATACTTGCATTTGTTCTGCTGCACTTTGTGAAACACATAATTTACCTTCAGCAATCATTTCAAACATTCCTTTCAAAGATTTGTATTTAGAATAATTTTTCTTGTAAAAATAATCCAATTGTGCCCCAGTTGGATTACCAAATGTAGTATCTGTGGAAGTGCGTAGCTTTACATTATTAGAGTAAGTACTTGAAACATCAACTAAAGTAGTTCCACTTGAAGAAACATTTGAAATATCTTCTGTTGGTGGAGTAAAGAATACTGTTGCAAGTTCAATTGTTCCTGATTTTGTTACATTATTCCACTGGAAGTATTTTTCAGCACCTTTTGTTTTTTCAACAAATGAATAAGTTTGATTTCCTAAAAAGTCCGTGCACTTTCCACCTTTTCCAAAAGTTGATGAAACAAGTGTCCATTTTCTGTCAGTTTTAGCAGTAGCATCGTGACCACTCATTATGTAAGGAGCTAAAATTTCTCTTGGAGTTGTACTTAAAGCAGTTGTAGTTCCTTTGATAGTCATTACAATTGGAGTTGGTTGCATTGGATTGAATTCCAGTACTTTTCCGCTTTCACTTTTAGTATAAGTCAAAACTTTTTGGTTTGCTAAATCAACAAGACTACTTGAATTAACGTAAGTTATTGGAACAAATGGTGTTCCAGAGTAAGTTCTTGCACTCAAAGAATCTGAAATAGGTATTGCGCCTTGATTTAGTGAACTCCCATAATCTTTTCTGCTAAATGTTCCATCTGGTTGTTTTCCTACTCCTCCATCAAACGGAGTTTCATAAAACAAATTGTAATTTGGAGCTTGTTTTATCAAAGTAAATGTAACATTTATAGTTGCATTAGTATTCCCTTGACTAAATAAACTCTTAACTGCTGAATTATCAAGAACTGTTTCAACTTCTACTCTGTATAATCCACCTGTAGAAAGTCCGCCTGAAGGAATATTTGCTGATCCGCTCTTAATAAAGTAATTAATTTTATTTTCTGTAATAAATTTATCATAACCAGTTGAATCAGTTGTTGAATTAAATCCATTACTTGAGAATACATTTGTTGAATAATAATATTCAAAGTCTTTCAAAAAGTCTGTTGAATATTTATCTTTAATTAAGTAAGCATAAAAGCTAGCATATTGAGGAAGCATTTTGTTATTACTTGACATTAATGCAGAATTAATTTTTTCAAGTCTTTTGAACATACTTATAGTGAATTGAGTTGCATCACAATAAGTGTAATCATTATTTGTTGAGTCACATTGGTTGTAACTTATTCCATTCCAATCCCAGTTAAATGACAATCTTGGAACAAATTCTTTTCCAGTTAATCCAGCAATTCCTTCAGTTGAATAACAATTATTTGGATTTGCTAGTAACTTTACTTGGAACATCTTTTCAACTTTTTCTCCATTCACCCAATCTCTAACAGAAATAATCGCATACTCAGAACCTTGTAAATTTATTCTAGAAATAGTAAAATTAATTTCGTTACCCGCTTGTGCTTTATCATCTCCAATATATTCAGCGTAAATGTACCCTCCCTTAAGGAATAATCTTACGCCTGGAGGGATTGTATCAACTGGTATTTGAGAATAAATTAAACCATTGCTTCTGTATTCAACTAAAGTATTATTAGGATCAGGAATAGCATATTCTTGCGCAACTGAAAATGGAACAATTCCGTGGGGAACTACTATTAATTCATCAAGTAAAATATTTTCATTCTTGTATGCGTCAATTTGTTTTTTAGTAAATATTTCTTTAGTATTCTTCCAATTAACATCAACTTTGTTAACATATTTTGGTTCAAGTCGAACAATAGTTCCTTCTTTTGGTTTGAATTCTAATTCTTTTATCCAAGTAGATACTCTTTCGTTATAAAAAGTGGTTGTATGAATATACTCGTCTTGTGCCCACACATTAGCTACTGAACCGCCACTTCCAAATAATCCACCAGTAGCACTAGACAACCAACTTTTCTTTTTACCTTTAGTATATATTCCGCCAAGCCACTCCCCAAAATAAAGTACTTTGCAAGGAGAACAACCACTTACTGATAATATTTTTAATCTTCCAACTACCTCTTCAACAACTTTAGTCCAAATAGAATCCGTTCCAACCATTACATTTTCAATCAACGACCCCTTCAAAGTAAGTGCACTCAATTCACTAGTGTCACCATCAATAATATCCACACTCTCTTCAGTACTATTCTTGCCACTCAAAGCAACTCCACTACAATCAGAACCATCATACCCTTCAGGTGATTTTGGATCAATCATTAACCTACGATAATTTATTTCGCACTTACTACACTCAGAACTACTCCAAACATCCTCTTCATCAGCTTCATCAGGAGTGTTAGAATCTAACTCAGCTTCGTCACTAGCAGAAGTATCAACAGTAGACACCCCAGTACTAGCCCCGCAATTTAAAGAAAAAATATCTTCACAAGAAGAATTATCAAAGTCCCCAGCTAATTTTGGAATTATTTCATAAACATCATTATTACGAGGAGTAGTGGGCTCCCCGATAGTTTTGTAAACATCCCCGCTTGTTGAAGCCAAATATGCATTTGTAAAAGATATTTTTTGTTCCTTATCATCTATAGGCGCTGTTGAAACTACTGTTATTGATCCACTCTTAGGATAAATTTCTGAACGAATTTTTTCTTGCAAAGGAGTAGGTAAAGTGTAAAAAGATTTTGTAGGATCCCTATCACTAGCATCAGGAGTTTCAATAATAGGGGCAGCATTTATCGCATCATTAACCTGCGTTATTCTTTCATCAGTACGCGCTTGAGCAAGTTCAGTAAAAATTAACTCTTCAGGAGTCAAAGAAATAGTTTTTGAATTACACTTATTTTTTTTATTCCATTGGTGAATTAATGAACCATATGCATAAGTAGTAGTTAGCGCTTCAATTGCGTGGCTCTTTACAACCGCATTAAACTTAATAGTTTCAGGAACTCCAGGTTTAGTATAAACAAGTCCAACTGAATTAGTTGCAATATCCATTTGAGGATAGTAAATATCTTTTCTTCCCAAAAATTGATTATTTGTTATTACTGCTGAAACAAAACCAGTATTTCTCAAATCAAAAATTGGATTTGAAATAGAAAATGTACTGCTTGAATCACTAACAATAACATCAATAAATCCTACTTGATTAAATTTTGATTTATCAACTATTTGCATTATTTGCATTGGGTATACTCCAAGCATTCCGCTTCTTTGAGTAACAACAGAAGCAGGATCATTTAGAGTAACTGTTCTTGATGCGCCAGGAGCAAGATCAAATTTATTTCCTGTGCTAACACCTAAATCACTTACAATAAGTACTCCTCTAGTTTCAGTACAATTAGAATCAATAGTAAAACTTCCGCCATTCAAACCAACTTGAGAATAAACAACAGGATTATCAATTCCTTTAATATCAGCTCCGCCTATTTTAACATCAATACAATCAGGAACAGTAGCCACTGAAGTATCATTGAATGCATCAGTAAGAGTTATTTCTAAACGAGCAGGAGTAGAATTACTCGTATCAACCGCAGTAAATACAAGTATTGTTCCTTTTGGATATCTAGACAAATCCATCGCAGAATTCCATTCACCATTCTCATCAGTTACATCAGTTCTAAAAGAAGTATTTTCCCCCTTAACTTTTACATCCCAAATAGTTATTGCAGGAAGTTTGCTTACTCTATAATAAGTTTTGATATAAAAGAAAGGATAAGTAACATTTGCATAAATAGTATTTGTTTGACCAGTCGCAATTACTTGAATATTAATATCCTCCCTATTTCTTATATTAAATTTCAATTCAAAATCATTTCCGTTTAACGCTTTTATATCAGCATTTTTTTCAAGGGATTCAATCATTGTTGCGCTTGGAGAAACTGCCAAAGGTTTTAGACTGAATTTATTAAAAGCTAAACCAAATTGAGAAACATTAACACTTGCCGAAACACTATTCAAATCATTTTTGAATAATAGTTTTGAATTTGAGATTGATTTTATTTTTCCTAAAATAGTTGCACTTCCAATTTCTTTATCAGTAAGATTTTCTACAATAACATTCAAATCATAATTATCCCCTAATTGAAGAAGTGGATAATCCGCTCCAACTGGAGTCCAAGGCGTAAAAGTCCCATCACTGTTTTCTCTTCTTAAATAATTAGAGAATAATAATTCAGGACACTCCCTCGCACCAAAACAAAACGATTGGCCTATAATAAATTCTTTTGAATACAAAATACTTTTATTGTTCCCTGCAATTCCTTCCCAATACAAACTAGTTTTTCCATTAGCATTTGCATCAACAGTTATTTCAACAAGAACAGGAAATGCCATAAATCCTTGCTTTTCTCCAAAGTAAACGTTAAGTTGTTTTGCTTTTTTTGGATTGCTCGGAACTAGTGGATCATAAGGAATAATTGAAGAATTATAAGTAAGTGAAGTTTGAACAATTGAAGCTCTTGTAGAGAAAGCATCTTCTAAAAATAATTTTGAATTAACATCAATTGTATTCTTATCAAAGGGCGAAGCAAAAATATTTGCTGTAGTATTAAGACTAGTTTCATTGTTAGCAATTAAAGTGAATAAAAAATAATATTTTTGTCCAGGCATTAATTTCTTTGCTTTTGTTTCTGCACTACCCCAAGGATTTGATTCATAAACCCCCTCAAGGAACATTTGAACTTTATTTGCGTTAGGCAAATCAGAGGGTTTGTATAAAATAACATTTCTGGTTTGCGCAATTCTTTTTACCTTTACAACAGGGCTTTCAACGTAAATGTAATTGCCATCAGGAACTGTTAAGTAAATTTCTTTATCAGCTTTTACTGAAGTTGCTTGATAATAACCATTTGTAGTATAAGTTGAACCTAAAAGAGAATCATTTACATTATTTATTTTCTCATATAAATTACAGTAAGCATTAGTAGCTTCTCCTTTTCTTAACAAATTAAATTTTACATTTCCTGATCCAGTAATTATTTTTAAAACAACAAGAGTATCATGACTCAACGAAATTGAATCAACTCTTCCTTCCAGTGTTAGCGAAACTCCTTTTAAGGAATAAACTCCACTAGGTAATGATTTGAATTCAACTTTCCCATTAACATCAGAAGTTTGGGGCTCTTCAAACTGAGCATTAAATCCGCTCTTTGTTAAAGAAACAACCGCATTTTTTACAGGCGCATTAATATCATCAACAACTTTAACTGTTAGATTTATCCCACCTTTAGAAAGAGTTATTTGTTGAGGAATATCAGTCGCAGTTTTCAACTCAACCTTAATTAATTTTGTTTCATACCCAACAGCTTTTATTATAACATAAAATTCTCTATTAGCATCACCACTTACAGGAGAGTGATTTACTACTCCGCTAAATCCTGAAGATAATTTTGTCAAATAATTAGTATCATTTCCCTTTTTGAAAAATACTCTTACTTCTGCTCCACCAACACCACTATTACCATCAAGTAATTTCAAATAAATTCCAAGAGCGGTTCCAGCAGTAATTGGAGCAACAACCACATTTGTTACTTCACTAAAAAATACATTAACATCAATAGTTTGATTTGTTATTACTGTAAAATTTCCAATTTTTTGAACACCATATAAAGTTGCAATGTAAGAATAATCCCCAGCAGTATAATTTTTTGTTGAAAATCCAGTTGAATCAATTATTATTGTATCCTCTCTTCCAAGTTCATCAGTAACTTGAATAATCGCTTCTTTTTTTCCTGAAGTACTATTTACTTCAAACACAACATTTCCATTTGTGCTTGGTTTTTCCAAAGTAATTGTTTTATTTTCTTCATTAAGTCCGATTAATTCTTTTTTCTCCCCATACCCTTCTGCAGTTGCTTTAATTTGTATTGTATCACAGCCACCAGGAAGAGTAATTAAAAATCCGCTAGTTGGTTGGTTTTTATTTTGAACTAAATTTTCATCTAAAACTCCACCCTTAACGCAAAGAACATAAACTTTTACATCATCAATTATTTTTTTTGCAGAATCTTTTACTTTTAAATTCAAAACTCTTTGATTTGAATTTACTAATTGAGAAAGGTAAATTTTTGCTTTGTTATCTTCAAGTGAAATTTCTTCGCTCAAAGTAGAATAACCTGCTTTTGAAACTCTAACATTAGCAGAAGAGGAACAAGCTTTGAAAATTGCTTTACCGCTTGAATCAGTTCTTATTGAAACATCCCCTAAAGTCGAACACTCTTGCCCAAAAGAAACAACTGCTTCTGGTATTGGTGCACCTTGTCTTGACAAAACAGTAACTTCTGCTTGGAATTGTGAACCAATTCCGCCGCCATTTATAGCAAAAGTAAAAACAAATACTCCCATCAGTAATACTATTAAAATAGCTAAAAATAAAATAAAACTAGGAATTACTTTATCAATTGAATCAATTGTATCAGCAACCGGAATATACTGATTTAGCCAATCAACTGTATCATACCACTTGTCTTCTAAGTACGTATAAATTCCCAAAAAAATCACTTTAACTAAAAGGTGACGTTCTTTTAATTAATAAACCTTACTAAATTCAAAAACAACCCTCTTTTTATCACACTTTTAAAAATAACAAACAATTTTTTAAAACAAATATAAAACAACTGATTTTTACAAGAAAATTAATAAAAAAAATGAAAAAAAATGAAAAAAGAATTAAAAAGTAAAAAAAGAAAGTAGATAAAATTACAATCTAATTAGAACTCAACCCAATAATTAACTAAAATTATTTTTTTGTTATATAATACATTCCAACAGTTATGCAAATGAATGCCAAAATCATACTAAAACCCGGATCAAACACCTGTAAATCAAGTATTTGAATGCCCGAAAATAGGAAGAACACCGCAGCAATTATGCAAAGTATTCCTTTTTCTAAATTATCAGCCATTTTTCAACCAACCTAATTCTTATTTACTAAGTAATACCCTATCAAAATACTATAAAAATCTTTCTTTAATATCAAAAGGCACTAATTGACTAAACTAACAATAAGTGCCTCTCTCCCTTTTTTGATATATATCAAAAGGGTTGGGCCCTTTTTGGTATAACCGTAAAAAGTTACTTTCAAAAAGGGGTTTTTTGTGTTTTTCAGTCAAAAACACTAATTTCAGCAATAGTGCTGCCCTAAGTTCACTCGTCGGCAAACCACCCCCAATAGGTTTATAATCCCCACTAAATAATAATTCAATTAGAAAAGCTAGTAATTAGCACTGAATAAGTGAAGAATGCAGCTTTTGTAAAAACAAAGGTGAAATATAATGGAAGGAAGACGATACGGAAATAGTAGACCTAGCTTCGGCGGGCCTAGAGAAATGTGCGATGCTACATGCTCAGATTGCGGTGCACAAACTAAAGTGCCATTCAAACCAATTGAAGGCAGACCAGTTTACTGCAGAGATTGCTACCAGAAGCACAAAAACGACAGACCAACTAATAGACCAAGCTTTCGAAGAGAAGGCGGGGACAACGAGTCTGACGATTCTCAAGAAGAGTAAAATCTTTGATGTTTAGCAAAAGAGAATAAGAGAAAAATCTCTTATTTTTCTTTCTAAATTTTGAAAGAAATCTAATTTTTAGTTTTTTTTTAATTAATTCACTTAAGAAAAGAATAAAGTTTAAAAAAATAGTGTTTTGAGTTTAATACAAAACCAAAACGATTAAAAAAAAGAATAAGCCCTTAGTGGGATATCTAACCCGCAATCCCTTTGCTAAAGGTATTGCATTCCCAAAACTTATTAAAAGCCCTTAGTGGGATTCGAACCCACGACCATCGGTTTACAAAACCGGCGCTCTACCAACTGAGCCATAAGGGCGTTGACTTATTACAACTTTGTTGTTTTTTTAGTTTCACAAAAATTTGTTCTTGTGATTCTAATAGATTTTTCATTTAATAAACTTTTAAAGCCTTCCCTATTCAATCCTAAAATGAATATGAGTCAATTTGGGCCAAAACTTTCAAAAAAAGAAGAATCTACCCTGTGTTTGGAGTGCGGAGAGTGCTGTAAAAGATATTGGATTACCCTCCTCCCGAATGAATTAACCAAACTTGCAAATGAATTAAAAGTTACAAAAAAAGAATTTTTAGAAAAATATTGCATGTTAAACGTTAAAATTTATCCAAAAAGCACTCAAGGAGTTTTAACTTATCCAAGTACTTTTTTCCCTAAGGAAATAATTAATTTAATTAAAAAAAATAAGTTTCAAATTGCAGATAGTTTCTTTATTGTCCCTCAAATTGTGTTAAAAAGAGAAGAAGTAGTTACTCAAACTTTTTTTAACAATCAAGTAAAGCGAGAAAAAAGAAATGCTTGCATTTTTATTGATGCAAAAAATTGTTGCAAAGCATATGAAGCTAGACCAACCCCTTGTAGATTGTTTCCATTCATTGCAATGCCTGATCTTCGCGAGCAATATCCTTTTTGTAAATTATATCAAAGTACGCAAAAAAATCTTTCAATTGAATCAAAAACTTATTACACAAAAGTTCAAGATTATTTTAAAGAAATCGATAAAAAATCCTTTTTGAGTGTTTGGCATTACCCTCCAAAAAAAGGATTAATATTTTTCTCTGACAGCGAACTAGGTGAAATTAGTTTAGAAGAATTAATTACAATGACGCCAAAAAAGAATTAAAAGAACTAATCAAGAAAATAAATTAATTAAAAACAAAAAAGTTTTAAAAAATTTAATTATTGAGTCTCATAAGAACCAAGGTTTGGCACAAGCAAAAGTTTCTTTGATTCAACATATTTTGATTCGATTATATTATCTTGGGCAATCATTTTTTTCTTCAGCTCAATATAATCATTAAACAAATAATTTAAAGTATTCGAAAAAATATTTGCTTCTCTTACATCCCCATCAAGAAGAGTTATTACAGTATCTTGAGTTAATATTACAGGAATTGAAATTTGTTCAATACCAGCAACAGAAATAGTAGAATTGTAATCAGGTTCTCCAAGTTGTATACTAAACGCTTCATTTAGTTCAATAATTTTCAATAAGAACACTGAAAATGCAGCTTCTTTTGCATACAAATCAGCATTTGGTTTTGATTTATACAATTGAATTTCTTTTTCTTTCAACCAAACAAAATCAGCTCTTGATGATGCTAAAAAATAATCATCCAATACATTTTCTTTTTCTTCAATTAATTGAGTATCAATTGCATTCAAATAAGTATCAATTTCTGCCTGATTATTAGTGAACATATCGCGAGTATAAGTTGCTTTTTCACTTGCAACGTTTTGAGTTAAAAATAATTGTAAAATCAAAATTGAAACTAAAAAAATCAAAAGAGCAACCATAAAGCCCTTATTTTCTTTTACAAACCTTATTGCATCAAATCCAGCATTTTCTTTTTTAGAAACTACTTTTGATTTAGTTTTCATAACAATAATTATCCATTAAGTGCTTAAAAATCAATAGCATTTAAAGAAAAATAATCTTTTTAGTTCACTGAGTTATTGGTTCCAATTATTCTATTATAAACTTCAATTCTTCAAATAAAATTACTGTCATTATTCCTGCAAGTATACAGTAAATTAAATCTTCTGGGTGAAGATAAGAAAAATGAAACAATTCTTGAAAGAAGGGAACATAAAGCACTATTAGTAGTAGAACTATTGCAATTGCTGAAACTAAGTAAAGAGCTTTGTTAGGAGTGTATAAAGTTTCAATTATTGTTTGTGAATTTGAGCGCATTGAGTAAACTATTAACAGATTTGAAATTATAAGTATTGTAAATGCTAAAGCTCTTGCGTTAACATCAGTTTGATTAGATCCCAATGCAAAACCAAATACTATCAAAACTACAAGCAGAACAAATACACCCTGAACTATTCCAATAAACAACGTTTTTTTATCAAACAAAGGTTCATTTAATTTTTTTGGTTTCTTTTTCATTATATCTTTTTTTTCTGGCTCCGCTTCAAACGCAATTGAACACACAGGATCAATTACTAATTCTAAAAATGCAATGTGCGCAGGGAAAAATATCAGTGGCCACTTAAGAAGCACAGGAATTAAAGCGAGCCCCGCGATAGGAATATGAATTGCAATAATGTAAGTCATTGCTTTTTTTATGTTATCAAATATTCTTCTCCCCATTTTTACAGCTTTTACTATTGAAGCAAAATCATCATCAACTAAAACTATTGCTGCAAAAAGAAGATAAATAATAAAATTAGATGAAATTTATCTAACAAAAACTTTCCACGCAGAAACTGTCAACAAACTACTAATTTCATTAGGCCCATAATGTAAAAATCTTTTACTTACAACAGAACTAGTTAACCCAATAAACTTCATAATAAATTAGAAAATTAAGTATATAAAAGTTCTTAATTTAAAGGTTTTGGTGAAATCTTATCGGGTTAGTATTTTGATGTGAATTTTTATTATTTTGTTTATGTGTTCTATGTTGTAGGTTATTGCTTTTATTGTTACTGTTTTTTGTTGATTTGATGCGGTTCGAGCACGAACAAACCCTCCAAGGGTTTGTTTGATTGCAGAATTTACTGATTCCACTAAAGCGCGTTTGTTGTAAATTGTTTTATCAAATAATTGATTTGCTTTTCGTCTTTGTTTTTTAAAATGTTGATTATCTAATCTATCCATTCTAATTTTGTGTTGTCTTAAAGGGATGTGAACAGTT
>Ga0268276_1001296_pt1 | contig 25254 bp, 16 predicted proteins | sample saktaG_4_FD_190145 | JGI IMG/M metagenome (GOLD analysis project Ga0268276, IMG submission 190145) | Saline water microbial communities from Sakinaw Lake, British Columbia, Canada - sak_2010_1_5_45m | ecosystem: Environmental > Aquatic > Non-marine Saline and Alkaline > Saline ... | reverse complement strand
ATCCCTTCCCCCCCCCCCAATAACTGCCCCATTACTGTTTTATCGGCCGATTCATCGGCTTGCCCCAGCATCCCGTTCTATGATATATAAAGCATTTACTTTGTGCCCATCGACCCCGCTCGGACCCCGCTGTGCGTCCGGCGGATGCAAACCGAGGCGCCCGTGTATCTAAAAACGTTGGAAATCATCGGTTTTAAAAGCTTTTCAGACCGCACTCGCATGTCTTTCGAACCGGGTATTGTTGCGATCGTCGGCCCCAATGGGTGCGGGAAAAGCAATGTTTCGGACGCCATCCGCTGGGTTTTGGGCGAACAGCGTCCAACCGCGCTGCGCTGTGCGAAGATGAGCGACGTGTTGTTTAACGGCACGGACACCCGTAAGCCTCTCGGCTTGGCCGAGGTCTCCATCACGTTCGCCGATTGCGAGGGCGTGCTCAGCACCGAATTTAACGAAGTCACCATCACCCGGCGCGTCTACCGTTCCGGCGAGGGTCAGTTTTTTCTGAATAAAATTCCCTGCCGGCTCAAAGAAATCCACCGCTTGTTCATGGGGACGGGTATCGGCACCACCTCCTATTCCGTGATGGCCCAGGGGCAGATTGACGCCATCCTCTCGTCCAAGCCCGAGGATCGCCGGACCGTTTTTGAAGAGGCGGCCGGCATCACCAAGTTCAAGGCCGACCGCAAGGAGGCGTTACGCAAGCTCGAGCAGACCGACGCCAACTTGCTGCGGCTGACCGACGTGATTCGTGAAGTCAAGCGGCAAATTGGATCGTTGCAGCGCCAGGCCGGCAAAGCGCAGAAGTACAAGGAACTGCGCGATGAACTTCGCGGCATAGACCTGTTTGTCACCCGCCGCCGCCTGGCGGCGCTCGATATCCGCATCCGCGATCTGGACGCGCTGTCAAAGGAACTGGCCACCCGCCTCGCCAAAGAGCAGGACGCCGTGGCCGCCGCCGAACAGGTTTCGACCCGCATCCACGAAGAGATGCTCCAGACCGAGCAGCAGATCGGCGTGCTGACCGAGTCGGCCGCGCAGGCCGACAACCGTCTCCTCCGCGCGCAGGAAGTGATCCGCGTCAACGAACAGCGGATCGCCGAATATCGCCTGTGGGCTGAACGGGACACCCGCGAAATCAACCAGAACCGTCAGCAGGTCGAGTTGCTATCCGCTCAAGCCGCCGAACTCAACCTCCACCAGCAGTCGCTTGCCTCCCAATGCGAGCAGGCGCGGAAGGCCTCTGGCGAGGCGCAGCGTCTCTTTGACGAGCAAAAGCGGGCGATCGATCAATCCCGCGCCGAGTTGCAGCAGATGCGCGAGCAGTCGGTCGGCCGCGAACGGCGGGCCTCGCAGATCCAGGCGCAGCTTGCGGAGATGGAGGCGCGTCAGCGCGGGCTCCTCCTCCAGCATGAGCGGCTCGCCGCCGAACACGCCCAGCTCGAGCAGCAGGTCGCGACCGTCGGATCCGCCTGTGCCGAACTCGTCCAACAGCGCGACAGCCTCCACGCCGAAGCCGAAACGCGCGCCGATGCCCTCCAGACGATGCAAGATGCGCGGGCGGCGGCCGAGGCCGATCTCCGAACCGCGCAGGAAGCGCTGTCGCGCGTCCAGGCCCAACTGGCCGCCAAGCGGGCCCAGATCGACTTGCTTTCCGACCGTGCCTCGGCCGACGACGATCTCCCGTCAGGCACCCGCCTTTTGCTCGACCCGGCGAACCCGCTGAAACTCGCTGCCGATGCCGTCATCGGTCCGCTCGCCGAGCAATTTTCCGCTCCCCGCGAGCTCCGCTTTGCGCTGGAGGCCGTCTTGCGCGCGTGGCTTGATGCGGTCGTGGTGCGTCATGCGGCTGACGCCGCCGCTGTCATGACCGCCCTCTTCGCCCAGGGGCGTCCCGCTGCGGCCCGGTTGATTGTTGCCGACACTCCTGCGCCTGACGCGCCGACTCCGCCCGCCGGTCTCACGCCGTTGCTTGATCTGATCCAACCCGCCGCCGACTTCGCCCCCGCGGCGCGACGCCTCCTTGGGCATGTCTTTCTCGCCGATACCTTGGAAGCTGTTCCCCGGCCCCTTCCCGCAGGCTGTACGGTCGTCACCCGCGGCGGCGCTGTCTTCCACGCCGATGGCACCGCCGAGGCGTGGATGCCCGAAAGCCAGGTCTCCAGCCCGCTTGCGCGGCAGATGCTCATTACCGATGCCATCACCCAGGCCGACACCTTCGAGGCCGAGGCCGCCGCCATCCGCAAACGCCTCGATCGGGCATCTGCCCGCGCGGCCGAAGGCAAAGAGGCCGAGGTGCAGACGCGCCGGCAGCTTGACGAAGCCAAACGGCTGGCAGCTCAGAAGGACGGTGAATTTGAGAGTGTGGCGCGCGACGCGGAACGTGTCCGCCAGCGGTTCGACGTCGTCTCCCGCGAGTTGAACACGGTCAAGGCGAAGACCGCCGGAGAGGGTGAGCAGCAGCAGGCGCTCGGAGCCGAGTTGCGCGCCGTGGCGGCCACCCGCGAACAGGGGATTGAACGTTCGGCGGCGATCGCCGCCTCCCTCCAGGAACTGGAAGACCGGCAGGGCGAGATCGGCGACCGTCTCAGCGACGCGCGCCTCGCCTATCAAGGGCTCGTCCAGCAGGAGACGCATGCCGAGAGTCAGGGCGCGTCGCTCCAGGCGCGTATCGAGGAGCTCGAACGGTTGCTGCAAGGACGCAGCCAGGGCGTGCAGTCCTATGACGAGGGGATCGCCAGGCTCACGGCCGAGATCGCGGAACTCACCGGAAAACTCGAAAGCATGGATCAGGAAGCCAGGCGCCTCCACGTCTGCATTGACGAAGGACGTGAACTCCGGGCCCGCAAGGGAGTCGATCTCGAACGGGCCGATGCGGCCCTGGGTGAGCTGCGGCGCGTGCACGAGGACGCCCGCGACGAGAAGAGCCGTTCCGACGTTGAACTCGCCGAGTCGCGGATGCGCCGCCAGAACCACCTCGACCGCATCTACAACGATTACGGACTCACACCCGAGCAGCTTGTCTCCCAGCCGGATCCGGTTTGGCCCGGCGGCACCGTACCCGAGAGTGCCGCCGTCGAACCCCGTTTGCTGCAGCTCCAGGCCGAGATTGCGGCCATGGGTCCGGTCAACCTCGTGGCGATCGAGGAGTACAAGGAACTCGAGGAACGCTATACCTTCCTGCGCGCGCAGGAGGACGATCTCGTTAAATCGAAGGATCAGCTCTTCAACCTGATCCAGATGATCAATGGCAAAACATCGGAAATGTTCAAAACGACGTTTGAACAAGCCAACGCCAATTTTGAGGTCATGTTCACCAAGCTTTTCAACGGGGGGACGGCGCGGCTTGTCCTCCTTGAGAATGCCGAGGATCCGCTCGAATGCGGAGTGGATATCATCGCGCGGCCGCCCGGGAAGCGACCGCAATCGGTGACGCTCCTCTCGGGCGGCGAGCGCACCATGACGGCGGTCAGTCTCCTCTTCGCCATCTACATGATCAAACCGTCGCCCTTCGCCATGCTCGACGAACTCGATGCCGCATTGGACGACTCTAACATCGGCCGGTTCATCCAGACGCTCAAAGACTTCCTGCCGCAGTCGCAGTTCCTGATCATCACCCACAACCAGCACACCATCGCCAGCGCCGACATCGTCTACGGCGTGACCCAGCAGGATAAGGGCGTCTCCAAAATCGTCTCGATGCGGTTACGCGAAATCGGCGTCCGCGATCTCGCGAGGGGCACGGCGGAAGCCGAGATGCCGCCGACGATTCCCACCCCCCCCCGCCGCACGCGCGCCAAAAAATAGGCAAATTGGTGTTCCTGCCGTTCCGCATGTGCTACACTGATGCCGATTTCTGAAGACAAGGAGTGCTTGGGCATTCTGAATCCAAGGAGGGAGAGCGCATGAACGAATCGGCTACCTGTGACATTCGGACGTTTGACAGTGCGGCGGACTATACGCGCCGCGTGATCCGCCCGGAGCAAATCGGGCGTTATTTCCGCGACGGCGGGCACTTTATCGACGGCCAGGCGATCGAGCATGTGCTGGCTGAGGCCGCCGCGCATCCGAATGACCGCGGACGCGTGCGCGACATCCTGGCCAAATCGTCGGCCATCGAGACCCTGCTCCCGGAAGAGACTGCGGTGCTGCTGCACGTGACCGATCCGGATCTGATGGCCGAGATGGAAGAGACGGCCTTCCGGGTGAAGACGGCGGTGTACGACAATCGGATCGTGACCTTCGCGCCGCTCTACATGAGCAACCTCTGCGTCAACCGCTGCGCCTACTGCGGATTTAAAGCGGACAACAGTGACCAGGTGCGGCGGATGCTGAGCATGGAGGAGGTGCGGGAGGAGATCGCCGTTCTCGCCGGGCGTCTCGGGCACAAACGGCTCATCGCGGTCTACGGCGAGCACCCGGCCACATCCACCGAATACATCGCCGAAACCATCCGCACCGTCTACGCGACGGAGATGAAATCCCGCACCGGGGCTACACTCGGCATCCGGCGCGTCAACGTGAACGCGGCACCGTTGCCGATTGAGGACCTGCGAGTCTTGAAGGGCGTCGGCATCGGGACCTTCCAGGTGTTTCAGGAGACCTACCACCGGCCCACTTATGAACGATTGCATCCGGCGGGGACGGTGAAGGGAAACTACGACTGGCGCACGACCTGCATGCACCGGGCGATGGAGGCGGGGGTTGACGATGTGGGGATTGGGGCGTTGTTCGGGTTGTACGATTGGCGGTTCGAAGTGATGGCGCTGGTCTGTCATGCCCGCGCCTTGGAGCGGCAGTTCAACATCGGACCGCACACGATCTCGTTTCCGCGCCTCGAACCCGCCAGCGGAACCGATGTGCCGCGCGCATCGCCGTACCGCGTGAGTGATGACGACTTCCAGAAGATCGTCACCGTCACGCGGCTGTCGGTGCCGTACACCGGAATGATCGTGACCTGTCGGGAACCGAAGGCCGCGCGCGACCGTGCCGTTCGCCGCGGGGGCGTCACCCAGATGGATGCCAGCAGCAACATTGCAATCGGCGGCTACAGCGATTTCGCGAGCGAAACGGAGCAGGCGATCGATCGGCAACAGTTTGTCCTGGCCGACACCCGGACGCTCGACGAACTGATCCGCGACCTGGCGGGGATGGGCATCATCACGTCGTTCTGCACGGCGGGCTACCGGTGCGGCCGCACGGGTGGCTGCATCATGGACGCGCTCAAGACCGGCAAGGAGGGAAAATTCTGCAAGATCAACGCCGTGCTCACGTTCCGCGAGTGGCTTGAGGATTTCGCCTCGCCCGAGACGCGCGCGATTTGCGAGCCGGTGCTGGAACGCGAACGGTGCGAGATCGAAGCGAACCTGCCCCAATTCTATCCGTCATTCAAAGACGCCTACGACCGCATTGTCGGCGGCGAACGCGATTTGTTCTTCTGAGGCATTCACCCCGCGGGGGCGCCTATGCCCGGAACAGCGCGCCCATCTTGCGCCCGAGCAGGATGCTGCTGCCGATGATCGCCACCCCCAGAAATCCCATCGCCCACACCCCCAGCGCGGCGGCTAGGTAGCGTCCGACGCCGATGAGTTGGAAGAGCTCGAAGATCGTTTTGGTGATCGGGTAATACTCGATCGTCTGCGCCAGGATCAGGCTGTCGCTCACCTCCAACATGCTGAAGGCGAAGACCAGCAGCACCCCGGCGATCAGATTGGCAGCGATCAGCGGTGCCGTGACGCGCTGCAGCACCTTCAAGGGCGGCGCGCCGAGGTTTGCCGCCGCCTCCTCCAACGTCACCGAGGTCTGCTGCAGACCCGCCACGGCGGCGCGTACCATGAAGGGGAGCCTCCTCACCGCGTAAGCGATCACCAGAAAGAGCGTCGGGTTTTCCCGCACGTCCACCAGCGCCGCCCACGTCGGCCGCGCGTGGAACCACGGCAGGTTGCACAGGCGGATGCTCACGGCCAGAAAGCCGAACGCCATCACCAGCCCCGGAACGGCCAGCGGCAGCATAGCCAATGCGTCGAGCAGACCCCGAACCGGCAGAGTCGAGCGGACAACCACCCACGCGACAGCGATTCCGAGCACCAGGTTGAGCACAACCGCCAGCGACGAGAAGACCAGGCTGTTGCGGATGGCGTCCAGCGTCATGCCGTGTCCCAACGCCTCGCCATAGTGGGCGACGGTCAGCACCTCCGGTATGACGCAACGGTACCAGGCGCCTGGCGCGCTGAAGCTGGTGAGCACGACGCCGGCGTGGGGGAGGAGAGCCAGCGTCGCCACCGCGACAAAGGGGAGCGCCGTCAGCAGGCCCCTACCGCCCGTCTGCCGGATCGCGATGCGCGACACGGACGTTTTGGCGGACATGGCGTAGGCCGTGCGTCCGAACAGGGCGCGGCTTGCCGTATAAAGCAGCACGCTGGTGGTCAGGACCACCGTCACCAAGGCGAAGGGAAACGGGCTCGAACTGATCTCCTTCAGCGCGTCATACACCTGGACGGCGGCGCAGCGGGTGTAGCCCAGCATCAGGGGCGTGCCCAGCTCGGTGAAACTGGCGATGAACACCAGCGTGGCCCCCGCAAACAGCCCCGGGAGAATCAGCGGCAGTGTGATTCTCCGAAACGTGCGGAACCCGTAACACCCCAAGTTGGCGGCAGCCTCCTCCATCGCCGGATCGACATTGGCCAGCGCGGCCGACGTGTTGAGGAAGATGATCGGATAAAGCGTCAGGGCCTGCAAAATCACCACACCCGCGTAACGGGATTGGCCGAGCCAGTCGATGGGTCCCTGTCCCAGCAGGGCGTTCAGAGCGCCGTACGGGCCGAGGATCTGGGCCAGGCCGATCGCGCCGACAAACGGGGGGAGAATCAACGGCACCAGAACCAGCGCGCCCAACAGCCCCTTTCCTGGAAAGTCGAAGCGGTTCGAAAGCCAGGCCAGCGGCAACGCGATACCCATCGCCAGCGCGGTGGTGCCGACGGCGATTCCGAAACTGTTCAGCAGGCCCTCGGCATAGATCGGATTGCGAAAGACATCGGCCACATAGCGCCCGGTCCAGCCGCCGTCCGTCTGAAAGCCGCCCACCACGACGATCCCGATCGGCAACACGAGTGTCACCAGAAACACCGCGACCAGCACACCAAATAAAATCCACGCCGTTCGATTACGCATCATGTCTGTTGTTACCGTCCCGCCGTTGCCAGATCATCGCCATGAGACCCCCACACCGGAATGCTGCCGCCGGTATCCGAAAGGTCTCACGGTGGCATGCACACATTCAGGCGCTCAGTATACCGGGCCGCCCCACGACCAGCAATTCTAATTATGGCAGCCCCTATCGGGCGGGCGCATGGCAGTTCTGATGAGGTCGTTGATACGGTGGCATAATCATAATCGTAATCTTGCTTTGACCCTGCATGTGATCGTACACGGTCACCCATGAACCTAAAAAAGGCTATAGACTGAAAGACAAGACTGAAAGACAGTAAGGCACTAAGGTTGAGAATGGACAGATTACAGGGTTGTTCGCACGCACCCAATGGTGAACAGACCTCATTTGCATAACCGACAGCCTCCCAATCCTTACAGCCTCACAGTCTGCTGCCCTTTAAGTGTGCATGAGCAGCAGGGCAAACGCATCTTATTTTCAGACACTTTTTTAGTTTTGGCTCCGTTCTCGTACTCCTGAGAGCGGTGTCGCGCGGAATACCGCTTGCCACCGCAAAAAAATGGCTGGCGCGGCGTCCCGGAGCCCTCCGACCCGGCGGCAGCTCTTTTTTCTCTCCGAACCTCCTCAAAGCGGTGTCGCGCGACACCGCTTTTCCCGGCTTCGCCACGAATGCAGACCCCTCGCAACGGCGTCGAGAGCCAGAAGTGGCAAAAGGGCCTGAATAATAGATGCGTTTTCCCCGACATGAGCACGGAGCCGTCTACGAGTCGGATCGGCGAGGGGTGGGGGATTAAGATTAAGATTAGGATTAATTAAGATTAAGATTAGGATTAAGAGTAACCCTCATCAGAACTGCCATGCGCCGCTAGCGGGATCCAAATCGGGATCGGGACCGAAATTGACGAGAACGCAAGGAATTTGACGCCGATCCCAATAGCGGTTTCGATTTCGACTGGTCGGATGCGCTCAACATGAGAATTGCCAGGGCAAACGCATCTAATTTCTCTCTTTTTTTGCTTCTCCTGGCGCCTGTCGTTGTCTAAAAGGCCGGATCCGGGGCTGGCGTGATCTGGAGTGCGGTGGCAAGCGCAGCGCGACACCGCTTTTTAAAGGGCAGCCCCTCTAAAAGCGGCGTCGCGCGGAATACCGCTTGCCGCCGCACTCCAGAAATCCTGCGCCACGCGCCAAGCTGGAGAGAAAGCCCTGAGCCAGAATCTGAAAAACATAAGAATTTAGATGCGCTTGCCCTGTGAGAATTGCTGATCCTTCTTGACACGCCCCCTTCCACACGGCTACGCTCGTAACACGGTCAGGATGCTGACTCGTGTGTGAGAATATCGGGGTGATTCATGTTCCGCATCCGCGAAGTCTATGACGACATACTGCCGGTCAACCGCGCCGCCATCATACAGGTGCAGGCGATTCTGCGTGCCCAGTTCCCGCTGCTGCGCGAAAAGGTGATTCAGGAGATCCCCGAACGGCTGCGCAACCCCCTCAAGTACAAGTTTCGCTCCTCGCTGTTCATCGCGGAGGGCGGCAAGGCGAAGGTTCTGGGGTTCGCCTTCTTGTTTCACGAGCCGGAGATGCAGTTCTGCTACCTCGACTACTTGGCGGCCACCCAACTGGTGAGCGGCCGGGGAATCGGTGGCGCACTGTACGAGCGCGTGCGGCAAGAGGCGCTGGCCCTGCAGTCCGTGGGTCTGTTCTTCGAGTGTCTTCCCGACGATCCGGCGCTCGCCCCCGATCCGGAAATCCTCAAGCAGAACGTGGCACGCCTCAGGTTCTACGAGCGCTACGGCGCCCGGCCCATTATCCATACCGCCTACGAAATGCCCATTTCTCCGGAGAGCCTCTATCCGCCGTACCTGGTTTTCGACGACCTGGGCCGCGGCGTGGCCCTGCCATGCGAGCGCGCTCGCGTCATTGTGCACACAATCCTGATACGTGAATACGGTCACGTCTGTTCGAAGGAATACATCGACACGGTCGTGGACTCCTTCCGCGATCCGGTGGTCCAACTGCGCGCGCCGAAGTACGGGACAAAGGAGCCCGTGCCGCTCCGGCCCACCGTGCCCAAGGACCTGCGCATCGTCCTGGTCGTCAACGACCGGCACAGCGTCCACCACGTGCGTGATCGCGGCTACGTGGAATCCCCGGTCCGGATCAAGACGGTCTTGAAGGAGATTGGCGACAGTAACTTGTTTGAGAACGTCCCCCCCCGCACCTACGCGGACAGCCATATCCGCGGCGTGCACGACAGCGAGTACGTGAACTACTTCAAGAGAGTGTGCGACAACGTCCCGGAGGGGGAATCGGTCTATCCCTACGTGTTTCCCATTCGCAACCTCGCGCGCCCGCCCAAAGAGCTGGCGGTACGTGCGGGGTACTACTGCATCGACACCTTCACCCCCTTGAACCAGAGCGCCTACGCGGCGGCCGAGCGAGCGGTGGACTGCGCGCTGACCGCGGCCGATGCCATCCTGCGCGGCCGCCAGATCGCCTACGCGCTGGTTCGCCCGCCGGGGCACCATGCCGAACGCCGTTCCTTCGGCGGATTCTGCTACTTCAACTCCACCGCCATCGCCGCCCAGCACCTCAGCGCGTACGGCAAGGTGGCCATCCTGGATATCGATTACCATCACGGCAACGGTCAACAGGACATCTTCTACGAGCGCGCGGACGTGCTGACGATTTCCATTCACGGGCACCCCAGCTTCGCGTATCCCTACTTCAGCGGATTCGCGGACGAGAAGGGACGCGGCGCCGGACAGGGGTTCAACGTCAATATCCCACTGCCGGAGATCGTCGACGGGGCGCGGCACCAGGAAGCGCTGCAGCGGGCATTGCGCCTGATCCGGAGTTTCCATCCGGTCGTCCTGGTCGTCGCCCTGGGGCTGGACACGGCCACAGGCGATCCGACCGGCAGTTGGAGCTTGCAGGCCAAGGATTTCGAGGCCAACGGCGCGCTGATCGGTGCGCTGAAAGTGCCCACATTGGTCGTGCAGGAAGGCGGCTACAACAATCGCAACCTGGGAATTAACGCACGCCGCTTCTTTTGGGGCCTGTGGGTCGGCATGCACGAGCGCAAAGCCGAAGAGACCGCATCGCCCCCCCCCCACGACCAGACCGCGCAAACAGAAGATAGCGGCCAATGTGTCAACGAGCCAAAGCCATAAGATCGCCCACCCAGCGACCCGAGGCAATTTCATACCCATTCTATCTCTGCCTTGACAGGTTCCCCCCCCGCGTGATATAAAACGCGCATTCACACGTTCGTGTGCGGTGGGGGCGCTTAGCTCAGTTGGTTAGAGCGCTACTTTCACACGGTAGAAGTCACAGGTTCGACTCCTGTAGCGCCCACCAATTCGCGTTTTCCAATGCCGTCGCCTCCGTTCGGCGTCACCCAAGAGCAGTAGAGGCGCATGTAAAACCTCCTTCGGAGGTTTTTGCAAGCGCCTTCGGTTTCTGAATCCTGTGTTTTGATTCCATGTCGCGCTTCCAGTGGCATGTTTTATGCTTTCACACGCGCAGGCACGCTGTGTTGAAAAAAGGTATTAATTTATGAGCCGGTCATTTTGTGGGAGCGTAAGGGTTGCGCTTGCGGGTTTTGTCTGGCTTGGGGTCGCGGCGCCGTGTGTGGCGGCGTTTGAAGATCAGTTTGAACTTACCTACCGCAGGGAAATGGGGTCCGTGCTGTGCCGCTGGTCTGACGCAGGTGTGGCGGTGCGGATGGCGTATGACGGGATGACGAACGTGTTGCGAATCACGCCCGGCGCGACCCGCGCAGAGGGGGCGGCTGCGGTTGACATGCTGCGGGCGCCGCCGGCGCTCGCCACCAACCTTGTCTGGCTTACTTTCAAGCGTCAGCCGCAGGCGTGGACGTTCTATCTGGCAGATGCGCCGGTCGCCCGTTTTCGTGAACTCGGCACCAACCGTGTCTCGCTGGCCGTTGAGGCGTCGGTGATCCCCGGGGAGGAGGAGCGTGACAGTTTCACCCAGCGCCTGGGGTCCTTCCGGTTTGATGATGCGTTCATGGTTCCGGAGGGGGAGAAGCTCTCGAAGCTCTGGGAACCGGTCGCCGGGACCTGGTCGCTCCATGCCGTGACCAACCATCTTGCGGCGCAAGCCGCCAAACTGCGCGCCGGGCATTTACCCACGCCGGCCCGCAGTCCGAATTTCTACAGCCTTCAGGGCGTCGGCACCTCGGCGGTGATTCTGGCGGGTGAGACCTTCCACGATTCCTATTCCGTGCGGGCCGCAGTGCAGCACAACGCCGGGACCAACGGCATCGTTTTTCTCGTGACCGAGGCGGGTGATTGTCACGGGCTCACCGCCCGCACCGATCCCGAGAGCGAGCATCTCGTGATCGAACTCTGGCGCGGGTCGATCGCCACCAACGGCGTGGCGCGACGGGTGCTTCAGGCGTTTCAGACCGACCTCACGCCCGGGCAATGGCTGCAACTCGAGGCCGTGGTCTTTGACGATCGACTCTGTATCGTGGTCGACGGCATCGAGATCGTGCGCCGCGACTGCCCCGACTTGCCGCCCGGAGGGCGCTACGGCCTCATCGCGTATGCCGAGGAGGGCACCCGGTTTGACGATTTCTCCGCGGCATCTCACGAGGAGTACCCCTTTGATTGTGCCCCCGCCTTTGCCGCCGCCATCCTGCAGACCGTCGGTGACGTGACCGTGCGGGGGTTCGCGGATGAAGGGCCGCTTCCGCGCCCCGCAACCCTCACCTTTGCGGGACACGGCGAACGAATCTGCCGGTTTGGAAGCGACATCGACGCCCCGCACCGTCTCTCCGTTCGCTTCCTGTACGAAGGGCACGGCGTCCTCGCACGTGTGGGTGTGAGGATCGGCAACGGAACTCCCGACGCGCCAGCCTGGCACTTCACCTGTCGGATGACTGCCACCAACCGAATCTTCTCCCTGCTGCGTCAGGATGGGACCAACACCGTCACGGTTGACTGCATGACCCTCCCCGCCGGAGAGGGACGCGACATCCGCCTGACGCTCGATGCCCTGAGTCCAGGCGAGTTGCGGGCCTTTGCCGATGACCGGCAGGTGTTGTTCCATCGCACCGATGCGCCGGTCGGCGGCGCGGGGGCGATCATCGTGACAGGCGGTCGCGTCGTTTCAACATCCCTTCCGGAATACACCACCCGCGCGGTCACGTTCGCCGATCGGTTGGAGAAGAATATGCAGTATGTCAAGGATCCCTTTATGCGGCATTGGGCGTCCCCGGAGGGGCAATGGCATACGTCACAGGAAAAGGTGACGTGGCTCCGCGGCGACATGATCCGGCGGATCCGGCTTGGCATGCCCGTCACCAAGGAGCCATCGGTGCTGCATCTGGCCACCGACGAGTCCGGATCCAATGCCGTGTGCCGGCTTGAAATCCGAGACGGTGAGATTCTTGGATTCATCCCGGCCCTGGGCGATGCCCCCCAGTTCAGCGTTGCGGTCACGAATATTCCGCTTCAAGGGGGCGATGGAAACGTCTCCAACCGAATCTATACCGTGGGGCTCGAAGACCATGTGTTCTGGCTCGGCGATGATAGTCGTCTGCTTGTGACCGCCCACCTGCCGGAAGCCGCCGCCGGGCGCCGCGTCCGTATCGAGGGGTTTGACGAAGCCACGCTGCACCACACCCTTGTCCGACGTGAAAACGTCCTGGATACCCTCTTCAATGAATCGCTCCAGACGTGGACGATCAATGGCGGCACGTGGGAGGTTGTCAACCGCTTCCAGTGCGAGCCCACGTGGTCGCACATGAACGGGGAGAACCCCGACTCGCTCGCCAGTCTCTGGTCCAAATACGATGTGTCCGGCGATTTCTGCGCCGAAATCTACGCCGGGATGCGTCATCCGTGGTACGACCGGTGTGGCGATCTGAATATGACCGTGCTTTCGAAGCGGGGGGGCAGCTCGGATGGGTACACGGTCACGGTTACCGGATGGGATCCCGATTTCTCTCAGAACGACACGCGTCTGTTTCGGAACGGCGTCTTGCAGACCAACACGACTGCGTATCTCGTGCCCCGGATCCGTTCCGGGAACGCCCGCAAGGGCGGCTACGAGCCGCTGATCCGAGGGGGGCGCGACGTGCATGGCGCGTGGTACGGGTTGCGCTTGCGCCGTACCGGAGACCGCCTGCAATTGGTCTTCGACAACCTGCCCGCCCTGGAGTTTACCGACCCCGACCCCTTGGTTAGCGGCTGTTTCGGGGTCTGGACGTTTCGCAATTCGATGATGGTCGCCCGCGTCCGCATCGCCGCCGAAACGATCCGCCCGCGGGTGTTCGCCTGCCGCGAGATCGAGCCAAACGCGGCGGCCGTTGATCACGCTCTCGATCACGCCGATGCCGCGTCGTTGCCGCTCCAGACCCTGGTAGGAGGCCTTCCGGTGGATCTCCTCACGCCGCGCTATTGGATCGCGGACGATCCGGTCTCGCTTCCCGTCATCCGTTTTCGCCGCGGCACGGAGGGGCGCGAAATGCACGTGACCGCGCATCACAGCGGTGGAACCTTTCTGGTTTCCAACGCCATACCGCCTGTGGCGGCGGGCCGGATTCTAGGGTGGCGCTTTGACCTGGCCCGATCGGCCAATGCCGCCTTCAACCTCGAATTCAGTTCGGGCAGGAACAGCACCAACGCGTTTGCCGTCAGCCAGGAATGGTCTGTCATCATCAGCGGGTCTGACGAGACACGGGGGCCGCGCCGAATTGCAGGCCGGATCGACCCGGTGCCTCCGTCCCCCTCGTCCGACGCGCCGGTCTGGACGTCCGTTTATGCGTGGCTTCCGAGCGAGGTGCTGAGTTCGGATCTCGATGTCCGTCTCGACGGGTTCGGCAATCTGCAGCCGAGCGATGCGCAGCAGGGGCTGCTGGGTAATGTCCCGGGCACGTGGTATGCCGTGCGCCAGTTTCGCCCCGTCTTCCGGGGGCAGCCCGACGTGAGCGGCACGGGCGCGCGTGCCGTTTATGAAGATCTGACCGCGGCCATCGCGGCGCTTCCTCCCGAACAGCTCAATTCTCTGGTGTTGCCGGACGCTCTTTCCCCGGATTGGTCATCCATCGAGTGGGCGATTCCGCCCGATGCCGCGTTCGGACTCGTCGCCCGCCGAGATCCCGACGAGCCCGATACCGTCACGCTTACGCCGACCACGCGCTGGAACAGCCCGCTCCTGCCGCCCCGCGCCGTCCGCATCGACGATGTTGTGGCGACCTTCACCTGTGGCCGGTCGGTCACCCGCGTGTTCCTTCCCCGCAATTTGAAGAACCGCCGGCCGGTCCTGAGCGTGGAACTGGCCGACGGCCGGACGTTCCGGCAGACGCTCGATCTGCCGCCGGATCCCGGAACCCCGCCCGTGCTCCTCGTGCTTGAACTCCCCGAAGGCCGGCTGACCACCTTTGATGACCGTCCTTTTGACGTTGCACCCTTTGTTCAACAAGCAAAGGTCAATCTGATGCGCGGAGACGCCGGGCACGGCACGGTCTTGAAGATCGCCAACAGCGGCGGCGCGACGCGTCTCAATGCGCGCCTCGCGGCCGCTTATGACCCGCTGGTCACGCCGCTGATCCAGTTCGCGTACCGTGCCGAAAATATGGCATGCGTCTCACTCGTCACGGGCCGGAGCCAGATGCGTTTTACCGAAGAGTGGGGCCTCTCCGCAATGCTCGCCGGCACGGCGACGACGACGAATGACGTCTGGCAGACGTGGCTCGGATCACCCCTGACCGCGCTCGCGGAAACCCGCCTGGCGGATGGCGTGGACGTGCCGGCCGCCGAGCTGTGTATCGGGTCGCGCCATGGATGTGATCAGACCGGACGTTTCACCTCGCTGCTGATCGACGATCTTGCTTTCGGCCCCGCCGTTGGCCCGGATCGCATCCTGGCCTTTCGCGCACTGTTTGACGACGTGGACGACGATCTGGCGGCCGTTGAATACGCGATCGCGCAAGATTCGAAACCGTGGTCCATGCGCGATGACGCCGCCCAGGCCGCTGTTCGTTGGCTGGACACTACGAACGCCGTTGTGACAGCGCCCCTGACCGATGCGCTACCCGAGGGTGTGCATCACCTGGTTGTCCGCGCCCGCGATGCGGCGGGACATTATTCTTCCGTCGCCGATATGCCGTTCATGCTCGATCGCACGGCGCCTGTGATCACGCATGCGGTCGCCGAAACGAAGCTCTATAACCAAACCTGTCTGAACGTCGTCCTCGAGGGCGGACAAGCCTTCCCCTCCTTACGCGGGCTGAAGGTCACGAGCAAGGGTTCGGAAATCGCGCTTACAAAGGACAATGGCCGCCTGTTGGTTTCCGCAGCCCGTATCCAACTCGAGATTGATTGGCCGTGGCTGCTGCGCCGCCAGATTCAGGCATCTGCGGATGGCGCTATTCTCTCGCTCGCCTTTGAAGGGGTGAGCGATCTGGCCGGAAATGCCGTGCCCCGGTTTGAAGTGCCAATCACCATCGATTATAAGAACGACAAGACGCCGCCCACCATCCTGGAGGTTAAACAACCTGAAAACGTGGAGGTCTGTCTCCCCTCCATCAGCAATCTGGGGCAGTTCTTCCAACACCTTCAGGTCGCCGACGTGAAGAACAAAACGGAGGACGATGGGTCGGTCGTAGCCGAATTCAAGACGACGGATAACGGCGCTGCTTTTGTGCGCCGTGCCTACGGGACCAATCCAGGCCTGAATACCGGCACACGGGGGTGGTTTGGCGTGAGCATCCGCACGCTGGCGGGCGACACCAATCCCCCGCCCGTGATCGAACTCCGCCTCGTGCCGTGTGCCATACCCGAAAAGGCGACCAAGCCGAAGACGGCGGGAACCTATGTGCTGACGCTTCCCGTTGACGGCACCCCTCATCCTGCCGTCCATGGAAACCTGCCGTGGAAGGCGGGCGAGTGGCGGAATGTGCTCATCAATATTCACGATGTCCTCCGGATCGAGTCCGGCCTGGAGGGCGTGACCAACGTCAACGAACTCATTCTCGCTTTTCCCGAGAAAACAATACGCACGTTCCAGATTCGCAGCGCGGCCGTGCTGGCGCCTTACGCCGATGCGCACGTGGTCCGTTTCCGGGCGTATGACGCATCGGGCATCGCGGGTCTGGTGTGGGAGGGTGGCCAATCGGCCCAACTCGGCATCCGGCCCTCCCGGGTCACGCGGCCGGCCGGCGCGGTCTGGCTGGATGTCCGCGTCCATGATCGCGCCGGCAACCGGACGCCGATCTTCATGATTCCCGTGCCGCCGCTGCCGCTTCCGGATTCCCTGCCAGCCGAGGTGGCGGTCGAAGAGTAACACGAGAAAGGCTCTTGATGATCACACGCATTCGGGTTCCGTACCTCGACGCCAACACCTTGGATGTGACCGTTACCGCCTGGTGCAAGCAGCCCGGTGATTTCGTCGCCGTCGGCGAGATCGTCGCGGAACTGACAACCGATAAGGCCGCCTTTGAGCTGGAATCGCCCGCCTCCGGGTATCTGCTCACCATTCTGGCCGCCGTTAAAAGCGTGGTGCCCTCGGGCTACATCCTCGGCGTGATCGGTGATCCGTGCGATTCCGATCCGGCTGCCGAGGCCGAGAATGTCGCCCTCCTTGCCGCGTACCAGACCGCAGCGGGCGTCGCGCCCGGCGTGGCGACCGCCACTGCCGCCGCGCAACCTGCAATCCGCGTGCGGGCCACCCCCAAAGCCCGCCGACTGGCGCAGCAGCATGGCATCGACTTGGTCCGCGTGCTGGCCGAGACCGGTGTCGAGGTGGTGGATGAGACCGCCTTGTTTCCCTATCTCAAATCGTGATATCCTTTCGTCTGGCGTCATCGAATCCGAGACAATAAACCCATGCCAACCTGTTTGATTACCGGAGCATCACGCGGCATCGGCCGCGCCACGGCTGTGGCCCTTGCGGCCGACGGGTGGACGGTGGCTGTCAATTACCGGTCGCGCGCCGACGCAGCCGATCGCGTGGTGGCCGCGATCCGCGCCGCGGGCGGGATCGCGCAGGCTTTTTGTGCCGATGTCTCCGATCCGGCGCAGGCCGCTGCGTTGGTTAAGGCCGTGGAAACGGACATCGGTCCAATCACCGGACTGGTCTGCAACGCCGGCGTGATCCGAACGCAGTACACCGTTATGACGGCTCCGGAGGACTGGCGCGCGGTCCTCGCGACAAATCTCGATGGCGCGTTCTATTGCACCAAGGCGGTGATCCGTGGCATGATGCGCCAGCGGATCGGCCGTATCGTGTATGTGACGTCCGATGCCGCTTTTCTCGGCGACCTCATGCGCGCATCCTACAGCGCTTCGAAAGCGGGTCTGCTCGGCCTGGCCAAGTCCGTCGCCCGTGAACTCGCGCCATCCGGCATCACCGTCAACGCCGTCGCGCCGGGGGTCGTCGCCACCGACATGACCGCCGATACGCCCGAGACCCGTCGCGTCAAGCAGATCGCCGCCATTCCGCTGCTCCGCTTCGGTCAACCCGAAGAGGTCGCCTCGGTCATCCGCTTTTTTCTCTCGCCCGCCGCCGCCTATATCACGGGCCAGGTGCTTGCCGTGGACGGCGGCCTCTGCATCTAATGGCGCTTCCTACGTCACGACGCCAAGCGCATCCAGCGGGCTCTGCGCCGTGCTGTCCAGCCCCCTGATCACATGTGTGTAGATCATGGTCGTCTCCACGCTGGAGTGCCCCAGGTACTGCTGGACTTCGCGGATGTTCACGCCCCGCAGCAGGAGGCTCGTCGCAAATGAGTGGCGCAGCGTATGCACGTGGGCCGGTTTCGCGATGCCCGCGCGAATCACCGCTTCGCGCATGGCGCGCTGCAGCACCTGCTCGTCCACATGGTGCCGTCGCACCGCGCCCGACCGCGGGTCCACGGACTTGTCCTTCGCCGGGAACACGTACTGCCAGCTCCATTCCCACGCCGCCTTGGGGTACTTGGCGGCCAAGGCGTATGGAAGTTCAACGTCGCCGCCGCCTTCGGCCAATTCCTTGTCGTGAAGCATCTTGACCCGTCCAAGATGGTCCCTCAGCGGCTCGAACAGACACTTGGGAAAGAGCGTCGTGCGATCCTTGTCGCCCTTTCCGCCGCGTACGAACAGCAACCCCTGATCGAAATCCAAGTCCTTCACCCGCATCCGCGTGCATTCGGTGACTCGCAGTCCACCCCCATAGATCAAACGCAGCATGAGTCCAACCGTCCCTGCGGTTCCGCCAAGCACCTGCTTCACCTCCGCGTCGTTCAGCACGACAGGAAGGCGCGGACCGCGCCTGGCGCGCACGGCGTCGAGGCCCTTGATATCTTGTGCGAGAACCTCGCGCAGCAGGAAAAGGATCGCGCTGAACGCTTGGTTCTGCGTGGAGGCGGCCACGCCCCGTTGGATCGCCAGATCCGCGAGGAAGGATCTCGCCGTGTCCGCCGCCGCCCACGGCAGGGCGCGCTGTTCGGCGAACCGACCGTAGCGGCCGAGCCACTCCAAGTAGGTCTGCTCGGTCCGGTAGGCGTAATGGCGCAGGCGGATCAAGGTTCGCGTCTCGCCCAATGCCGCAGCGAACGTCGTCGGGGGCCCCGCGACACTCGCTTTCCCCGCGACGGTTGCGGGCACTGTTGCGCCCGTCTCCTGAAGGTGGCGCAGGTAGTGCTTCTGGAAGATTTCCACCGACCGGACCGCCTGCCGCACCTGCCATTCTTCCGTGTGGCCGTCCTGCTCAAGGTGCTGGGCGAAAGCCGCCAGCGCGTCGTTCGGGGCGAGGCGTCCGGCCCCCCAAGGCCCCGACAAATAACGCTGCAGCCATCGCAGACAGTACGGCCGGTGCTTGTCGTCCACCAAATTCCGGCTTTTAAAATACGCGTCAACATCATGCAGATCAACGGTTTGCGTCGAATTCATATCGTTTTTCCTGTGGATTGCGTCTGGCCGTTATGCACCGCCGGGGCGGGTAATTGCGTCATCAAAACAGCCCATAGCATACTAGAACGAACGTTCTATGTCCACAAAAACCGTCTGGCCGTTATGCACCGCCTAGCCGTGCATAACGTCAAAACGGCGAATTGCGCTTTTCTGGCGCAGTTCGCGGTCCAACGGGGCGGAGACATCGTAAGTCATTGGTTTTATTAAAGTTTTGAATTTTTGAATCGGGAGCTTGACTTTTTATGGGGCGTCAGGTTACGCTTTGCCCCGTAGGCATCGTACGTCGTTTCACCCTTCGGACCGGTGTATTGCGTCTGGACGCCTATTTAATGTTAGGCTTAGAGAATGAAAGAAAAGAAGACCATATCGCTATCCAACGGCTGGAACGCGGAGTTCGAGAACCGTGGGGAATTCCGCATGTCCTCCGAAGGGTGGAACATGCTTCTCCTCGGTCCAGATGGCAAGAGCATACGTTGGTTTGAGAATGAGATCGTCCTTGTGAACGATTATGATGGGTCTCAAGCGCAATCATGCATCAAGTTATCGGACGACGGAAAGCATGGGTATCTGACCACGGGACTGGAAGCAAACTGGGTTTTGGATTTCCAGAGATGCATGATTGCTCCGCACCGTCTCTACATATCTCACCATCAGGGACAGAAGTACATTTCAGCATACGAACAGCCTGCGTTCCGGCGAACGCAGGAGTATGTCACGATTGACGGGAAGTTGATTTACATCACCTTCCCTTTCTGTACGGAAGATGAATTTGCTCAGGTCTGGGACAAATACCTGACCATTAGAAGAAAACAACTGGATGAAACCTATTTTGGAGCCTAACAAGGACATCCATCGTATTTTTCAAACCGCGCGCGGTTTGAAAAAACGATGATGCTTGTCGTTGGATCAGAGGAGGAGATGAATGAAAATCATATTGATAATCTCAATTGTGGTTGTCGCCGGGATAGCATTAACATTGGTTGGGTGTAGAAAATCGGAAAATCCAGATGTGCTTTCGATTACCGGTTGCACTCTGACATGGACGCATCCAGAAATTACAAACGCTCCGGCTGTCGAAATTACTGACGTGACAGTCGTGCGCGAACTTTCTCGGGCATTCGACAATGCAGGTTTTCTGAGGAAAGATGATAGTACGGCGTACGATTGTCCGATGTACGACCTTACAGTCACGTTCAAACGAGAATCAGGGGCTCTCGTTGATGTCAAAGTCTACCTTCCCCGTGAGCGAACATTCCCAGGAATGTGGAAACACCCGTCAAGCGGAGCTCTCTCATATTTCGAAGTTGAAAAGAAGGAGCCGAAGATACTTGTGGACATCGTGAGACAGTATCTTCCCAAGAGCCCCGTCTATCCAGAGGCAATTGCGGATTGGCCGCCAGTTCAGTTCAACAAAGGCATCCCCGACTTCAGGAAGGTGAACCTTCCGATCTTTGGGGATTTCTCACCAGATGAGTTCAAGAGAGGACGATGATCCAACACGCCGTGGCAACCTAGCTCGCGGGACTCGCAGGTTGAACGGCAACGTTGGGCTGAAAGAGAGGAGTGATCGAATGCTCGATAGCTACAAAGAAACGTACCTGGCGAAACTCGATGAGATCGCCTCGTCGAGCGTAAGCGATCATGGCAAGGGCGAGCAGATCATCGCTCTATTGAACCAGATTGGGGCCGACGACTCCTGGGATTACGCAGAGTTCATTCAGGAATGTCGTCTTCATCCACTGGTCATCCAACTGGCCGCGGCCAAGGACGACGTCACAACCAACTTCTTTCGTGAGTGGCTGCCACAGGCGGTCCACTTGGCTGAACTGATCAGGAAACTTGGGACGGCCGGAGGCGCAGAGCGACACCGGCTCGCACAGGAGATCATGAAATCCACACACACGGAATACGGGTGGAATGGATGGTTTACCACGGTGTTGGCTACCATGATCCGCAAGCAACTTCAACATTACACGGGCGCCAGACATGACTACGCGCGAGACGTTATCGACGCAGCTTCGCGTCTGATCGCGCTGGAACCGTACTCGGCGGAATCATGAAGATGAAGCACTCGGAAAGCCCAACCACAAACTGGTGGGTATTCTCGCTCCGCTCGAAACCCACAGTTTGAACGTTCGGACATGAAGATGAGAACGAAATGGACCATTATCGGGATCGTAGCGTGCGCCCTGCCTTGCATGGTCAAGGCGGTTGACTCCACGACCAATGCACCGCTGGCGACAGTCGCGGCAGTCCTCAATCCGATTCTGGAGAAGCTCGACCCACGCCCGTCCGCGGACTTCCCGGAACACACAACGTCCCTGATCGTGACGTATCTCCCTCAGACGTACAAGATCCATGGACGGTCCAAGTCTGGCCAGGTCTCTACCAACGTCTACGACCAAGTCGGGCCCGGTTTCAAAGGTTTCGTTTTGCGCGCTCATATCCAACCCAGAGGAGACGTGAATCAGGCCTGCACTCCTCAGAAGATTCGGGAGCCATATTGGCAGACCGACCTTGATGTTACGCCCATCGGTGACACGGACAAGCAGGTGTACTGGGCGCTCTCCTACATGGGGCGCACGCCGACCAACGTGTTGGCGGAGATCAGGGCGGCAATGCAAGGACTGGAGAAGAGTCCGAACCACACCTCGGACGGTATTCGTCAACCCGCGGACGGGTTGCCGAAACCGTCAAGGTGAACGTTATGGAGTGACGACATGAGATATTTGGCAACAGTAATCGCGTGCGTGGGCATGATCCTAGTCGGATGCGACAAGAAGAGTGCAGAATACCGAAAGGGATTTGCCCAAGGAGAAGCAGAAGCCAAAGCTGAAATCTCCAGCAATGTCCCAACCTTCTATGCCTCCGGAACGTATCAAGTGCCAGTGCCCAAGGATTTGAAGGATGACGAGACAGGATTGCCAATCAAGTTCATTGCAGGCTGCATCGTCAACGATGGAGACATGGGCAGGCAGGATGGCCACAACCTTGTGGTTCGAGAGCATCTAAAGCAGAAGAAGACAAATCCATAACCAGGCGTCGCACGGTACGCTCGCAAGCTCGCGCCCGTGAACGCCAACGTTGTGTCAGATAATGAAATGATGAAAGCTGAATACAAATTAGTATTGATCAATCCATCTGGGCTTGGATTTATTACGCGCACACCGACACAGGCGGATATTGAGTCGGAGTTGCGTAGTCAGACATCTCGCGGATGGAAGTTGATTCAAGTTCTGACATTAGGCCTGTTTTACCGAAAGACATGGTTGGTCTTGGGCAGAGATTCCAATGAAGCTATGTCGTCGGAAGAGATGAAATAGAGACACAACCCCACCTCGCACTTTACGGCTCGTTCCTCGCCGAAAGTGAAGGTGAACGTTGGGCAGGAGGGACTGATGAACAGATTCAAGATCATTGCTTCGACCTCGATCGGCTTTCTGTGCGCATTTGCCGCCACTGCCGCAGACGACAAGGAAATCTATGGCAAACTCACTGCACGCCTCACCGAAGTGCAGGTCAATCTCGATGCTTACGGGCAGAGCGAGAACGCACCGATTTGCTATACCGTTAGGCTGACCGTAGGAGATCCCAGGGGGCCATACAGCACAGGATCATCCCCACTGAACATTGGGGCAACAATGACGGAGAAGGAAGCCCGGCGAGTTCTCGGATATCTGTCGTCCACAGGATGCCTTTCCCGAATGAGCCGGTCGACGGACGAATATCGCAAAAAGCGCGGTGATCCAATGACAACACCGGGGATCTACCTCGGCATTCAAGTGCCAACGGCTCATCCGCCGTATTTGCTGCAATGGGAAGTTGTACTGCCTTGGGACATCTCGACGATAGACCTCTTGGAAGGAATGCAGAAGGCGACCGAAGATTCCGCGCACAAAACCCTAGACATGTTCAAGGAAGCCGTCAAGGTTCAGCGCGAAAGGCTGGTCAAGGAACGCAAGGTCGCCCAACAACAGGGCGGAGGCGACGCGGACAAGCCGCGCGCCTCACCCTGAACGTTGGGTATAAGCCATGAAAGATGAAGTAAAACAGAGGGAGCTCAAGGAACGATTCATGGCGTGGACACCGGGTGCGCCTGATTTCTCGCGGGATGACGTGATTGTCGCAGTGGGGATCCAGTGTCGTGAAAAGCGTTTTCCTGTTCAAGATGTCCTTCAGTGGCTCGGACCTCCCGCTAAAAGCTGGGGTGACGCTACCGATGGACAACTCGCTTAGGGAGACAGCATTTACGAATGTACCGTTATAGGAAGGATTGTAATGTCCCACCAAGGAAGTTGTTCTGAGCGCTGAAGACGGCATTCGAGTCCGACTTTTTGTTTGGCATTAAGCCTGATCCCCTTTTCATAGGTGCCCGTCATGAGGGTCACCGTTGCCTGCACCTTTCGCCACAGAAAGCTAGACGCTCGTTTCAATACGGTTTCCACGCTATCGAGAAGGTATCCATTCCATGATCGTTCCAGGCCACCCCAATAGCGTTCGATCGCGTTGTATTTGCTGTGGTATGGCGGATAGTAGATCAAGCGGACCTCCACCTGTTCACGGTCGGAGAATTCAACCATGCGTTGCAGAAATTGGCTTCTGTGACCGCTGCACTCCGGGCCGTTATCCATGTTGACAACTATACGCTTTACGATACTCAATCTCTCTTTGTTAGTTTTCCACCAGAGATCGATGCCATCGGTCAGAAAATCGCTGGTCTTGTTGCTGGCGGTAAAAAAGAGAAACGCTTTGCTGTTGTCGGTTTCAAGTATTCCGCCCGGCACGAGTTTGTCCTTGATCATCATGTCGTGATCCGCCGCCTTGACTGCTTGGATTCCGCGGGATAACCCGCCCCGTGAATACGAACCCATGTTGACGGTGGCTTTGGTGTCCACGCTGATCCGAATCGTTTCCGGATCCGCATCTGCCGCTGCGTTAACGAGTTTCACATTGTCGAAGATGGCGTCGGTGAATTCCGTTTTTTTTGGACCTGTGTTTTAGCCACACGACGAAGTCGATAGTCATGGCGGTTCAGAATATTGGACAAGGTGCGCACGGCGGGAACCTTTTCCTCCGGCCATCCCTTCTGCAGAAGTGCCGAACGTACGGCCGTCGCCGTCATCTTCATGTACGAGAAGGGCGTACGCAAACTGGCTTGTGCTTGGCTCGCCGAATCAACAATATTCCGTATATCCACTACCAATTGCGGATATTTCTCCTCTGTAGTTGGCTTTCGCCGCGTCGACAAATCGTTCACACATGCAATGCCCGTTTGCAACTCGTTCATACCCAATGTAACGGCCGTTCGTCCCCAGCCAAATACATCCTCCGCAACACGAGGCTTACCGTCCAATAGCGTATTGGTCACATCGGCCATCGCTTGCCGACGATCAGGCCAAGAAATCATAGCCACCAATCGCTGCACCAACTCAACCACACCCCTGTCGATTTCGTTTTGTTCCAGAATCGATGTCTTCATGGGACCGCCTCCTTTTGGATGTCGCCATGAAGATATCACCATAAACGGTATCTTAGCAATTACTATCTCCCTTACTTCTATTCCTATGACTTCTGGGGTGCGCCTGTATTTTATGTGTGCGACGGCAAAGTCATCGAGTTCGGGGTAGTCAGTATTATCACGCCAAACAGTACGCGTGTTGATCCGGTTACTGGCGACAAGGTCACTTTCAATGTTCTTGATGAAATGGGGCCATTTAATGAAGCGGCCTTCAAATGAGGACACCCAACAACACACTCGTGCCTACCGTCGCTAAACGCTCCGGCGGCACAGTGTGAGCGTTCGGTCAAGATGAAGACGATGAAAAGGGAAATGACAGTCATCTCGATTGCATGCGTAGCGCTTCTGGCCGCGCCACGTTGCCAAGGCGAAGATGAGCTTATCACGTCTGCAAGACGCCAGATCAGGGGGATACAAGGGACAGACCATTTGTTGTATACACGGCAGTGAAGATGTGATATTCTTTTTTCATTCACACGGGAGAGGGGGCGGGCATGAGATCGTCACGGATCAAGGCGGATGGGCTGGGCTACTATCATTGCATGAGCCGGGTGGTGGATCGGCGGATGATTCTGGGGGACGTGGAGCGGGAGAAATTTCGCGAATTGATGCGCGGGGCCGAGACGTTCTGCGGCGTGCGGGTGTTG
>Ga0268276_1001293_pt1 | contig 25312 bp, 17 predicted proteins | sample saktaG_4_FD_190145 | JGI IMG/M metagenome (GOLD analysis project Ga0268276, IMG submission 190145) | Saline water microbial communities from Sakinaw Lake, British Columbia, Canada - sak_2010_1_5_45m | ecosystem: Environmental > Aquatic > Non-marine Saline and Alkaline > Saline ... | reverse complement strand
GGAATTCTGGTTGTGCCGACTTGCATCAGACCGTCTAGCAATAACGGACGAAAATAAAGCGGGTCAAGCCAATGGCTACTGAAATAGCATTTTTCCACCTGGCCGGCGTTGATCAAGACGATCTTGCCGATCCCGAGCGCGGCCAATTGCGGCCACAGCCGCTTCAGCACTTTGGGACGCGGCACAGCTAGAATCAGATCGAGCCACGGCTCCGGCATCGCTGTTTTATGATCCGGAACCAGCGTCACATGAGCGCCCGAAACAGCCACGATGCGCGATGTGCCGGCCAAGCCGTTGACGGTGCCGGACTTGACCTCACAACCTGGCGTGACTTTGAGAACGTCGCGCAGATGCCGTGCCCGCTCGTCAGACAGCAGCACAGTGCCGTTTGCCTGTATTTCATCGGCATCGAATAAAATCCGGTTCATCACTAAATCAAAGCTTTTTGAATGCCGCCAGCCAATCATCCTCGCTCTGCGGCTGCGCACGCGGCACCACCAAGGCCAGCGTCATGCGTGAAATCTCAAAAATATCTTCCGCGACTCGCCGCACATCATCCGGCGTAACCGCTTTGATTCCACTTATGGTCTCCTCTGGATTGACAACCCGTCCATAATTAAGCATCGACTCCCCAAGGAACATCATCTGGTTGCCGCTGCCCTCCAAGCCCAGACGGAAAGTCCCCAGCAGATAATCCTTGGTGCGCTTCAGTTCACGCGGGCCGATTTTGACATCAACCACACGCCGCAGTTCCTTAACAGTCAGACGCAAAGCCGCCTCGGCACGCCGAGTGTCAAAACCGCCGTTGATCACGAAAACGCCGGTCTCTTCGAAAAGCTGGCAACTGGACTGGATGGAATAACAAAGCCCGCTGCGTTCGCGAACGCTTTGAAACAGTCGTGAGCTCATGTTCTCTCCGAGCAGACTGTTAAGGACGCGTAAGGCATAACGCCTGTCATCGTGCCGACCGAACACCCGGAACCCGACAGCGGCATGCACCTGATTTATATCTTTACGGATCACAACCGCACGCTTCTGGCCGACTGTTGCGTCCACATGCTTGAACATAAGCGGTTTGCGACTGCGGACTTGGCCGACCGCCTTCTCCACACAGGCGACACACGCGGCATGGTCCAGACGCCCGGCAAACGCGAAAACGGTAGATGCCGGAGTGTAGGCGACAGACTTATAACGCGCTAAAAAATCTTGATCCATTTTAGCCAAGGTCTTTGATTCACCTGAAAGCGGCAAACCCAATGCATGGCCGTTGAACATGCCCTCCTGCATCTTCTCCTGCACCACATGCTGCGGCAAGTCCTGATACATTTTAATCTCTTCAATGATCACATCGCGTTCACGGGCGACATCCTCAGGTTTAAGCAAAGCATTCAAATGCATGTCAGAAAGTACATCAAAAGCCTGCGGCAAGAATTCATAAGGCAACCGGGCGTAGTAACAGGTGCTTTCCTCTTGCGTGAAAGCGTTTAGATAACCACCGCGACCCTCGATGGCTCTTGATATGTCGAGCGCGGAACGCGTGGGAGTGCCCTTGAAAAGCATGTGCTCCAGAAAGTGACTGACACCGGATTGGCTGGCGCGCTCGTGCCGACCGCCCACCCCCACCCAGATGCCGACCGCCACACTTTCCGCGTCGCTTTTTGCGGCGGAAACCACTGTGGCACCGTTTTTCAACAATGTGACTTGAACATTTTCCAACATGTAAAGAGTGTCCTTTGTTAAGACGGCTGGATTAAAAAGCCGCAGACATCATTTCTGCCAAAGTCGTTTTGCGGTCATACAAAGCCTTGCCGACTATCGTTCCGTAAAGATTATCACAGTTGAGAGCCTTTAGCGACGTGATATGCTCCGGTGTGCTGACACCGCCGGAGGCGATGACCCGACAGCCGACAGCGGCGCACATTTCGCGCATAGCCTCTAGATTGGGGCCACCCAGCATGCCGTCGGTGGCGGTATCGGTATAAATGATTGTGCTTACGCCAGACTCGTACACTTGACGCGCAAGTTCGACTGCACGTTTTTCTGTAGTCTCAACCCACCCTTTGACTTGCACAAAACCGTCACGCGCGTCAATGCCGACAGCGATCTTGTCGCCGAATCTGCCAGTGAGGCCGGCCAGAAAACTCAAATCTTCCAACGCGCGCGTACCGATAATCACGCGTGACACACCAACGGACAAGAGAAGCTCAACATGGGCTTCCGTGCGCAAGCCGCCCCCCACCTCGACCGGAATTGCGGCAGCCGCAACAATCTTATCGATCACATCGACGTGCTTCGGCTCACCCTGAAAAGCGCCGTCAAGATCGACCACATGTAATTGCTCGGCACCCTGAGCGGCCCAAATTCGCGCCTGTTCCGCAGGATCGTCAGAATACACCGTCATTTCCGAGACTTTACCCTGCCGCAAGCGCACACACCTACCATCCTTCAAGTCGATTGCCGGCAATATAATCACAGATGCTGCTCCCTAAGTTACTGAAGAGTTAAGAGTGAAGAGTGAAGAGTGAAAGAAAGAGTGAAAGCGTTGCTGGTTGATAGTTGATGGTTTCTAGTTTCTAGTTTCTGGAGTCGGACAGGTCGGGAGAGTCAGGCAAAAGACCCAGCCGAGCACTGCTCTTTCCCACTAATTACCAACTCCTAATTCCTAACTTCTCCTGTCTCCTGCTTTGCCTACACACTTACACGCCAATCTCAAAAAGACTAACCTTAAACGATAAACACTTAAACGGTTACACTTAATCGATCCCGCATAGCACCAAACCGGAGGACGGTTCAGCCTTAAAAATCCGCTTGCTCAGATCACCCCTTTACTGGAAGGTATGCCTGTCTCACGCGGATCAAGAGCAACAGCCATACGCAGGGCCCTGGCGAATCCCTTGAAGATTGCCTCGCAGACGTGGTGCGCCTCATCTCCATAAATCTGCCGGATATGCAGATTCATTCTAGCCTCACCGCTTAGAGCCCGAAAAAACTCCTCCAGCAGTTTCACCTCGAAATCCCGGACCCGCATGTGTTTCATGGAACTTGAGAAAGCCAGGAAAGGCCGACCGCCGAGATCGAGAGAAACCTCACAAAGAGCTTCGTCCATCGGCAAAACGAAGAACCCGTAACGGCTAATGCCTTTCCGATCACCCAATGCCTTGTTTATGCAAGTGCCGAGCACTAAACCGACATCTTCCACTGTATGATGATAATCAACGTTGACATCACCTTTTGCATTCAAAACCATATCCACTAAAGCATGTCTTGCAAACAATTCGAGCATATGGTCAAAAAAGCCGATGCCAGTATCAACCTTGCAAACGCCTGAGCCGTCCAAGTTGATTTTCAGTCCGATATCCGTCTCGCGCGTAGTCCGCGCAAGTTCAGCAGAGCGTGCCATTGTCAACCTCCTGTTTATCTTAGAATGTTATTCTGCCGAATCCCTGCTCTTCTTTTTGGCCAGTTCGCGCAGCCTGATGATCCAGATACACGCCTCGTAAAGCAGGCACATCGGTACAGCCATCAGTATCTGTGAAATGGGGTCAGGCGGAGTCAAAAGCATTGCCATCACGAAAATCACCACTATCGCTATGCGGCGTCTAGTCCTTAACGCTTCAGAAGAAATAATACCCATCCATCCGAGCGCCAACAAAAGCAGCGGCACCTGAAATGCGAGCCCGAAGGCGATGATGGTCTTGATAACGATGTCGACATGCTCCTCCATACGCACAATCTCAACACGGACACCTACCCATTCGTTAATCTGCTGCAGCACCTGGATGGCAATTTCCAACGTCGTCGAATAGGCCAGAAACACACCGCCGGCAAAAAGCACGGTTGAGGCCAAGAGACAGAACATAATGATAGAGCGCTCGCTTTTTTTCAGTCCGGGAAAGACAAAGCGCATGATGAAGAAGATCAGGAACGGCAGGCTAAGTGCGGTTCCGCCCCACAGCATGATTTTCAGCAGCATGCCGATACCAGACGACCAACCGAGCCCCTGCACCATATCCTTAGAGCTGCCTGCAGGCGCCAGCAGCCAGTGCATGATCCGCGGCGCGAACGGCAGTATCAATATTTCACAAAAACCCCAAGCGAGCGCACAGTGTATCAGACAAGAGCGCAGATCGAACAGATGCTCCAAAAACGGACGGGGAGGGTCATCGTAGTCGTTTCTCGGCCCTTTGCCCTTATTTATAGTAAAACGCCCGATTCTCATTTGCCTTCCTCTGGCGTCTTTTGGGTGGCGTCTTCATCATCCGCATGTTCAGCAGACTCTTCAACACGGCTGTCGTCATCAGAACTGTCGTCCATGTTTGCAACATGGTCTTCGTTGCCGGGATAATCAGACTCCCCCGGATATGGGTCAGAATAATCATCAGGCGCCGCCGTCGCCGCTGGCGGCACACGCGGTTCCTGATCGATGCTCATAAGCTGCTCTTTAAACTCGTCAGCCGCACGACGGAATATCTCCATCGTACGGCCAATCTTGCGAGCAATCTCAGGTAAACGCTTGGGGCCGACCACTATCAGCACGACCACAAACAAAACTATCCATTCGCTCGTTCCCACCGAACCGGTCAGGAACGCCACACTAGGAGAATACGACATGCCCGGAAGCCCCCGACCCTATCCGCTTATTTCTGGAACAGGGCAAACTCGCCACGGCGGTTAAGGTGCCAAGCCTCTTCGCCAACCCCAGCCACAGCCGGCTTTTCCTCGCCGAAACTACGGGTCTGGATCCGGTCAGCCGAAACGCCAAGATTCACCAGATAAGAACGCACGGACAGAGCGCGGTTTTCACCCAGCGAGAGGTTATACTCATTACTTCCGCGTTCATCACAATGCCCCTCGACCACCAACACATGGTTCATGTTCTGCAGAAGATGCTGCGCAACCTGCTCAACCTTCGAAACCTCGGGCGGCGGCAACGCGTAACTGTCAAACGCGAAATATACCGGCGACAGATTGATCCCTTGCACAGCTTGCAGCGTATCCTCAAAACGCGATCCGCTCACAAGACCGCCAATTTCATCGGTGACATTCGCTACATCGATATTTTCCAGCATGGTCGGATCTGTGAGCGAACCGACACCAATCTCCATAGAGCGATCCTTCTGCCATGGCCAACGCCAACCGCCGGCCTTCGTGCGACAACCTGTGTCCATGAACAAAAGTGCGCCCATCAGCGCGACATTGACGATGACTACATAACGACTTTGCATATGTGAACTCCTAATGACCCGGTTTTTTTAACGATCAGACCAATCCGGGGACATCCAGTTTCCGGGAATGTTTATTAAACGTACCGCAGGATCCCCCAGAGTGTCAAGAATGTAAAGTGTCGAGCGGCTGGAACAAATCACATGCCTGCCATCAGGCGCCCAGGACGCATGCTCGTAATCCCCGGGCGGTGTGATCAACTCGCATGAACTCTCTCCAACACGGGGATCCATCATGACAATCTGATATTGCCCGCCGCGCCGTGTGGAATAAACAATAAACCCTTTTTTGTGCCAGTCGGGGTTGACATTCTCGGTGCCTTTATAAGTCAGTCTGCGCGATTGTTTGGTCGCCACGTCGACCAGATAAAGCTGCGGCGTTCTGGCTATGTCGCTGACGTATGCGACACTTCGCCCGTCTGGAGACCAGCAGGGGCTGGCCTCGGAACCGTGCGGCGTCCGTGTCAACCGCGCAAGTTTGCCGGTGGCGAGTACCATCACATACAACTCGGGATTGCCTTCATACGAAAGTATTAGCGCCACCCTGCCTCCGTCCGGCGAAACCGCGGCACCGGTGTTAAGCCCTTTGAACGCAGCCAGCGCCTTGCGCTCGGTGCCAGCCACCATACGAAAAATCGCCGGATAGCCATTGAGAAAACTGGTGTAGTATATGTCACGTCCGTTCGGAGCCCAGCGCGGGCCGACCGCCGCGACATTGTCATGCGTGATCTGCATGATGCCCTGCCCGTCAGCGTCGCAGACATAAAGGTCGGCGTTGTTTTTGCCGCGCCGGTTCACGAAGACTATACGCGACTGCGCGATGCCGGTCTCCCCGGCAATCAGACGCACCATCTCGTCGGCTAGCTGCTGAGCCTGGTGCCTGACCTCCTTTTGGCCCAGCGACACCTTGCTCCAGTTGAACGCTTTGCCCGGCCATGCCACACGACAGTTGCTTTGGACTCCCGCCCCGGCATCAGCCACCGCCCCCTGCACCTGAACAGCGCCTGAGGGCGCGACCTTGAACCACCCGGAAAGCTCCAAATTACGCGTGAGGGTCCGCAAAAAGAGCTGCCCGTTAGGACCAGACGCCTTCAGACCGGCCAGCGAAACCGTATTTTTCTCCGCTCCCTTTTTAACCACCGAAATCAACGGCGGAGCTCCGGAAGCCTGCGCTCGGACATCAAAACAGATCCCTGCCAAAACGCAACAACCAACCACAAGGGCAAAAACTGTTTTCTGCATAAAAATTCCTTAATTGCGAATGATTATAAACTTAACTCCTGCGATTCCGCAAGCGTAGATATCAAAAGGGCGTAATTCTAATTTTACGGCAACTTATCAACTAGCTTTGCCAGTTTAAACGCAACAGGCCAGAATTTTAACGGCATGTCCGTTAAGGTCACATTCACCTTGTTCGACCGTGCCGAAATCCAGCTTTTCGCAAAGTGTCTCGGACTTGACGTAATCGAGATATCGCATGATTGCCGCCTGTACCTCGGCATCACATTCCGCCAACACGGAAATCCGTTGCGTGACCTCGAAATCCGCGGTCTTGCGCAGATTCTGAACCCGGCTGACAAACTCACGCGCCAAACCTTCCTGAACCAGATCCGGCGTCAGATCTGTCTCTATGCCGACAATCACATCACCTTCATTGGCCACCACCATCCCGGCCTTAGGCGTACGCTGGATGACCACGTCGGCAACATCAAAAACAAACGCCTCTCCCTCCACATCGACCGTAACTTCTTGTCCGGCGGCAAAGCAGGCAGCCTGATCCGGTGACAGCCCCGCAATGGCCGCGGCCACAACCTTCATTTTCGGCCCGAATCTGGGGCCTAGTTTACGGAAGTCGGCCTTTACGGAAACGTCAGCCATTGACGTCTCATCACTGCCATACGCCACAGACTTAACGTTAAGTTCCTCTGTGACCAGTTCCTCGAAGCCTTCCAGCATCTCCCGGATCTCCGGCCGGGAGGAAACCACATGTATGACCGAAAGCGGTTGCCTGACCTTAAGATCGTTCTCAGTGCGCAACTGCCTGCCAAGCCGCACTACTGTCTGCACCAGTGCCATACTCCGCTCCAGCGCCGCGTCGCGCGCCGCCGTCTCGGAACTGGGGAAATCACACAAATGTACCGACTCCGGCATTAACCCGTCTTTGAGATTCTGATAGATGGCTTCACTGATAAACGGTGTGAAAGGCGCCGCGACTTTGCTCAACTGCATCAGCACATATCGCAGAGTTCGATAGGCCGCGACTTTGTCGTCGTCGTTTTGCGATTTCCAGAAACGGCGGCGGCTGCGGCGAATGTACCAGTTGGTGAGGTCTTCGACAAAATGCACAAATGGACGCACAGAGCGCTGCAGGTCGTAAGTGTCCATCGCCGCGGTCACATCGCCCACCAGAGTTTCAAGCGAGCTGACAATCCAACGGTCAAGCACGTTCACACTGTCGGGTTTCATCACCTGTTCGTCATGGATACCGTCTACATTGGCATAGGTCACAAAAAAGCTGTAGGCATTCCACCACGGTATCAAAAGGTCGCGCAAGACCTGCTTCACGCCGCTTTCAGAAAACCGCAGGTTCTCGGCACGCACCACCGGCGAGTAAATCATGTAAAGCCGCAACGCGTCCGCTCCATACGCATCCATAATGTGTGTGGGATCGGGATAGTTCTTGAGACGTTTGGACATCTTCTTGCCGTCTTCCGCCAAAACAAGTCCGTTCACCACCACATTCTTGAAAGGTGACCGGTCAAAAAGGCACGTTCCCAACACCGTCAAGGTATAGAACCAACCGCGCGTCTGGTCCAGCCCCTCGGCAATGAAGTCCGCCGGGAAGAACAAGGAGATATCCGTCTGCCGCGCGCCAACTCCCGCTTCCTCATTCCTGATTCCCGAATTCCCGAAAGGGTAATGCTGCTGCGCGTACGGCATGGCCCCAGACTCGAACCAGCAGTCCAGCACCTCGGGCGTTCGCCGATAAACCTTGCCGTCTTTGCGTATCACGACATCATCAATGAAATGTTTATGCAGGTCGGTCACTTTTACGCCTGACAGTTTTTCAAGTTCGTCCACGGAACCGACGCAGATCATATCATCCGCATTTTTATCGTTAACCCACACCGGTATGCAAGATCCCCAGAACCGGTTGCGGCTGATGTTCCAGTCGCGCGCTTCTTTGAGCCAGTTGCCGAAACGTTTGTCCCCCACATACTCCGGCATCCAATGCACAGTCGCGTTATTGGCGACTAATCGTTCGCGCATATCCTCAACCCGCACATACCACGCCTCGATCGCACGATATATCAACGGCGTGTCAGTGCGCTCACAAAACGGATAACTGTGCACAACCGTCGACTGATGCACCAGCTTGCCCTCTTGTTTCAGGCGCTTGATCAAATCTCTGTCACAGTCTTTACAGAACCGCCCCTCATATTCCGGCAATTCCGCCGTGAAGTTGCACGCAGCGTCCAGCGGATCGGCAATCACGTTGATCCCCGACGCTTTGCAGACCCGGAAGTCATCCTCTCCATACGCGGGAGCCATGTGTACCAGTCCCGTGCCGTCCTCGGTACTGACGAACCCGTCATTCAGAACACGGAACGCGCTTTGCTCCGCAAACTTCGCGAAGTAAGGGAATAAAGGCTCATATTTCCAGCCCAGCAGATCATTGCCCTGCATGCGGGCGATCACGCGATACTCATCAGGACTTTTGTAATATGCCGGAAGGCGCGCTTCGGCCATGATGAAGCAAACGTCATCGCGCACATCCCGGACAGCGACGTAATCTATTTCAGACCCGGCGCAGATTGCCAGATTTTCAGGCAAAGTCCAAGGCGTTGTGGTCCAGATCAGCAGCCTGGTGTCGCCCCACTCCGGCTCGGCACCGGTCAGCACCTTGACGCTGACCGTCACGGCGGGATCCTGCACGTCTTTGTAATTGCTGCCGGCCTCGAAATTACTTAACGGCGTGCTCAGTTTCCAACTATAAGGCATGATCCGGTACGACTTGTATACGCGCCCCTGCCCCCAAAGCTGCTTGAACACCCACCAGATGGATTCCATGAAGTCTGGATCCATGGTCTTGTAGTCGTTATCGAAATCGACCCAGCGTCCCATGCGGGTGACAGTCCTGCGCCACTCGTCCACATAGGTCAGAACCATTGACCGGCACTGTTCGTTGAATTTGCCGATGCCCAACTGTCGGATCTCATGCGTACCGTTGACGCCCAACGCCTCTTGAGCCAGTGCCTCTATCGGCAGTCCGTGACAGTCCCATCCGAAACGGCGTTCAACATGATAGCCGCGCATTGTCTGGTAACGCGGCACAATGTCTTTAATAGTGCCAGCCAGCAGATGGCCGTAATGCGGCAGGCCGGTAGCGAACGGAGGTCCGTCATAAAACACATAATTCTTTTTACCACGGTTGCGCTCGACGCTCTTCCGGAACGTCGCCTGCTCCTCCCAGAGATCGAGGATCTCGCGCTCCATGGCCGGAAAATCGGTTTTGTTTGAGACTGGCTGATACATACACTTACCCTCTTAATTATCTAATGGCTTTGAAGCCGGCACGAAAAGGTTCAAGAGCACACCGGGACGTATACCAAAGAACGAAGCCCGTTTGCCTTGGCCGAAGCGTTCGTCGGCAATGTCGCCCTGATCAGCGGCCGCGATCACAATCACAGGGCGGAAATCATCCGGTATCTCATCTACTCGCGTCCAATAGCCTACCTGTCGATATTTCCGGAGATACCAAGGTAGCGGCCAGGTGTCAGAGGTAGGCACCGCCACGGCGACAGCCGTATCAGTGCCTTGCGCGGCGGCAGCGGCCTGTTCTATTGCCGCCACCAGGTTCAAGGCATCCACACCGGTATGGGCGTAAACAAATGGATTACGCGGATCGGCCGGCAAGGTGTAACTCGCCCGGACCGCCTGCGAAAACTGGCGCTGGAGTGTCGCCAGCACGAAAATAACCGTGAGGCACAACCCCGCCCGTCTGATTTTTTTCGAACAGCCGTCCAGCCATTCCACCACCGCGCCAATCCCGACGCCGGCCAGCAGGATGAAACCGTGCAGGAACGAGAGCGTACACCACGGCGTCTTATACGGTATGGCGCTGTACATCGCGGTTAACACGACCGTGTAAACCGCGACAAAGCGCACCCAGCGCTGATGCGTCGCAACGAGCCTGCCGCCATTGCGCGGCCAGCAAGCCGTCAACACCGCCAAAGCCGCAGGCAGCAGCAGCATGGCCTCGCTCCACACCGGACCCTTGCCGTATTTGAACCAGAAAAGTATTTTCAGATAAAAGTTCCAAGGATGCTGATGCTCCGGCACATCGGTAGCCCGCGACAGGTAGGCCTGGACCGTGCTGAAAAGCGCGTCGTATACGCCCTGCGGATGGGTGAAAAACGAAGAGAAAAATATTACGGCCACCAAAGCCGCCGCGCCGACCGCCACCAGCGCGTCGCGCGTGCGCCACGCGCGCCACAGGCGCGACGGGCCGGCGGCTGCCACAGCCGCCACAGCCGCTGCCGCCAGCGACAACACCACCGTCTCTTTCGTCGCCGCGGCCAGTCCCGCGCAGGCTCCGAAGCCTGCCGCGTACCACATCGGAGCACGGCTCTGGACATCAAGCACGAACCTTGCCCGGACATAACGCACGGCACATACCAGCATGCCGGTCAGGAAGGTGACAAACATCGATTCTTGGATGAAGAACCGGCTGTAATAAACCATAGGCGCGGAAAAAGCCGTCATCAGCAAAGCCGCAAGCATGCCGCCGCGGCCGGCGAACAGCCCGCCTTCGCGTTTCAGCCCGAGACCCGTCATCAGCAAGAGCGTAAGGCAACTGAAAAACACCGGCACCAAACGGTAATTCCACTCGGTGGTTTCCGCGAAACTGGCGGTTTGCAAACGGCAGAAAGGCAAGGCCGCGAAATACAGCACCGGGCCATGATGATCCGTCGGATCGTAATGATAGACACCCCGCTCCAAGAGCATACCGGTGCGCACCGCCTGATTGGCCTCATCACCATGCATAGGCCGCCGGTCGAGCTGCGGCAGACGCAAGGCCAGTGCCGCCGCCACCACGGCCAAAACCACAAATGTGAAACCAACCCGACCTAGGCAAAGAGGCTTCATGGTCAACGCCCCCGCGGTCCCAAAGCTGGCAAGCCCGCCGGAACCTGACGCCTCATCTGCTGCAACAGAGGTGCCGCCACCTGCCGCAACATGGGGTTCTCCTGTATGCGCTGTACCGCCTGCATCTTACCTGCCGCAATTGCCTTCTGCAGCGCGTACTGTGTTTGCTGTTGCTGCTGCCGCATGGCGCACAGCGTCGCCATGTCAAGCCATGCCTGCCAATCATTAGGCGATGCCTGCAGATAGCGCGACAAAGGCACCAGCATCTTTTCGGTCTGACCGGCCTCGCCGAAAATGCGGACTATCTCCAGCAACTTATCCGGCGGCACGTTGGGCGGCAGGCGCATCATGACGCCGTCCATGGCCTTGGCGGCTTCAGCACTCTTTTTCAGGCTGCTCAACAGCTTGCCGATCTCAAACAGTTTATCGATCGGCAGATTGGGCAGTCCGGCCAACTGCACGAGATATTTGGCTGCAGATTCGTTCTGCCCCAGATCACGATATGCCACCGCCAATTCAAAAGCCGCGTTCGGTGAAAGGTTCCCGCTAGCCTGGGCTTTGGCCGTCAACTCCCGTACTTTAGACTCTGTGGTCTGAATGCGCCGGATAAAGTCGACGAAACCGCGACCGCGATCATTGTTGGGATCGCGCTCGTTGTACTCTTCCAAGATACATATAGCCTCGTCGTGACGCGACTGCGGCATCAGAACTTCCTGAATCAGCCTGAAGTTGGCCTCGGGGCTGACCGGATACAAGATGCGTGCCTCCTGAAAAGCCTTTTCCGCTTCTCGGCGCATTCCGCGCGAAGAATATAAACCGGCTATCGCGCTGCGCAATTTCGAAAATGATTTCTGCGCCGGCAGGTCACGCCGGAACATCGGGTTCCGCAACAGCCGACGCGTGTACCAATCCCAGAAATCAAGGTCATCAAGCGTAAGAGCACTATCCAAAGGACGGTGTTCGGGGTTGATCTTCATTATCAATCCGTGCGGCGAAAGATAGGGAAACATCCAGTGAATGACGTAGCTCTCTTCAATGTAGAAGGCGTGCCGGGCTTTGTTCTTGGCAAAGATCATGTCGCACAGGATGCCGTTGATCTCCATCACACCAAGCGCCCCGCTGACTTGCACACGCCCGTTTTCAATGGTCAAAGCGGCGTTCTGTGGACGCTTGCCTGCCTGGACTTCATCAACATAAACCTGAAAAGCCCGCGCACTGTCGTCCGGCGTGGGTATCCATATCTGGTTGCCGTAAAGGTCGCGCATGGTGGACATATAGGTGTTGTCGGCTAGCGCGTTCTGCGTGATCAGGAAAACATCCGGCCGTACCTGCGCTGAATAGATCATGTAGGTCGGCACGAAGCGCCCGGGATCGGTTCCCCCGAAGAAAATCGCATTGGGTTCCATCTCGGGCGGGAAAAGCGGGTTAGGCAACGGTTCCTCATCCGCGTCCAACTCCTCGGTTATGGCATCCGCCCCCCGCAACTGGTAGTTGCCGAACTGCCAGCCGAAATCATGCCCGTTCTGCTCGGCCCCGCTCATGGAAAAAACCAAATATTCGTTGGTATAGTTCTCTAAAATAGGTATGGTCGCCACTAACACGGCCGCACAAACCATGGCATACCGCATAGGGGCCGTGAACGCCTTCGGCAACCTGCCTGCTTTGATAATGGCGTTAATCAAGCGGTTGCCGATGGCCAGACCGAAAACCAGTCCGTAGCCGATCCAGATCGCGAACAGCCCGTGCGAGCTGACGAACTTGACCTTTTGGATGAAAGCATCCTGCAGGTCACCCTTGATATTGGCCAGTGCCACCAGCAAAACGCTCATTACCAGAAACCCGGCAGTGGTGGCTATGAGCCACTGCTGCGCGATATTGTCCATGTTGAACTTGAAGTCAAAGCGTTTTTCCGCGTGCCTGCGGAAGAAATACCATCCAGCGCCGAACCCCACCATGATCAGCAAAGATAATGCCAGAGCCCCGCATTTGACGCCGAGCCCGGGATCGACATGCGCCCCGCCTCTGGTTCCCGCCAGAATGCTTGTCAGGCCTTTGGCCATGAACAGACCGACCACCGCTGCGACACCTGCTAGAGCAATCCCGGACGTAAGCCCTTCGGAGAGATTGCGCGACTGCCAAATACGCATGGCGAAGTTCTCGACCTGACTGAAGATGATCGTCACCACACCTATCAGCAACAGTAGCAGTATCAAGCCGATCAGCAACTTATCCAGACGCATGAACGGTTCGCCACCGACAATCTCCGATATGATAACCAGCACACACGTAATTAAATAAAAGCCGCTCGCCACATAAACCGCACGTATGCGGCGGCCCCAAGCCTTGAAACTCCAGACCGTGAACGGCAAGAACCCGAGCGTCGCCGCGATCAAGGTGAATTGCACACGCAAATCGGTGAAATATGTACCCAGTTGGAACAGGAATTTTGACGAAAACACGTCCGCCGGATTCAGTTTCTCATATTGCCCGCGAGTGAGGGCGTGCTTGAATCCTTCCCAAGTGCGCGGATAGCCCCAGTTCATTGGCGGATTACGCAGGTCTGAAACAATCGGCATATAAATATAGAAGGAGATTCCCAGTTCGGCCAGCAAAGCCGTCAGAGCGATAGTCCGCCCGTGGGGCAGCATCAGCCAGGCAATGCCGATAACCGTGAAGTTCCAGAGCACCGGCCACCAGAACCACCAAGATGTGGGATGGGTAAGCCCGCTCATGCAACCCTTGCGCAGAAGCACAAAGACCGTTACCTGGACAGCCGCCACCGGCAACGCGAAAAACAGGCCGCGCGGCACGGTCGCCCCCAAGGTGATCAATACCGTCAGCCCTCCCAGCAGCAAAACTGTTGGCAAAGACCAATCAAACGGCGCTCCGACATATCCTTGCGGCAAAACAGCACTGTCAACCGAAGACAAACGGAAAAAAAGGATCATCATCATCACGCCGGCCGGCACCAGCCAGATCAAAGCGGCTTTGTCATTCCACTTCTCTTTATAAGAGTAGGCGCCGCCGATGCAGCAGGCCAGCACCAGCACGACTAAACCGGCGACACTAGTGTACACTGAAGGCGGCAAAAGCGGCGCGTCGGTCGCGGCCACCTCCACAATATCGGCAGTCGCGGCTGAAAAAAGCATCAATATCCCGCCAAAAGCTGCCAGCCCGGCGCAAATGAAAGCCCCTTGACCGCTGAATTTTGCGACCCAGGCCAATCCTTTGCGAACTCTGCCGTCTTCCTGGAGAGCCTTCAGTATAAGTGCGGCAACTACCGCCAGCATAACGGCAACAATGCCTGCTACCAGCACGGCCGTTGAGGGCACGGCGGTCTTCAGCAGCGGCTCGAACTTCGGATAGGCCGGCCCGGCCATACCGGGTTTTGCCCCCATCACCGATCCGATCTGCAGAATATGCGCTGTCAGCGCGACCGGTATCCCGAGCATCAGAAAATCACGGAAAAGCGCGATGTCGCGCAGGAAAATCATCACGACCAGAGGCAGTGCCGCCAAAAGCAAAACCTGATAATTTGTCAGTCCCAGTCCGAAAACAAATGCCGTAAGCCATAAGACCTTGTCGGAGGGACGGCGCATCCAGCGATAAGTCAGCAGGAATATCCACATCAGGAAGAAGGCGTTGAGCGTGTAGACCTCGACGATCGTCGCCTGCGACCACATGACGGGGCTGAAAGCGAAAACCAAACTTCCGCCTACACCCCCGGCCCAACAAAGCAGGTTGCTGTGGATGTCGTCAAAATCTTCATCGTTTTCATGCGCGTCCCGCATCATGTCCGATGCCGAGCGGGTAATCAGCATAGCCGTTAAGCCGGCGGCCAAGGCGGCGAACACAGCCGACATCAGCGAAATGCTCCAAGCCGATGTCGGCTGTCCATGATACGTCACCCAACTGAAAATACGGGCGAACACATATGCGCATATGGTCCAGATAGGGTAGCCCGGAGGATGCGGCACACCCAGATGGTCGCCAGCCACTGCCAACTCGCCGGAATCTTCCAGCGTCACTGAAGGCCCCAGTGTGAAAAAATAGACCAGCAGCGATATGGCCGTAGCCGTCCAGAAAGCGGTCCAATCGACACGCCGGAAAAAAGCTCCGCGGCGACAGTCGCCCGAAAAAAACTTAACCATAATTAATTTGCCCCGAATCCGCACGTATGAAGAGTGATAATTTAACCTTGAACAGCCTTCCCCGCAAGGACAACTTTCTCACCGCCCCCAGTCAGAGGCTTTTACCAAACGCGACACAACATGCCTTTGAGGTAGAACCCTTCCGGAAAACACAATCCCTGCGGGTGATCAGTGGCCTGCTGCATGTGTGCGGTCAGTTGCACATCACGCTGCGCGTCGACCGCGGCGTCGGAAACCACCTTTCGGAACAAGTCGGGCGTCATAATGCCTGAACATGAGAAGGTCGCCAACAAACCGCCGGGGCGCAACAGCTTAAAACCCAGCAGGTTAATGTCTTTGTAGCCGCGCGCGGCTTTCATCAAGCTGCCTTTTGAATCCGCGAATTTCGGCGGATCAAGAACCACCATGTCAAAACACCGCCCTTGGTCGCGGAACTTGCGCAAAACGTCAAAAACACTTCCGTGAATGAATTCCGAACAATCCAGATCGCAGACGTTAAGCGAAGTGTTATCACGAGCCATCTGCAAAGCCGACTCCGAAATGTCTACGTGGGTCACCGATTGCGCGCCTGCTTTCAGCGCGGCCACGCCGAATCCGCCGGTGTAGGAAAAAGCGTTGAGCACCTCGCAGCCGTTCGCATACAGCGCCACGGTCTTGCGGTTATCCCGCTGATCAAGATAAAAACCGGTTTTTTGCCCACCGCGCACATCGACCAAATAACGGCAACCATGCTCGGATATCTCGATGCGTTCCGGCGGCATCTCACCCGACAGCAGCCCCGCCTTATCTGTCAGCCCCTCATGCTTCCGGACATCGGCCTCGGAACGTTCATAAATCCCGCGACAAGGCATATACACCATCAACGCTTCTATAATCTCACGCTTCCAATACTCGGCGCCGGCCGTCGTGAACTGGCAGACCAACCAGTCTCTGTACTTGTCCACGATCACCCCCGGCATACCATCCGCCTCCGCATTGATCAGGCGAAAAGCGTCCGTGCTCGCCTCAGCCAACAACACGGCTCTAGAGCCAATCGCACGCGCCACACGGCAGTAAACAAGGTCTTTGTCAACATGTGTGTCGGCAGTGAACGTCCACATCCGTACGCGAATTTGCGATTCCGGCGAATAGGCGCCGGCCCCCAAAACCATGCCTGCGGAGGAAACCACACGCACGGTTTCACCTGGTCCCGGTTCTCCGTTTACAGCGGCAACCGCTCCGGAAAATATCCAAGGGTGACGGCGCAAGACCGAGAATTCGCGTTCAGGATTTAGCACAACCTCTTTCATACCACTACCAGCCATCCTCTGCAGGCAACAACCCGCGTTGTGTTTTACCGCAGTTTTCCTAATACCGCCATAGCAAGATTGTGCTCAAGCTCCTGCTCCCGCCATGGCAATGTTGTGTAGTAAATGCCGAACCGTCGATAAAAATTCAAATCGCCGCGTTCAAGCGTCTGCAATCCGAAAGCGATCACCGGCATTCTTTTAGTCTTGTTACTTTCACGCAACCGCAGGATTACATCCCGCACATCCATATCGGCAATACGCCGATCCAAAATAAAAACCGCCGTTGGTTTTTCAAAACAAACGTCCAAAGCTGCCTTGGATGAATCAGCGCAAAACAGACCGTACCCCAATGCTGCGATGCGCTGTTTTAAAAAGGCGGCTATATCGGCCTCCTGTGTCAAAGCCACCACCAGAGGCTTGGGCGCCAAAGGCAGACTGACATAAACAGCGGTTCCGCAGTTCGTCCCAGGTACCGGACTGGCGAAATTCATGCTGCCGCCGTGCAGTTCGACGATCTCGCGCGATATCGCCAATCCCAGCCCGGACCCGCTGACGTGAGCCCCCACCCGGAAATAACGTTGCGATATTTTGGGCAGCACCTCCGGCGGAATTCCCATGCCGGTGTCGCTGACCGTAAGCAGCGCGTGCTTCTGGTTATCTGGGTTTTGCTTTAGCGACAATGTGATGCTCCCGTTTTCGCCGGTGAATTTTACCGCGTTCCCTACAATATTAAGCACCACGCGCTCAATCTTCTGGGCATCGCACCAGCAAAACAATTCGCGGCTGCCTAAATCAAAGCAGATGTCGATCCGTTTCGACTCGGCATGCAGATGCAAAGTCTCGGATCCCTCCCGGATCACCGGGCCTATAGGGACTATGGACTTTGTCAACAGCAGAGTCTTGTTCTCGATCTGGCGCAAGTCGAGGATGTCATTGACCGTAGCCAGCAAGCGGTGGCTGTCGGCTTGCAAGCGCTCCAGATAATTCACTGCCTTATCGGGCATCGGCCCTACAACCCCGCGCAACATATTGCTGACCGCATATATCATCGAGGTGAGCGGCGTCCGCAGTTCATGCGACACATTCGAAACAAATTCCATGCGGGCCCGGTCATGCGCCTGCAAACGCTCAACTGCATCTTCCAAAGCCTGCTGGGCCTGCTGACGGATTGTGATGTCACGCACAAAAAAACAGAGCTGCCCTTGTTTGTCCAGTTCGATCTTGTTAATCGCGATTTCAGCCGAAAACGAGGTGCCGTCTGAGCGTTTACACCGAGCCTCAACCAATGTGTATTTTTTATCGATCAGGTTTTTATGAATTGTGTTTATCAACGCCTCTGTGGCTCCAGAGATAAGACCGACCACATTGAGTTCAGAGAGTGCCTTCGGAGTCATCACAAAAAACTCTGATGCGCGCTCATTACATTCCAGTATCTGTCCCGATGCCGACGTGATCAAAACCGCGTCATAGATACTTTCAAGCAGCCGGTAGAAAGGCGTGCAGCGTTGTTCGCGATTAGTCCGCCAACTCTGACGCTCAATTGGACTGCGCTTTGCGCCGCGATTCTGAACCGGACCGCGCCTGTCGACAGTATCCGGATCAATGTCGATCCGCATGGTTCTATCAAAACGCTGAAGCTTTTCCGCCATACCGAAGTCACTTCCCGAAAACTAAAAAAGCGTCCCGTTTCCGGGACGCGTAACAGTTATTCGCGTGATTTGTTCTTCGCTTCATTCACACGCAACTTGCGCCCCAATACATCCCGGTCGTGCAAAGCCTTGATGGCGGCTTCCGCCTCGGGTCTATTAGGCATTTCCACAAAACCGAAACCCTTTGACTTATGGTTGAACCGGTTGGAGATGATACGGGCTGATTTCACAACGCCGTAACGTTCAAACTCCTTACGCATATGCGCTTCCGTCATATCGTAACTGAGATTGCCGACATAGATCTCGACACAATCACCGTCACCGCCGGACACACGCCTGCGCGAACCGCGCCCGCCCAATTTGGCCACGGCATAGCCGACCACAAAACCGGCCAAACCCACACCAGCCAACCACAATTCCATGTGATCTATCATACACTGATACAAACGAAACCTCCTTGCTTCACTTAGTGTTTTTGCACACGACTCTGCCGGAGAGGACACACTGAAACCCGGAACACACAACTGTCGGTGTCAGGTTCTGCGAACCAATGCCAAAGAAAAAGCATCCATACGCATCAGCGAGTCTCCAGAAAACCCTCCAACTTGCGCAGTCGTGTGGGGTGACGCAGCTTCCGCAACGCCTTGGCCTCGATCTGGCGTATGCGTTCACGCGTCACATTGAACTGCTTACCAACCTCCTCCAACGTGCGAGAATAGCCATCGGTAAGACCAAAACGGTAATCCAGCACTTGTCGCTCACGGTCGGTCAGGGTTGTAAGCACCTCCTGCAGACGCTCCTTCAGCATGCTGTAAGCCGTCATCTCAGAAGGATTCTCTGCTGACTTGTCCTCGATGAAATCGCCGAAATGAGCGTCGTCGCCGTCCCCTACAGGGCTCTGCAGCGAGATAGGCTGCTGCGCCATGCGGTAAACGGCACGAACGCGGTCAACCGGGATGTCCATCTCCTCCGCCGCTTCTTCAGGCGTAGGCTCACGGCCCAACTCCTGCACAAGCTTCTTCTGAACGCGCAACAGTTTGTTGATCGTTTCGATCATGTGCACGGGAATACGGATTGTGCGGGCCTGGTCGGCTATGGCACGGGTCGCGGCCTGGCGGATCCACCATGTGGCGTAGGTGCTGAATTTATATCCACGCCTATATTCGAACTTTTCTACGGCCTTCATAAGGCCCGTGTTGCCCTCCTGGATCAGATCCAAGAAAGACAATCCTCGATTCATATATTTCTTAACGATACTGATAACGAGACGCAGATTCGCCTCGACCATTTCCGTTCTGGCTTTCTGGCCAAAACGCATAACTGCACGCAACTCCTCGAACTTGTGGAGGAAATCGCTGGGCAACATGCCAAACTCTTGCTCAATGGCACTGATCCGGTGGACTATCTCCTGTAGCGCCTGATCGCGCTTCTTGGTCTGGCGCTGTTTTCTCAGCTTGGCCTGTTCAGTCAAAAGCTGTTTATAAGGCCGGTAAATCTTTTCGTCCGCCTCGGTACAGAGCGTCTCCAAGACCTTCTGTTTGAAGTTGAGACTATAAAAAACCGCAACGAAATTTTTCCGGGCCTTTTCCAGGGTCTTCATCCGACGCTTACTTTTTGCCGCGTCCTTGCGACAAGCGGCAACCTCCCCGTAAGCCTTCAGAATCTTGTTGCGGGCATTATTAAGGTTCTTCTTGATCTTGCCGACACCCTCCATATAGACATCGCGACTGTCTGTGAATTTGTCGTTCACAACACGGTCGAAACGTTCCGCGCCGGTTTCCAGCCGATCGATAAGCTCTAGGTATAAACGCGGCGTGAACGCGAACTGGTTGAACATTTCGCGCTCCTTGCTTTCAGCCAGCTCGATGCGCTTGCAAATCTCTACTTCCTGTTCCCGCGTCAACAGCGGCACCTGACCCATCTGGTGCAGATACATGCGGATGGGATCGTCAAAGAAATCCATGCGGCTGCCGCGCCCGCGCTGCTCGTCCTGCTCATGCTCGCTGCGGAACCGCTCCACCTCGGAAGCGTCGATAATCTCAATCTCCATCCCGCGCAATATGACGAGATAAGACTCGATGTCAGTGTCTTTGATGACGGCACTCGGCAATATCTCGTTGATATCGTCATAAGTCAGATAACCGCCCTGCGCCTCCGACTTTTTGATCAGCGTCTTGATGCGCTCACTGCGTTCCTCTCGCTTGAGTTTTGCAGCAAGACGATCCGGCTCCATATCAAGGCCATGCTCATAAGCGCCGTCGAATTCCACCCCCTCGACAACCTCGAACTCATCGGCCTCGTCGCCCACATCGTCAAACCGGTCGTCTTCAACATGATCGTTTACTAAATCATCAAGATCGTCTTTGTCGCCCAAAACACGCGGAACCGCGGTTTCATCCGTAGCACTTATAGTGATAAGCTCTTCCGCGTCAAAAGAAAGATCTTCGGCTATGACTTCCGTATCTGCCGGATCCAACTTCGGCGTTCCAAGTTTGACCTTTTGCTTCTTTTTCACGGCTTTGGTTTTTAGCGCAACGTTCTTTTTGGGCGGTTTCCCCGTCTTTTTTACAGCTTTTTTGTCAGCCTTGACTTTTTTGGGAGCTATTTTCTTGACAACTGGCTTGTCTTTTTTCGATTTTAACTTTTTCGATGCCATCGGGTCGCCTATCCTCGTTAAAAAACACCTCACGCCAAGATCCAATCACCATTTTTGGGTACTTCTCACCTAATACTGGCGCCAATTGCTTTTAAAAATACATAATCAAATGATGAAAGTCAAGGCGCCTAGCGGGCTATTTTGCCAGACGGGGGCGGCGTGAAACCTTAAAGCCCGGCCCGGCATCATCTGCTCGGTCCCAAGACACAACGGAATTCTGCCTCTGCTGCCAGCTCGTCCCCCACGTAGGCCCTGCCTTTTTGCACCACCATGCGCGAACTGACCTTAGTGTTCTCGATTTCCATGCGCAGTTTCTCGTTGGGCCGCACCTGGCGCCGGAATTTAGCCCCGTTAACACCGACCAGAAAGAACAGCCCGTTCCTCACGATTCCTGACGCCACTAGACCGGCGCCGCCGCATTGAGCCAGACTCTCAATCAGGATGACCCCCGGCACAACCGGATAGTCAGGAAAATGTCCTTTGAAAAACCACATGTCCTCGCTAAAGGCAACCTCCCCCAGATAGCGCTTCTGATCCGCGTATAACAACTTGTCAACAAACAGGAAAGGCTTGCGGTGCGGCAAAAGGTCTTCTGTAGACCCTTCATAACCCTGGCCGTCCTCTACCATCTTTTCTGGCAACATGTTTTCATCGCTCATCTGAACCACCTGTATGCGTTAATTAGTTTTCCTGACAAGATGCCGGAGATTCATCCCTGTTATACCGCCTTGATCACTAAAACACCATTGTGACCGCCAAAGCCAAGCGAGGTCGATACAGCGGCGCGAATGGTACCGTTCACGCCCTTGTTGGGAACGACGTCAAGGTCACATGCCGGATCCGGCGTTTCATGGTTGATTGTCGGCGGATAAAAACCGTCCTTGAGCGCCAACGTGCAGATCACAGTCTCTAAGGCGCCCGCCGCCCCCAACATATGGCCTGTCATGCTTTTGGTCGATGACATCTTGAGCTTGTAGGCATGCTCGCCGAAAACCGCCTTGACAGCTTTGGTCTCCATCGGGTCGTTAAGCGGAGTCGATGTGCCGTGAGCGTTCACATAATCGATCTCTTCCGGCGTCATACCGGCATCTTTTAGCGCCAGTTTGATGGCTCGTATGGCTCCGGAAGCCTCTGGGTCTGGCGCGGTCAGATGAAAGGCGTCACCAGATGCGCCGTAACCCGCCAGTTCCGCGTAAACGCTGGCATTCCTGGCTTTTGCGTGAGCCTCGGACTCGATGATCAGGATCGCGCTGCCCTCAGCCATCACAAAACCGTCACGGTTGGCGTCGAAGGGGCGGCTTGATTTCTCAGGGGTATCGTTGTACTTGGTGCTCAACGCCTTCATGGCGCAAAACCCGCCGACGCAATACTCTGTGACGGTAGCCTCCGTGCCGCCTGCGACAACCACATCGGCGCGCCCGGATCGGATCATATCCAACGCCACGCCTAAAGCGTCTGTGCCAGATGCGCAAGCCGTGACGATCGTATGCGCAGCGCCTTTGGCGTTAAGCGCGATCGAGATGTTGCCGGCCGCTTCGTTAGCTATCAGCTTCGGTATCATCATCGGCGAAAGCCTTCCCGGCCCGCGGTCGAAAAGAATACGGTAAGCATCCTGGTCAACCTCCGTGCCGCCAATACCGTTACCGATCATCACTGACACACGTTCAGGATCAGTCGCGCCTTCCGCCAATCCTGCATCCTGCCAGGCCTGCTTGGCGGCAGCCAAGGCATACTGCGTGAAAAGTGCCATGCGCCGTGCCTCTTTCGGCTCCACATACTGGGTAATGTCAAAATTTTTGATCTCTCCGGCAACCTTGGAATCAACCCGGGAATTGTCAAACTTCGTGATGCTCCCAATACCGCTGACCCCGTTTTTGATGTTGGACCACATCTCGCTGACAGTGTTGCCCACCGGTGTGATGACACCCATTCCGGTTATCAAAACCTTCGTCTTTTCGCTCATAAGAATATTCCTTAGTTTTTCCTCTGTCCCTTCCCGTACGAAAAACGCAGCTCATGATGACACTTTTTTGAATTTTGTCAACCTCAAACCGCATTAACGTACAGCGTTGTGTGTGATTGCAAAATATTGCAATCACACTGTATACAGAATTCAGGGGTCAGCCTGTTTTCACGTAACTTTCGCTTGAAAGGGTACATCCTTTTCATGTCCGCATAACGCGATTCGGCGGACGGTTCGGGAAACCATCCCTACCAGACACACGCATCGCACGGTAGCAACGCATCCCCGAGGCGTCCGCATAGCCTCCGCGATCATTCGCAGGCGCGGCCAACTGAACCCTAACCCCTGAACTCTTACTCCTGGGTGCGATTCACCAAAGTTGAATCGCACCTCACAGCCTCACAGCGTTACGCGCGTCGAGGCTTTTGCGCAAGCCAGCCAGATCTGTATTTCCGGAGGCCGCGCCTGACGCAACCGCCGCCTTGGCAACCGCATGCGAGACCTCGACGAACAGCCGGCGGTCAAACGGTTTGGGAATAATGTAACCGTTTCCGAAAACCAGAAGCTCGCGGCTGTAAAGCTCCTGCACATCAGACGGCACCGGCTCGCGCGCCAGGGCCGCCAAAGCATCAGCCGCGGCAACCTTCATCGCCGTGTTTATGGTGCAGGCGTGCACGTCGAGCGCACCGCGGAAAAGATACGGGAACCCCAAAACATTGTTGATCTGGTTGGCATAATCGGAACGCCCCGTGGCCATGACGTATGGACGCTCGCCCATAACCGCCGCCACCGCATCCGGCCTTATCTCCGGATCAGGGTTGGACATTGCGAATATCCCCGGATACTCAGCCATGCCCCGCACATCCTCCGCCAGTAAGCAATCCGCGACCGACACACCGATAAAAACATGCGCTCCGCGCAAGGCCTCGGCCAACGTCCGGCACGACTTGTCCACCGCATGCCGCCGCTTATGTTCCGTGAGATCCGTTCGTCCCGCGTGAATCACGCCTTTGGTGTCGCACATGGTCAAATCTCGGACACCCGCCGCTTTGCACATGTCGGCAATGCGGATGCCCGCCGCACCCGCGCCGTTCAAAACCACTCGCAAATCGGCCAGCGGCCGTCCGCACAAAAGCGCGTAATTCATCAGACCGGCCAAGGTTATCACAGCCGTCCCCCACTGGTCGTCATGGAAGACCGGTATGTCAAGCCTGGCGTTCAATTGATCCTCGATCTCAAAACAGGCCGGGGCCGCAATGTCCTCAAGGTTGATCCCGCCGTACATGGGCGCGAGCGCCATAACCGTGTCAATGACCCTCTGCGGGTCAGTCTTGCCGGTGTTCTCGCCGTTCCTGCGACATCGGTCAAGCGGGACCGGCCACGCATCCACATCGCCGAAAGCCTTGAACAGCACGGCTTTGCCTTCCATGACGGGTATGCTGGCTTTGGCACCGAGATCACCCATCCCTAGAATCGCTGTGCCGTCAGACACCACCGCCACCAGACTGCGCTTGGCCGTATAGTCAAAAACAGCCGCAGGGTCATCGGCTATGGCCCGGACCGCATGCGCCACTCCAGGCGTGTATGCAAGACAAAGGTCAGTCGGCGTCTTAAGCGGTCTGGTCAGCCGCATCCCCACCTTGCCGCCCCGATGGAACTCCAAAACCGTTTCCCGATTCACAATAACACTCGCCATAATTCAACTCCCGAAATAAAGCATCCCAACAAACTCGAAAAACCCGTCATCATAAACACCCCCCTATTCAAACACCAGTGAAAAACTGCGTACGCCGCGACCAAGGGTGTGTTTCACAATAGTTGAGCGCACCCTAAAAAGACACACGCGGACAAAATCGCTTGACCGTCCAGTATGTCAGGCTAAAATGAATGCTTTCTAATACTAAATTGGAGAGATTATGCCCCAAGTTCTGTCCAGCCATTTTTCACGTCGAAAATTCATTGCCGGCGGACTCACGGCCTTCACTGTTCTGCCGCGGCATGTCCTAGGCGGCCCCGCCACGGTCGGCCCAAACTCAAAGACCACGCTTGCCTGTATCGGTCTGGGCGGGCAAGGCACGCAGAATCTGGAGACCTTCTTGCAGTTCTCGGAAATCCAGGTCGTGGCGGTCTGCGATGTGAACCGCGAAAGCGACGGATATCTTTCGACCAATTGGTCACGCTGCAAAGAAAGCCGTGTCTGCGGCCGTGAGCCAGCCAGGCGCGCGGTGGACA
>Ga0268276_1001292_pt1 | contig 25314 bp, 18 predicted proteins | sample saktaG_4_FD_190145 | JGI IMG/M metagenome (GOLD analysis project Ga0268276, IMG submission 190145) | Saline water microbial communities from Sakinaw Lake, British Columbia, Canada - sak_2010_1_5_45m | ecosystem: Environmental > Aquatic > Non-marine Saline and Alkaline > Saline ... | reverse complement strand
TGAATAAAAACTCAAATAAGCTCTATTATTTAAAGTATAAATATTGAAGTGAGCATCATTGTTACAATTATGTCTCTTTGCCATAATTACCCCTTTAGTTGTATAATCACTACTTTGCACCCAAGCCTCGTAAGTAAATTCCCTATTAGCCTGAGTTTCAAAATCGGAATGATATGTTGAATAAACATAATCATTTGAGCCATCACAGTACAAAGCATTATTATCCCACAACCCGCTTGTCACAGTTGCGCCCCCTGTTAAAGTTCCTGCGTTGCCCCCAGCAGAATCATAAATCTTTGTTCCATTAAAACTATTAAATTTATAATAAAGCAAAAGATTTCTATCCATCCAATTTCCTTTTTGTGTAGCGTACAACAAATTTACTTCGCCATTAGTTAGAGCGCGATTCCAAATAGAGAATTCCTCCACTTTTCCATTAAAGTAAGCGCCCGAACCAAGATGAGTTGAATCAATTGCACCCAAAGCATAATATTGTAAATAACCTGATTCAGAAGGGGCAGATCTATCGCCAGCAACATAACCCAAAGAAGAAGTGCCATTCAAAAAACCATCTAATCTCAAACCAGATTTACTGTATCTTAAAACAGCATGGTTCCAAGAATTCCAATTAACAAAACCTAAGGATACTGCCGTTAAACTCCACACCCTAACTTTTACTTCTCCTGTTGACAAGATTTCAATTTGCGAATCATGCCACCCTGAATTTATTGAAGCCTGTCCTATTTCAGAAACAATTACTCCTGCCGCACGAGGATAAAACCAAACTGAAAGTGTAACTGATTCGTCAGACAAAAGAGAAGTAAGATTTGAAGTATAAATATAATCATTACTTCCATCAAGCGAATAACAATTTGTATCCCACAAACAAAAAGAGTTTTCATCATTGTCAAAGTTGCCGGGTGAAAGAGAATTATTATTCCCTGAAGAATCTAAATAATCTGAATTCAAATGCCACAAACCAATTAAGTTAGAAGTAAATAAGCCCGCAATATTATTGTCACTTGCAAGTTCCCCATTCACAAGAGACTCGTTAGAATCGTTTCTCGCAAAAGCATTCCAATCAAGTTCTCCGTTCGGATAAACTTTTCCAGAAAGACTACTAGAAACAAAAGTTGAAGAAACGCCCAAATTTCCGTCAAACTCCAATTGAGTGTTATAAAAAATATTTTCCCAATCAAATATGGTTGCATAAATATAAGCAACAAAAATATTTCCGTCAAGATAAGTAATAGTTATATTAGAATCATAAGTTTTCGAAATAGCATCAGAGGGAACAGCAAAGTTAATGGAAAACTCTTTACAAGAATAGGCAGGCAAATAATTTATTTCTTGATCATCCTCGTCAACAAAAGGAAAATCAAACCAAGAAATCATATTAGCATCAGCGGTAGAATTGCGAGACCAAGATAATGTCGCAGAGGAAGAACTTGCATTACAAACAGAAAAATCTTTTACCTTACTAACACCAGGAAAAGAAGAAAATGTTGTTGTTTTTGGATAAACCATTAACTCTTGTACTTCTAAAAATGATTCTATTGAAACAGAAACCGCTCTTGTGATATTTGTATCTGAAGTTCCATCATTTATCTGACCAATAACAGTTATTTGTCCTGAATAATTTCCGTACGCAGAAGCGCTTAAGGTAAGTGTTAAATCAATTATCCTTGTTTCCCCTGAAGCTAAAACAAAATAATCATCGCCCGAACCTAAAGTAACAGAAGCAAAAGGAGAGTGAGAAAAAGAACTTTCTAACCAAAAAGTTGCTTGCTGCGCTGAGTTATTCCTCACACTAAAAGATTTTTCAGTAGAAGTTCCTTGCTTTGCAGAAACATAAATAGATTCACTGCTCAAATCATAATCATCATAATAAATATTTACGCGAGTTCCGTCAAAAACAAAAGTTGCGTAATACTTTCCCGTAACATATTTTGACCCTTGTTTTTTCCACACCCCTGAAAAATTTACATCCGCTGTAGCAAAAACCTGTGACCCATCAGATAATTTAACAATCAAAGTATTTCCGGTAATATTGCTATCACTTAATTGAGCATATTCTGGAAGTTCAACAAGAACACGCATTTTTGCTCCTGAAGAAGAAAATTGTAAAGTGTTAGCAGCATTAACCATTCTCTGCAAAGTATTTTGAGTAACAGTACGCTCCTGCGCAAAAGCATTTGCTTCCACCTGTCCAAAATATAAGTTATAAATTATTGCAAGAGCAACCAAAGAAATTGAAAGCAACAACAACAATTCAACAGCTGTTTGAGCTTTAGAACGACCCACACCCATAAGAGAAATAATTATTTTTCAAGTATATATAAATTATTGATGACTAAAAGAATGAAAAGAAAGCCAAAAACACATTTTCGCGAAAGAAACAATTCATTTCGCAGAACAATAGATTTTTAATCTGGAAAAAAAATATTCTAATATGGCAAAAAGAGAGAAACTTGTTGTTCTTATAAATGGTTTAGCAGGAACTGGGAAAAGTGTTTTGTGCGAAAGAATTGCAAAACATTTCAAGATAAAATATTATCCCACTTCAGGAATATTACGCTCAATAATGGAAAAAGAGTTAAAAAAACAGAAAGTTCCAATAAAAAAGAACACAGGGTTTTGGGAAAGTACAGAAGCAAAAAAATTTATGCAAGAAAGATTAAACGATTCCAAATTTGATAAAAAAGTTGAAGAAAAACTATTCAAACTCGTAAAAAAAGGAGGGGTGGTTTTAGACAGTTGGACAATGCCTTGGCTGAGCAAAAAAGGTTACAAAATATGGTTAACTGCTTCTGACGAAATAAGGTTTAATCGCGTTGCTGGACGCGACGAGAAAAGCATTGAAGAAACAAAAAAAAACGTTCTTGAAAAAGAAAAGAAAACAATAGAGATATACAAAAAGGCTTATGGATTCGCGTGGGGAAAGAATCTCAAAATATTTAATCTAATAATTAATACTGACAAATTAAATAAACAAGAAGTTTTTGAAAAAGCGTTAAAAGGAATAAATATTTTTTTGAAAACTACAAAATAAAATAATTTTAAAAAAAGAAATAAAAGAAAGCCAATTGGCTTTCCTTTATTACACAAAATTAGTTAACTGGTTTTACATTCCCATGTCTGAACCCATTCCGCCAGGCATTTGTGGCGGCATTCTTGCTTTTGAAGAACCCAAAATGATGTCATCAATTCTTAAAATCATTTCTGATACTTCCGAAGCCGAGTCAATTGCTTGTGTTTTTACTTTCAACGGTTCAAGACATCTTAAATTCTTCATATCCTCTACCTTTGAGTTGTACACATTTACTCCCACATATTTTCCGTCTTTCTTTGTGTGAGCGCTTCGCAAATTAACTAATGTATCTATTGGATCCATTCCTGCGGTTTCTGCTAAAGTCCTTGGAATAATTTCCAGTGATTCAGCGAATGCTTCTATAGCTAGTTGTTCTCTTCCGCCGACAGTTTTTGCGTAATCTCTTAATTTTAGTGCAACTTCTATTTCGCAAGAGCCCGCACCAACAAGCATTTTTCCGTCTTCAAGCGCTGAAGAAACTGAGCCAATAGCGTCAACTAGAGCTCTTTCTGCTTCGTCAACAACGTGTTGTGTTCCTCCGCGAATTAACATAGAAACACTTTTTGGATTTTTGCAACTTTCAACGAAAACCATATTGTCTCCGGCAATTTTTTTCTCTAAAACTTTTCCTGCAAAACCCAAATCTTTTGATGAGAGTTCTTTAATACTTGTAGTAATACTTGCTCCTGTTGCGCGAGCCAAAGCATCCATATCAGATTTTTTTACTCTACGAACAGCAATAATTCCTTCTTTTGCTAAATAGTGCTGAGCAAGATCATCAATTCCTTTTTGAGTAAAAACAACATTCGCTCCTGCTTTTTTTACGAAAGCAACCATTTCTTTTAGTTGTTTTTCTTCAGTATCAATAAACGCCTGTAGTTGGTCAGGTGTATTTATTTCTATTTTTGCGTCACTTTCAGGTTCGCGAACCTCTAAAGCTAAATCAAGCAAAGCAACTTTTGCTTCGCTAATATTTCTTGGCATAGCTGTGTGAACAATTTCTTTATCAATAACTATTCCTGAAATTAATTGAGTGTCTCTTAATGAGCCGCCTGTTTTTTTCTCAAGTTTTATGTTGTCTTCATCAACAACCATTTTTTTTCCTTCCTGAGAAACAACTGACTCAATAGCTTTCACAACTAATTCAGATAATTCTTCAGCAGATTCAGATGCTTTTCCAGTCATTGAAGTTAAAGCAATTATTTTCAAAGATTTTTTATCAGAAAAATCTATCGGGTCAGCAATATCTTTGTAAAATTCTTTTGCTTTTGTAGCAGCCATTCTATAACCCTTAATTATAACACTCGGATGTATCGAATCATCAAGCAATTTTTCTGCTTTTTCTAAAAAAGTTCCTGCCAAAACAACCGCTGTTGTTGTTCCGTCACCCACTTCTTCGTCTTGTGTTTTTGCTACTTCAACCATCATTTTTCCAACAGGATGCTCTATAGCCATTTCTGAGAGAATAGTTGCTCCATCATTAGAAATTATTACTTCCCCCAAATCATCAACAATCATCTTGTCCATTCCTTTAGGACCAAGAGTTGTTTTAACAGCTTGAGCAACCGCTCTTGCAATTAAAATATTCATTCTTTGCGCGTCTCTCCCTCGAGTTCTTTTAGTTCCCTCACCCATGAACGCATTTTGTTGTTCCGCTTCAGCCATACACATCCCTCCAAAATAAAAAAAATAGCTAAAATAGCAATACTATAAGAAATACTGCCTTAAAAAAGGTTAAAAAGCCTTGCGGAACAGTGTTGCTTTGATAAAAAAAAGCCAACAATCCCTAAAGGCAAAGGAGGGGCAAATCTAATTTTTATCTAGTTCTTATACCTTATAAAACAACTAATTCCAACTAAGTTCAACCTAATTCTAACTAATTCTAATTAGTTTCAACTAATTTGTTCTAACACAATGTGCTCTATATGAAGTAGATTTGTTATCGTACGCGATTGAGATGTTGGCTGAAGCACTTGACAAAAAGAGATAATATGCTCTTGCCGAACTAGAAAAATTTGTTGTTGAAGTCCAAAAATATAAATTAGAATAGCCAGAAAACATTGAAGGAGAACTAAAAGGATTGGATTGTGAAAAATCTACTGAAGACATTGATTCCATTATATTAGGAAGTCTCCAATCATCATAAACTAAGGTCCCGTGACCCGTGCAAGAACCTGCCGCACCAGAACTTCCTTGGAAAGTATTATCATCACACAAAACCAAATTGTAGCAATACTTCAAAACGTTTTGCCAATTAGCATTTTCCCCCAAAGCCTTTTGCCACATTAACCCGGTTTCATTATCCAAGCCAACCATTGAATTGTAAGAATAAGTAAAGTTTTTTGCACTACTATAATCTCCATCTTGGTTTGGAAAATCTGTCCCGCCACAACTAATCCCGCTAGTGTCCGAGCTATTATAACAAGCCGTCATTCCCGAAGTCCACCCTGAACCATTAAAGGTCCCAGTCAAACCAAACAAACTTGTCCCTGATTTTATGTTAGCTGAAACTAAATCAGTATCAACTGTTTCAAGTGCTGTTTCTGTATAACAACCAGCCGCAACAGTTGTTGAAGAATCAACTAAACTTTGAGAACCACCCGAACAAACATCCCCGCACGAAGGACACACATTCGCTAAATTTGCTTGTGCTAAATTATAATTAGTACAATCAAAAGTTACTTTCGCAGGATACACTTCTTTTTTTGTCAAACCATCTTTTGTAATGTAAGTAACGATAACGTCTTTTGTAGCTATATCTCCTGAACCACAAACATCACTACTTTCAATAACAAAGCCTTTTGCATCAGCAAAAAATAAATCTTGAGAAAAATTTTGATTAACGTCCCCAAGAGAAACATTACTAACTGTGACAAAATCAGGATTGTTATTTATTATTTTTAAATAATAATTTCCATCAGAATTAACCGCGGCTTCAGTTACAGAAATAGCATTTGTCCAACTACTTATTTTACTAGAAGAAGAATTAACAGAACCAACTTGATCCCCCGCGGTCAAAACAAAACCAACAGCAACAAGAGAAAGAACAATTATTACACCAATAATAACCAAGTACTCAACTGTTCCCTGGGCCCTGGTTAAAAACATGACGGAGAAAGAAAAGAATACTATAAAAAGTTATTTGTTGGGCAAAAAAAACTTAAAAAAAATAATAACCTTAAAAAAATAATTTACAAAACAGAATAAGAAAAATAAATAAAAAAATTAAATAAAATCATGATAAATTTTAATTAAAAAAAATTATGAACATTCTTCATCGCAGGAACCATCATCCCCGCAACTTAGTACACCAATATTATCAAAGCTTGGACAAGGGGAATAAAATAAAATCATCCCTGGCGTATAATCTCCCATTTCGCCCACAGCATAGTCCTCAACAGAAGAAGTTCCGCTAACAGCAGAACTTGCTCCGCTTATCTCAAGTCTGCCTCCGCTCATATTAAGATAACCACTTGAAGCAACTGCTGAAATGTTTCCTGACACAATTGAATTAACCAAAATTACTGTCCCGCCGGCACCGCCATAGGCATGATCTCCATCCCCAAGTGCAGGACCGCCGCTTGCACTAATTGAAGAAACTTGCGAGTTAAGCAAGTAAACATTGCCTCCATTTCCCCCAGGGGTATCACCACCACAAGAAGGAGTACAATCATAACTAAGCCCAATGCCAGAAGCACTTAATTCAAGCGCGTAAGAATTTAACAAATTAATATCCCCTCCACTACCACCATCTCCGCCGTTAGAGACAATATTCCCGACAACATTAATATCACTTAAAACAAATGCCGAAAAACCATTATCTCTTTCATTGACACCCGAAGCGTTAATATTTCCGACAACAGTGCAATTATTTCCTAAAATATTGACATCATCAGCCAGAACTCGTAAACAATCTCCTTCGGCGGAAAGATTTGCTGTTAAAGTATAATTTCCAGAAGCCTCAATATTTCCGCACGCAGTTAGTTCTGTTCCAACAACACTATCTTCTCCGCAAAAATTTGCATTCACAACAGGAACCGAAATACTTGCCTGGGCATCATCAACACAATCAACAATCGTTGTCATAGAAAAAGTTTTTGTAATTCCTGCAGAGTTCCTTGCGTAAACTAAAAAAGAACAACTCTTTTTTTCTCCAGGAATTTCACAAGCACAAGAACCTGAAGAAGAAGAAAAAGAATAAAATAACTCATTAGAATTAACAATAACTGAAGAGTCATAGTTATTATTATCCGCCCCGTCAACAACAACTCTTGTTATTACAACAGCGTCCCCTGAAAAATTAGTTAATTTAAAAGAACCTTTTCCTTCACCATCCAAAACAGCTTCAGAAACAGAAATAGCCGAGGTCACTCCTCCTATTTTGTGACCGGACGAAACAATTGTTGTACTAGCGTCCCCTCCAATAGAGGTAATTACAATTGTCACAATAAGAGAGATGACTATTACTATTGCAATAATAACCAAATATTCAATTGTCCCCTGCCCGCGCATACTTATTTTAGTACTTATATTAGTATAAATTGTTATGCACTACACAAAAATTACTCAAATAGATAAAGGATGGAGTTCTTACATTTGGCTCGCAAAAGACGAGAAAGGAAAAGAAGTTATTTTAAAAGAGGTTAGAGAAAAAAGTCCGAGAAAAGATTTGTGTGAAAGAGAAGGAAAAATGCTTGCTTTGGCAAATAGTGTTGGTGTTGGACCAAAACTAATTGAGGTAAATGAAAAAGAAAATTTTGTAATAATGGAACGCATTAATGGGCAAGAGTTTCTAAGATGGTTAAACACAAAAGAATTTAGGGGTGTAACAAAAAACGAACTTTATGAATTTTTAAAAGAACTTTACCGACAACTCTTATTACTAAACACCATAAATCTAAGCCATAACCAAATCAGCGGAGGAAGAAATATTTTAGTAACTGAACTTTTAAACAATAAAGGGGAAAGAAAATTTATTCCAACAATTATTGATTTTGAAACCGCAAAAATAAAAATCCCTCCAAAGAAAACAAAAAACTTGGGACAAGCAAATGACTATTTTTTTCAAAACAAATTCGGGTTCGCGGCTAAAAAAGTTAGAGAAAAGTTAAATTTAGTTTTTTAAAAGATAAACTTTCCTAAACCTTGAACTTTCTTCCAACTTCGAGTGAGAGAATATCGCAAGCGGTTTTTATTGATTGCATTTCTTGAATAATTCTTTCTTTCTCAAGTTCAATTTCAGCAATAGCGTCATAAGGTTCTATCGCTTCTTTGAACATGCTTCTATCAATGTAAGGGTAGGGATAGGAATCCATTTTTTTTGACACGCGTTCAACTATCCCGCCAAGCCAAACATTAAGTCCTTTTTTTACAGGACCTTTAATTGTTTTCCCATCAGAAAGATTTGATCTAATTTTGTTAGTTATAGTTGCTTTTGGAAAGGGAAGTTTTTCCACATCAAGTTTTAGCGAAGCAGCTTTTGATTTTGAATCAGAATCAATTTTGTTTACTACTTCATCACAATTTTTTCTAATAGCAGAAATTTTTTCAAGCAAATCCACTCTTTGCGCATTAATATCCTGAATACTTTCATAAGGAGCAATTGCTTCCTTTAGCATTTCATAATTAACAAAAGTATATGGTTGAGAATCCATTTTTTTAGTTACTTTTTCAATCAAAGAGGCAATCCATAAATTCATTTCATCTTTAACTGTTCCCTTAATTTGTTTTCCTTTTGAAACATTTTTTCTAACGAGATTAGTTATAGTGGCCCTTGGGAAAGGAAATTTACTATCTAGTTCGGCGTCTTCTTCAGCAGCTAAGTCAACTTCTTCAGCATCCTCTTGGCCCAAAACAGCCTTATTCTCTTCTAATTCCGCTTTAGCACCCTTTTCTTCAACAATTTCTTCTTTTTCTTTAGATAGTAACATTTCTTCAGCCATAAAAACCCCTTGAACCAACACCGAATCAGTAAAATAACACTACTACGGATATAATATAAAGGCTTTGTTCGGGCAAAAAATTCAAAAAAAATGGGCACTTATTGGCTTTTTTGAGCCCCCTTTTTATATAAAAAACCTAAAACCAAGGAAAAAAGGCTTTTAAAATTGAGAAAAACTCTATAAAACCAGGCCAAATTAAGCTATTATTGAGGCAAACATTAGGGTAATACTAGCCAAAAGAATTACTGAGAGAAGCAGCATTTGGGCAGCATCCAACTGCTTCAAATTCAAGAAAACCACTAAAAGAACCGAAATGAGTAGAACTGCACCCAAACCCAACATCATGTAAGAAAAAAACATGGATTTTTTCCTAAATTTATGCACTTTTAATTGTTCAATATCTAATTCCATTTGGGAAATCTTTTCATTAATTGAGTCCAGAGCAATTTTTACCATAGAAACAGTTTTCTGGGAAGAAGAAATAGTTTGATTAACTTGTGTTTGAAAAGTCCTTGACTCATCCCGCATATCCGAAGTAACTTCTTTTAGACCAGAAGAGGCAAGCAATTTTATTTTATCTTTTTCTTTTTCTTCAAGATTAACTAATTCGTTATGAATAATTTCTTCAAAATCTTTTCTATTTGCTTCAAACTCGCTGCTAACTAGGGAATTAATTTCTTTTTTCAGCAAAGTAAAAGTATCAGCTTCAGCAATCAATAACAATTTCTTTGCCTGCTCATCATTAACACCCAAATCATGAAGGGTTTCAACAATTTTTTCTCTAGGTTGCCCCTCTTGAACCATTTTTTGTATAATATTAATAATTGATTCCGATGCCATAAAACCACTTCACAAAAATACTTTTACAAAAAATTATTCATTCGATATGTTAACCTCGTGAGAATATTTTTTAATGATTTCTCCAACCTTCAAACTAAAGCTCAAAGATGCCTTTCCTGACCTAACAGGTGTCAAAGTTGAATATAAGTTTTTGCACTCGTTCGCTGATAGGGAAACCTGCCTAGGAACAAGCGATTCTTCAAAAAATGATCCGTTAACTGACTCTGTCCATTCAACATTATACAACGAACTATCTGAAACATTGCACAATCTCACAGAAACATCATATTTTGTTCCGACAATCATATTCGAATTAATATTAACCACTGCATTAACTGGTTCAAGCGTAGAAGAATCTAAAGAAAAATCGTACCTAAGGGTTCTGTTAAAAGGCGCAACTAAAAAAACTTCGTATTGGGTGCTTTCTGATAAAGGAATGCTGGCAACCAAATCATATTTTTCGCCAGGAGCTAAGAAATTATCTTTAGATTTAACTTTAATAGATTTTTTTTCTCCCCCATAAACCAAGATAACTTCAGGATCATCAACTGTGTGGTTTGAGGTGTTCTCAATAGTCATCTTTAACACTACATATTCCCCCGAAACAGAAAAAGAAACATCACTAGCAACAAGACTTTGTGATAAAGAAACCAAAAAGACCATTGAAAATATAATAAAAGCGAAAATAATAACGAAAAAAGGATAGACAACTTTCCTTCTTGAAAAAAACTGATCAACACGCATGCTAGAAATAGATATTAACAAGTATTAATAACTAACTAAGAAACGCCAAAACCAGAAAACCAGTCAAGAAAAACAGCTAACCCCGATAAAAACTAAAAGAAAAAAAACAATTGAAATCAATGAAAAATAAGAGAAAAAAATCCAACAAAAAACTTAATCTAATAAAAAACCAAATTTGCCCTAAAATTAAATCTTTTCCATTTCAACAAAATCGTCAAAGAACTGCATTACTTTAGGCAGGGCCTTTTTTTTAGAAATTAAATAAACCCCGGGAACACTTTTTCTGTGCAATAATTTTGTAAAAGAATAGAAAAACTTCAAAATCACGTCCTCTTTGTGGAACAAATCAAGAACAGACATGGAATCAAATATAAAACAAGGGTCTTTTACCGCCCCAATTATATTAACTGACTTTATTTCTAGCTGTGTTAAATTTCTTAAAGAATCAACAAACAACAAATTTCTTGATTCTTTTACACGAGAAATATTTTTTGAAACCGTATCAATAATAATTATCTGTTCGGAATTAATTTTTGATTCATTTAACAAATCAAGCATGGATTTGTAGTTAGTTGAAAAAAGAACAAGCACAGGGGTTTTCTTTTCAACAAAACACTTTTTTACTAGGGCAATTAAAACTTCTTTTGTATCAGAAGAATCATTACTAAACAAGATTTGCAAAAAACCAAAAGACATTATCTGCTTGTTTATTTCCGAAAGGACCCTTGACTCTTTTGACAACAAAGATTCTATTTCACTAAACTTATCTTCCTGAACAGTCACCTTTTTTGCAACTTCCTTAACAACAGGTTCTTTACGAAGTAAAGCCCTTAACTTGTCAAAACTTGATTCTTCCATTCAGAAAACAATGCTTTACTTATATTAAATCCTTTCACAAACCAGTTGAAGTTAAAAGTAAACGCTGGTGCGAACAATTCTCCAAAAGCCCATTAGTCAAATTTATTAAATAGGAAAGGGCTTATTATTGGAGAAAAAGTTGGTTAAATGGAAGAAAAACAAAGCGATACTTATTTCAGTCAGCTAAAGAAACAAATGACTGGGACGGGCGGAAATTTAAAGGCTGATGAAGCTTACAAAAAAGAACAAGAAATACTAAAAAAGATTGAAGAAGAAAAAGAACTACCTGCCGCAAAGAAAGAAAAAGAGTTATTTGTATCAAAAGAAGTAAAACTGGAAAGTGAAATAAATATATCAAAAGAAACAAAAATTGAGGCACCCTTGGAACCAAAAAAAGAAGAGAGTGCTCTTGAACAACTCAAAAAAATCTCTGGAAAAAAAGAGGACACAAACCCAAAAGAAAAAACTGAAAAGAAGAAAATTGATTTTTCTTCCCCACTAAGTAGCAAGAACGAAATTGTTTGGACGGACAACAAAACAGTAGAAGCAAAAACAGAAAGAGAGTTCAAACAAGAATTTGTTGAAAGTAAACCAGAAATGAAAATGCAAGAAGACGGAAAAAAACTCGGGTTTGAAGAAAAAACAGCGGTTAACACCGGAAAATCAATTGTAGATTATGCCTTTTTTGAAGAACACAAACAACCAACAGAACTTGACTGGTTGAAAAGAGAAATTATTGAAGCTCCACAGGTAAAAGATTTTCCAATAACACAAAACATGGAAGAAAAACAAAGTGCTACAGAAACACAAACCCCTAAAGAACTACAAAATTCTAACAAAACACAAAACACTAAAGAAATTCAAGACGCCCCAGAAAAAAAAGAAAATGAAATTGTTTCTGAAAAAGAAGAAGTTCCAAAAGAAAAAACCCAGGGTCCGCGCTGGCTTGCAAGAAAAGAAAACATCACAACACAAACTGAAGAAAAAGGTATTGACAATAAAAATAATGACGACAAAACTGAGGGGGAAAAAAGTACTGAACAAAAGAATTTAGGAGAAAAAGATGGTGAACAAATAAGTTCAAAAGAAAAAAACCCTGAAGAAAAATCTTTAGATTCGGCAAGTTCTTCAGAAATTGCAGCTGACAAAGAAAGTGAAAATTTAGCAGCCCCAAAATGGGCAACTCAAAAAAAGTCTTTAACGAGCGAGGAAACAAAAAAGTTCCACACAAGTATTGATGAAATGTTTGAAAAACTAGAGGCATATCAACAAACTGAGCTAAAAAATTTGGCGGAATTTGCTGCAATAAATGAATTAGAGGCAGAAAGTATACTCAAAGTTTTTGAAGATGATGATATTGTCCAAATAACATACCCCACAAGCTTAAGTAAAGGCCCAGTTGTGATGCTGAAAAACCCACTAAAGTCAAAAGTTGTTGAAAAACCCAAAGGAAAATTACTTGACGATTATTCTATCACAATTGACCACGTTCCTGCAAACATTTCAATAATAATCTCTCCTGAAGAAAACCGACCAACTTATTGTATTGACCTTCCTGCAATCGGTAAATACACAAAAAAGTTCCTTGACTTTGTAAAAAATGAAATCGCCGAAGGAACATTAATTGAACTTGAAGAAATACTTGACCCAAAAAAATCTTTAAAATTAAAAGAAAGATTCTTTGACGAATCAAGAAAACATTTAGAAAAATATTTTCCTCGCGCAGGTAAAGATACCCTTGACATGCTTAGCGGAGTAATAATGCACGAAATGTATGGTTTGGGGGATATTGAAATACTTGTTGGAGATGATCAGCTAGAAGAAATAGCAATTAATTCAGCAAAAACACCAATAACTGTTTACCACCGAATTCACGGATGGTTAAAAACAAATTTATTCCCCGGATCAGAAGATGAAATAAATAATTATGCTTCCCAAATAGGAAGAAAGGTAGGAAGAGAAATAACCACCCTCTCCCCAATACTTGATGCTCACCTGCTTACAGGAGATCGTGTTAACGCAACTCTCTTCCCCGTTTCTGCAGAAGGAAATACTATTACTATAAGACGTTTTGCAAGAAAACCATGGACTCTAATTGATTTTATCGGAAAATCACACACTATGAATGCAGAAATGGCTGCTCTGCTTTGGCTTGCCATACAATATGAAATGAACATAGTTATTGCAGGAGGAACCGCTTCTGGAAAAACCTCTGCACTAAATACTTTACTTGCTTTAGTTCCATCATATCACAGAATAATTTCTATTGAAGATGTAAGAGAAATTGTTTTACCAAAGTACCTTGACTGGAACTGGATACCAATGATTACAAGGTCAGCTAATCCCGAAGGACTAGGAGAAGTAACAATGCTTGAATTAATGGTTTCATCACTAAGAATGAGGCCGGATAGAATAATTGTTGGAGAAATAAGAAGAAAAAAAGAAGCAGAAGTATTAATGGAAGCAATTGAAACAGGGCATAGTATTTATTCTACAATCCACGCAAACTCTGCCTACCAAGTGCTAAGGAGATTGGCTGAACCGCCAATGAGTATCCCCCTAATGCAAATAGAATTAATTGACTTAATTGTTGTACAATTCCGTGACAGAAAAACCAACAAAAGAAGAACTTATGAACTAGCAGAAATTGAGCAAACCTCTACAGGGAAAGGATTACAAATAAACACATTGTATAAGTGGGTTCCAAGAACTGACACTTGGGAAAAATTAAACAAACCAAACAAGATTCTCACAATGCTTAACTTACACACAGGACTAACAGAAGACGAAATAAATTTGGAATTAAAAGACAGAGTAGAAATACTTGAGTGGATGAAGAAAAACAATATGAATGATTTGGATATGATTGGATTTTTAGTAAAAATGTTTTACGCGGATTCAGGAAAATTGAAAAAACTCGCAAAACAAAATGCACCATACGACACAATAAGCAAAATGATGGCTGAAGAAAAAGAAGTAGAAAAACCAAAGCAATAATAATCGCAAAAACAATTAAGTTATTTGAAATTGAGCAAATAAAAATGACAAAAAAACAAGATGTGATTTATTTTTAGAAATAATTTAGATTTAAAAAAAAATTTAGTTTTAGGCAGAGTTTAGGTTTAGAAAGAATTTAGTCCAGATAGAATTTAGTTTTAGATTTAAGTTAAGATTTATTTTTGGTTGTGAAAAAATGCAGAAACAAAACCCATTAATGATGCTTTTTCCTCTCGAAACCGCAAAAAGAATTACAGGCCCAGTTACACTAGTTGGAAACTTTCTCGCAAAACTAGTTTTCTCAATAAAATATGATTTACAAAAAGCGGAAATTGATTGCTCACCAGAAGCGTATTGTGTCGCTTCCTTTTTGTCAGCAATAATTTACGCAGTAATGTTTATTTTTGTAGGGCTTGCTTTTGGAACAATAATTACCCGCACAATTGGCTTAGAAACAATAGCAATAATGATTATTCTCTCAATATTGGCATTTTTTTCCTCCCTAGCATTTCACTTATTTTACCCAAGAATCGCTTCAATGACTCTTGCAGGACTTGTTGAACAGGACCTACTATTTGCTTTAAGAACAATGTTACTACAGCTCAGCTCAGGAATAAGTTTGTTTGAAACAATAAAATCAATTTCTCGCTCAAATTATGGACAAGTATCAACTGAATTTGAAATGGTAATAAAAGATATTAACTCAGGAGTAAGTGAGTCAGTTGCTTTAGAAAAACTTGCTTTTAGAACACGCTCCGACATATTGAAAAAAACTATTTGGCAAATGGTAACAACAATGAAAAGCGGGGGCTCTGTAACAAATGCAATAACCTCACAAATTGATTCCTTGGTTGAACAACAAACAGAATCAATCAAGAGATACTCTGCAGAACTTAATTTATGGACCCTAGTTTACTTAATTATCGCTGCAGCAGTACCATCACTAGGAGTAACTTTTCTTGTAATAGCTTCTTCAATTGGAGGATCAGGAATCGGCCGCGAAGCAGTAATATTAATAGCAGTACTTGCTTTTGCAATACAAATAGCAATGATTCTTTTAGTAAGGTCAAAAGTACCTAAGGTGATAAAGTAATGCTTGAAAAATTTTACATGCTTTTTTCAATTTTCGTTCCAAGAAAATTTCTGGAAACAAAAATAACTTTATGGCTAAGACACGCTGGTTCAAAAGACAATGAAAGAAGATGGGCAGGATTAAGAGTATTCTTTGCATTTTTAATGGGGGCAATTTTCTTCCTTACCCCTTTTAGCGTTTTTCCTTTGCTAAATATTCTTTTTGGAACAAACATTTACTTTGAACTACCCATTACCATCTTACTAATGATTGGTTTCGCATTGTTCGGTTTTTCTGCAACCCTTGCTTTGTTTTACTTACACATAGCATATGTTATTGATGGAAGAAAAAGAATGGTTGAAAATATCCTGCCGGACTTTTTGTTCCTCGTAGGAAACAATTTGAAAAGCGGAATGACCCCTTTCTATGCTTTCCGTTCAGCAGTACGCCCAGAATTTGGGCCTTTGAGTGAAGAAATACAAATAGCGACCCAAAAAAGTTTAGGAGTTGATTCTTTCTCTGATTCATTAAGAAGTATCGCAAACAGAATTGATTCAAAAATATTAGCGGATACAACAAAGTTTTTCTCACAAGCAATTAGAGCGGGAGGAAAACTAGCCCAATTAATAGAAACAAGCGCTAATGACATAAAACAAACAAATCAACTGAAAAGAGAACTTGTAACTTCAACAAGAATGTATACTTTATTTATTGTATTTGTTGTAGTAATAGCTTCCCCAATGCTCTTAGCGGTAAGTGTTCAGTTTCTAAATATTCTTGGAGGAATCCAATCACAAACGGGTTCATTATCAAGCGGAGGGGGAGGGTTACAAGGTTCTCCGGTAGGACTTGTCGGAGGAGGGGTAACAATAACACCAGAATTTATGACGACAATGGGTTTTGTAATTATAACAGTTAACTCAATTCTTGCAAGTATCTTCGTAGGAGTATTAGGCGGGGGAAAAATAAGAGATGGACTAAAACTCGCCCCAATAATGACACTAGTGGGAATAGTTCTTTTCATGGTATTACTAAATGCTGTCGGCACCCTTGTCGGCGGATTTTCTGGATAAAAAATCAAAACTTTGTTAGACAAAATTAGATAAAAAAAAAAGATTACAAAAAGTTTAAATACTCAAAAAGCCTTTACATAATCAATATTTCACTCAAAAGGAGGTTTTATTTAATGGATCGAAAAGCACAAGGAACAATTGAATACCTGGTAATCATCGCAATTGTTGTCGTAATCGCACTAGTTGTCGTAGGCCTATTACTACAAATAATGGGAAACTTCGGCGGAATGAGCGAATCAGCAGCAAGAGCAGCATGGAAAGCAGGAACACCGTTCGCAATATCCGATTATGCTGTTTCAGGAGCAACAATGACACTTGTTTTGCAGAATACAGCAGGACAAACAATAACATTCAACAACATGGATATCAATAGCGACACTACAGGCGACTTTAACAACTCATCAAAGTCAATTCCTGCTGGAGGCACATACACAATAACAGGCACTCTAGCAACAGCGTGTGCATCAGGATCAAAATACGCATACAACAAAACAAGTATTGACATAAATTATAACACACCAAGCGTAAACAACTTGACACAAACAGGAGCAGCAGACATTACAGGAACATGCGCATAAAAAAACCTTTTTTTGAAAGAGCCACTTGGCTCTTTCAAATTTCTTTTTTTATTAATTCTATTAAGCAGAGTAAAAAGATAACTAAGTCCCTTATAAATAACTTCTTTTTTTAGCAAACACTAAAACTTAAATACTCAAAAAGCCTTTACATATTCAATATTTCACTCAAAAGGAGGTTTTATTTAATGGATCAAAAAGCACAAGGAACAATTGAATACCTGATAATCATCGCAATTGTTGTCGTAATCGCACTAGTTGTCGTAGGCCTATTACTACAAATAATGGGAAACTTCGGCGGAATGAGCGAATCAGCAGCAAGAGCAGCATGGAAAGCAGGAACACCGCTTGCAATATCGGACTATTCACAAAGCTCAACAAATATGGTAATTGTTTTACAAAACACCTCAGGACAAACAATAACTTTTGATGCTATAACTGTAGCTTCAGGAGATACAAACACATTAGACCAATCAATAGTTGCAGGAGGCTCCTGGACAGTAAGAGTGGCTGATATGAGCCAAACTTGCGCAGTATCAGGATCAAAGTACTCCTACCCAAAGGCAGGAATAACAATAACTTATAACACACCAAATATTACTGGCCTAACACAAGTTGGAGCAGCAGATATTGTAGGAACATGCGCATAAAAAAACCTTTTTTTGAAAGAGCCACTTGGCTCTTTCAAATTTCTTTTTTTAATTACCTAGCGAAATTATACTATCTAAGAAAACCTTTTTATTAAGTAAAACAATAATTAGTTATGCAAAACCTCTCCTTTCTAAAAGAAGCACTTGCTAACTCAACACATAATGTAGTTTTAATAGAGGTAAGTCAAAAACATTTGAAAGAATCAATAACTTATTGTGTAAATGATTTGCTCATGGAAAAAGAGCTTTCTTTAGTTCTTGTGAGCGCATCGCAAGAAAGCCACCATCTTTTTGAAACGATAAAACAGGAAAAGAACTTGTTTATTATTGATACGGCTTCAACTGGACTTGAAAACACAAAAAATATTTTTTACACAAACAGCCCTTCTGATTTGACCAAAATACAAATAGGGATAGAAAAGTTTTTTGAACAAATAAATGGAAACAAAGCAATCCTTTTTGATTCGTTAAATTCACTATCAATACAATCAGATAAGAGAAATGTCGAAAAGTTCTTTTATTTATTTAATAACAAAGCAAAACTTGATGATACAACAGTAGTTATCTTGACAGCAAAAGAGTCAATTGATGAAGATGTTTTGGATACGATTAAACAATTCTGCGACAAAAATTACGACTACTCTGACTTATTTGTATCCTCAATTGAACTAAAAGAATAAGCGAAAAAAAAACAATTGCCAAAAGTTAAGAGAAAACTTGTTTTAAAATATTTTAAAATACTTCAACATCAGGGTAAACCCTGAAAACAAAAATAACAAAAGAAAAACAAAAAATCAAAAAACCTCAACATCAGGGTAAACCCTGAAAACAAAAATAACAAAAGAAAAACAAAAAATCAAAAAACCTCAACATCAGGGTAAACAACTATCCCCTCTTCTTCAAAGTTAATTGCGCATAACTTATTTGTGTGCTTCGTTCCCCTCATTTTTAATATTTCTAAAGAATGAATCCTTATTCCTTTTTCTTCATCTTGTTGATAATACATTGAAACAACCGCATCACTAATGAATGCAATACTGCCCTCTCTTTTCTCTACCTTCTGAGGATCATCCTCACACACTACTAGAGAAGTAACCCCCCACTTTCTTAACAAATTAAAAAATTCTAAAACTTTTTCTCTTCTTTTGTACTCATCATTGAAAAGCAAACCATAAGCAGTTATAGAATCAATAACAATTCTTTTTGCAGAAATATCCGCCAAAGCATCTCTTATTTGCCCTCCCCCTTCTTCTAAAATTGCTGTTACCTGATGAGGCTTAAATGCTAAAAGCCGAAATTTTCGTTCACTTTCTAGCTTTTGAAAATCCCACCCGAATTGTTTCGCATGCTTGTATATTGATTCTTGCTCTTCTTCAAACGAAAGAAAAATTCCAGGTTCATTATATTTTACTGCCCCTTCGTGAAGAAATTGCAATCCAAAAAGAGTTTTTCCTGTCCCGGCAGAACCCACCACTAAAACAATGGATTCTCTCTCAAAACCCCCATCAACTAACTCGTCAAAACCTTTAATCCCTGTAGCAACCCTTGAATCATCTTTTTCAACAACCCTCAAATCTTCTTCGCTCTTTACTTCTTTTTTTACTACCGCATCTCCAAGCGGAGCCTCTTTTTCCGAAGGATTAATTAACCTAACAGAATCATCGCTTCCAAAAACAGCTTGTTCATCCATAAAACCACAAAATGTAACAAAATTACTGAAATGATAAGGGATTTAAAGTATAAAAACATTATTTTTGATATGATACCATTAATTATTCTGACTGGACTAACTGATATAATTGACCAATACTTTAATTCTTATGACAGATTCAGCACTTTTGGCGACGGATTATATTACGCAATTTATGGAATTGTTGTGCTATATTCTTTTGTTTATATAGCTTCAAGAGGCCATGCTGAGAACTCGCACAAAGCTGCTTTTGATGGACTGTATCCCGCAATAGTAATAACTCTTTTTGCCGCACTAATGGGCTTCACAAAACCCATGCTTGGAGTAATTCTGTTTATTGTATACTATTTGACAATGAAATTTGGGGACAAAATGCCTACTTATAATTGGGTTAGAGTAATGATACAAATCACATTCCTTCTAGCTATTGGAGCTTTTCTTACCCATGAAATCGGCTTCTTTTTCCTAATAGTAATGTTCGCAATAATGTATCTTCAAGGAAACATGCGATTTGATGCGAAAAAGAAAGCAAAAAAAATTGAAGAAAAGAAAAAATAAAAGCCGAAATTTTCGCAAAAGCTAATTTTATAAAGGATTACCGCAGTGAATTTAGTATTACAGGGGCATTAGTCTAGTGGTATGATCGGCGCTTTGGGAGCGTCAGGCGGGAGTTCAATTCTCTCATGCCCCAATTAAACTTTTTCTTGAAAATAACTCACAAAAAACCCTCTGTTATGATTTAACCCAAACTAAGGTTTTCGCCGAACCAAAAAATGCTATTTTTAAATACTAAAATCCAATAATATGATAACAAAAAACCCGTTAGTGGTTGGATAAAAAAAGTCAAAAAAGTAAATTAAAAATCCAAACACGCACAAAAAAGGAGGTGGGTTTTGTGGAAAAGAATAACAATGTTATATTTTTGAGTTTAGGAATAATTGTCGTATTGTTGCTTGGGATGTTTTCAGCTAATTTAATGATGAACAACAAAGAACCTTCAACAATAAATGTGATAACAGGAAACGCAGAGGAATTTATAAGAACGCTTTCCGCTAACGGATCAGTGGAAAAAATGGTTTCCCCTGATCAGGCAGAGATTTATTTATCTGTTGAAACGTTGAACAAACTAGCTACAACAAGCCAAGAAGAAAATGCAACAATATCTGACGCAGTAAGAAAAGCTTTGAAACTAGCTGGAGTTTATGACGCACAAATAGAAACAACTTCTTACACAGTACAAGAACAATACGCATGGGATAGTTCTTTACAAAAAAGTGTTTCTAAAGGATACAAAACAACTAACGCAATAAAAATAACTACTGATGATATTACAAGAAGCGGAAAAATAGTTGATGCTGCAATTAACGCAGGCGCAACAAGAGTAAGCAATATTTCTTTCACTTTGTCAAAAGAAAAACAGGAAACTGTAAAACAAGAAGCCCTAATTGATGCGGCAAAAATGGCTAAAACAAAAGCACAAAATATTGCCACAGGGTTAGGAATAGAACTAGGCAAAGTAAAAAACGTTTCTGAAAGCTACAACTATTACACCCCAAATTATAGGGATTATAGCTATGCAATGGCTTCAGATTCAATGGAAGCAAAAATTGATACTCCAATAAGTCCAAGTGACGTATCAGTAACAGCAAACGTATCAGTAACATATGAACTGAAATAAAACAATTAAAACAAATTTTTGAAAGGGACAAAATGCCCTTTCTTTTCTTTTTTTAAAAGCATAGAAAAAGAACGCAGTAAAAACCCTCAAATAACAACACATTTTTTAGATTTTTAAGCACTTTGGTTTTTAACTAATTGTGGTTAGGGGTTGTCTTTATTGGAATTAACTCGCTTTTTTAGCAAAATTTCAAAGCACGATGTTGCTCTTGCTGGCGGAAAAGGAGCTTCTTTAGGAGAAATGACACAAGCAAAAATACCGGTTCCTAACGGTTTTGTTATATTAGCTGATTCTTTTGAAAAATTCTTAGAAGAAACTGATCTCAACGTTGAACTTGATTCAATTTTGGACCAAGTTAATCACAAAGAAATGGAGTCAATTGAAACCGCTTCTGAAAAAATCAAAGCACTAATTTTAGGGGCAAAAATGCCTAAATATATTGAAACACAAATACAAAAAGATTTCAAGGAATTAAATACAAAATATGTTGCTGTTCGCTCAAGCGCAACAAGCGAAGATTCTTCAAGCGCAGCATGGGCAGGACAACTTGACAGTTTTTTGAACACCACTAAAAAAGATTTGCTTGACAAAGTAAAAAGATGCTGGGCTTCACTATTTACCCCAAGAGCAATTTTTTACAGATTTGAGAAAGGATTACACAACACAAAAATTAGTGTTGCAGTTGTTGTCCAAAAAATGGTTGAATCAGAAATAAGCGGAATAGCTTTCTCTGTTCACCCAGTAACACAAGACAGAAACCAATTAATTATTGAAGCAGGATTTGGTTTGGGTGAAGCAATTGTTTCAGGACAAATAACCCCAGATTCTTATGTTGTTGAAAAAGTTCCGCGAAGAATAATTGACAAAAATGTGAGCGAACAAGAAAGAGGACTATTCAAAATTGAGGGCGGAGGAAATGAATGGAAAAATGTTACAGATAAAGGGGCACAGCAAAAACTCTCTGATAAACAAATAATGGAACTAAGCGAAACAATTTTGAGGATAGAAAAACATTATGCCTTTCCGTGCGATATTGAATGGGCTTTTGAGGGCGGAAAATTCTTTATAGTACAATCAAGACCAATAACAACGCTAACTGATAAAGAAAATGATAAAGAAATGCCAAGTGCTGAAACAAAAGAAACTTTTAAAAAAAAAAGTAAAAAAAAAGATAACGAAGGCAAAAAAACAGAAAAAAAAGAACAAATCCAAAAAAATGAAGTAAAGCTTGAAGAAATAACTCCTTTACTGAAAAGCAAAAAAGAAATTCAACAATTCCCTTCAACTATTTTGCCACTACTTTGCGCGACCGAATCAGCAACATACATGAAAAAAGCCTTAGGATTCACTTATGATAATTTTTACTTTGAATTTACTGGAGGATACGCTAACATGTGCTATTTTTCAAAAAACAATCACGAAGTAGCAGATAAACTGATGAGAGAATATGGTAAAGATAAAAGTTATTTCAAAAAAGCAAAACAACTTTATGAAAAAATATACGCCAAAGAACAACAAAAAAACTTGGAAAAGAAAGAAAAATATTTTAAAGATAAGAACTCGCAAAATCTTTATGATTGGATAGAACAAGCAACTTTACTGCCAGCAAAAGGAGTTGGGTTGGCACACTTAATAGAAGCCATCTCAATGACAAAAACACACGCGCTAAAAGACCAGCTCGCTGAGAAGATAAAAGATCCGCAAGAACTATCAAATGCTTTAAACACACTAACTTCTCCTGAAAAAACTTCGTTTTTTGCAAAATACCAACTCGCACTCAAAAATGCTTTTACTGAAAAAAATAAGGAAAAGCAAAAGAAGCTTCTTGAAAAAGTAGTAAATACTTACAGCTGGATAAAAAATGGTTACACAGGAAAAAAAGAACTAACTATTCAAGAATTATTTGAACAAAAAGGAAATTTGCAAGACGTAAAAGAAATTAATCCGAAAGAAATTCAAAAACAAAAAGAAACAATAAAAAAGAAATCTGCCCTTTCAAAAGAAACAATTGAACTTGCTGAACTATTTTCTTTCTTAACTACATGGCAGGACGAAAGAAAAGAAGCAATATTAAAAGGAATCACAGAAATTTGTGATGCAATAAAAGAATTGTCAAACTACACAGGAATAAGTGAAGAAAAGTTATTGTTACTCACTCCTGACGAAATAAGAAATAAAAGATTTTTGGAGCCAAAAATACTTGAAGAGCTGGCAGAGAGAGAAAAATACTTTTTTGTTTTTTACTCAGCAAATAAAAAACCAGAATATGCTTTGTTTTTTGGCGAAGAAAACAAGAAAAAAATTCAGGAAATTACTAAAGAAGAAAATCAAGTAAACATTGACTCCATATACGGAACATGCGCTTCAACAGGAAAAGTCATAGGCAAAGTTCAAATATGCAGAAACATTAATGAGATAAACAACTTTGAGAAAGGAAACATACTTGTAGCATCAATGACGCGACCTGAATACTTACCCGCAATGAAAAAATCAATTGCTGTTGTAACCGATGAAGGCGGACTAACTTGTCATGCGGCAATAATATCGCGCGAACTAAACATACCCTGCATTATAGGGACAAAATACGCAACAAAAGTACTGAAAAACGGGGACCTAATTGAAGTTAGAGCAAACCACGGACAGATAATAATACTTAACAGAACAGGGGAAGAAAAAGATTTCCAAAAACTAAAAGATTACTTAGAAATAACTCCTCTTGATATTAAAACTGCGAAATGTAACTGCACAATTATTGGAACCGTGTTTAAATCATACGTTGACCCAAAAAGCATTTGCGGAGGATACGGGACTGTGTTTATCCTATATAATAATTTAATTTTGTCGCAAGATATTGTGCAGGAAAAAATGGATAGCTTGGAGAGAAACATATGGGAAACATCAATCAAAAATCGCGCTGTATTAAAACAGTGGATAACGACAGCCAACAAAGTGCAAAAACAATTGGACAAATTCGCGCTAAACGCAGAACAGCTCAAAACATTAAACAATGCAAAACTTGCAAATTATTTTAACAAAGTTATTGAAAAAAGCCTTGAGTGGTGGCTTTACGGGGCAGTGGGAGAAGAAAAGGGACTTATTGTTGAAGAAAAAATAATCCCCGAACTAGTGAGAGCCAATAAAATAAGTGAAGAAGAGGCAAGAGAATACATAATGGTTACAACAACACCCAAAATCCCTTCTATCTTTAGCAAAGAGCGCGAAGCCTTCCTTGACCTGTGCAAAGAAGCGTCCCAAAATAAAGAACTCTTAAAAATAACTGAGAAAAAAAAGCTTACCCTTGAGGAAAAACAATTCTTAAATAAAGTAAAAAAGTACTCGAAGGATTTTTTCTTTGCAGGAACAGATTTTTACGATTCCCAAAGGACAGATACTGAAGGAGTTCTAAATCGCATAAGGGAACAACTAAAAAAACAAAATAGTTCCCGGATAACTGAAGAACTAAAAACACTAAAAAACAACATCCCATCCCTATTAAAAAAACAAAAAACTATGAAAAACAAATTAAAACTCACAAAAGATGTAATAAATTATTTGTGGTACTTTAGCGAGATGCAAAAATGGATAGATACAAGAAAGCACTCAATGACAAAACAATTCAAGTACATAAACAACGTACTGGCAGAAACCGCGAAAAGAAAAAAATTAAGTTACGGCCAAGTAGCCAAATTATTTTCTGAAGAAATAATAGAACTACTTAAAGGCGATCTTTCTGTCCTTAAACAAGCTAACAAAAGAGACCCTTCAGTATTTATCCGCAAAGCCAATACCCCAATGAAAGAATATAATGGAGAAGAAGCGAGAGAAATAATCCGCCTAATCAAAAAAACAAACATACAAAACGAAACAATAAAAGGAACTGTAGCAAGTAAAGGTGGACAAAAAATAGTAACAGGAAAAGCAAGAATAGTGATGAACCCCACAATTAATCCTTTTGAGGAAGGAGAAATCCTTGTTACAACAATGACAAGAATAGAATTTGTCCCAATAATGAACAAAGCGAAAGCAATTATTACTGATGAAGGCGGAATAGCGTGCCATGCAGCAATAGTTTCCCGCGAACTGGGTGTCCCCTGCATCATTGGA
>Ga0268276_1001291_pt1 | contig 25317 bp, 27 predicted proteins | sample saktaG_4_FD_190145 | JGI IMG/M metagenome (GOLD analysis project Ga0268276, IMG submission 190145) | Saline water microbial communities from Sakinaw Lake, British Columbia, Canada - sak_2010_1_5_45m | ecosystem: Environmental > Aquatic > Non-marine Saline and Alkaline > Saline ... | reverse complement strand
GCTTCCTTTGTCTTGCGCGCAGTGCACACCCAAAGTTTAGTGGCAAGCTTTTTGCCCCTCACTTTCACAGCCACTTCCTCAATCTCGGAAAGAGATGCATGCGGACAGCCAATTGCCACCATGTCAGGCTTGCCATCGCCGCCAATTTTCTCGCGCGTTTCCGCAAGTTCTCGCGCGCCGAATGTGATTTCCTCAGCGCCATCCACCACATTCCATTCCGGCGTGATGCCTTGCATGTTGTAAATCGCGACAGAGCCCCAGGCAGCCATGGATGCGCCAAGCGATTTCAGTCGGTCCTCAGATGCTGCCTTTACGCCTACAAAGGCTGGCGTCTTGCCTTTTGCTGCTTCGCCAATGTACGCTCCCATTGCGCCAAAGTCGCTCGTGCCTTTCAGTTCCGTTTCAACCTTCACCAGAAGGTTTGCCACCCTATTCTCGTCAAGGTGCAGCCCGTAATTTGGCGTGAAGCCGCAAATGGCAGCGGCAAGCGCGGACGGGCCGCCCTCGCGGTTGGTGCGCGCGCCAAGCACTGAGTTTGCAAATGAAATGGCCGAGCTTTCAGACCAGGCAATGTGCTCGCTTTGCTTTGGGCGGATGCCAACCAAGTAAGGCGTGCAGGTGCAGGTCATGCCTATCCCCATTTCTGCAAATGTATCGAGTATTTCCAGCTGTTTTTTTGCAAATGCAGGTGGCACCCGAAGCGCTTCCCACTGCTCGCGGTCCATGCCGGCGGGGTTTAGGAATGTGGGCACTTTCACCTTTGCGCCCTTTTGCACCATGTCCTGTAGGTATTCCAGTCCAGCATCGCCAATTGTCTTGTAGGAAACGCCTGCCACCTGCACGGAAGTGACCGGCACCATGTCGGCAGCGCCGTAAATCTTGCCAAGCGCTGCCAAAATTTCCATTGACTGCCGCACTGCCTCGCCCTGCTCGCCATTGAACATTGATTGCTGGTCAGACGTTAAATCCATTGAATAACCACTGGATGGCAAACTTCCAGAGAAGTTTGACAGCTAGTGGAACCGCAGCTCCACTGGAATGTTACCCTGCTCAAATTTATTAACTCGCGTTGCGCCACCAAATGGGATGAAAATGCCGTCATATAGCGTAAGGTTAAAAACATATCGTTCCAATACATTTTCAACAGGTGATATAATGGGCACTTTGAATAATTACCGCCTTGATGGCTACAGCAACTTCATACTCGACTTTGTCTACCAAAACGACCTTGCCACCACGAAAAGCGATGCACTGCGCATCGCCATCCGCAAGCTCGCGGAGGTAGTTGGCGCGCCAAGCGAAAGCGAGTACCTCGTCCGCGTCGCGGAGGAGAGGAAAGCAAAGGAACTTGATGAGGATTACCGCAAGGGGAAGATTGAGGCAACCCCTGCCAAGGAATACCTTGCAAAGCACCCTGAACTCCGCAAATTCATCAAGGGATAGGCGATTTTGATGTGGAAGCTTGGATTTGCGAAGGAATGGGACTATTGGTACGATAAGCTTGACAATTCTGTTCTTGAACTCGTCGGGAAACGGCTTGCGAGGATAGAGGAAAGCGACAGGGAATACGAGCATCTTGGCAAGGGACTGCCCTTTTTCAAGGACGAATTCCATGACCAGTTCCGCATCTGCTTCCACGAGGACAAAAAATCGAAAACGCGCACTCTCCACTTTGTCGGCGACCACAAGCAGTATGAAAGATGGCTTGGCATGAGGGCTTAGCCGTTTTACTTCTTTTTCCTCGTGGCAGGAATGTTAAAAATGGAAGCTTCAAGCCCTGCCTTTTCTTCAAGCTCGGCGTTTATGTAATCAAGCAATATTTTCTTGAGGCGCGCGTATTCCTCCTTGCCCACCTGCTGGTTGCAAAACGCGTACGAAAGCGCCTTGGCATTGAAGCAGAACATGGCATCGCTGACATTTTCGCAGTTGTGGCAAAAGAAAGAGTTGCGCGACGAATAGGAGCTGTCCACTTCAAAGCAGCCCTTGAGGTTGGTGGAGTCGAATGTGTTTATGCAGAACTGGCACTGAAGGATGCGGATGGAGCCGCCGAAGATATGCTCGGATTTTATCACACCGCTTGTGTAGGCGGACTGCTTGGAGCCCGTGGTGTCCCATGTCTTGTAGATGTTTGAGCCTGTGAAAATAGAGGGCGTGTCCACGCACCGGTCATTCACGCCGTCGACGAATTCAACTGAAAAGAGAGCCACTTTTGCCGCGCGCGCAAGCGCCTCGCGCAATGTAAGCTCCTCGCCTAGCTTTATGCTGATGGGCTTTTTCGATGATTGGACGCCCTCTTCCATGGTAACCAGCCTGTCGGCAGGGATTTTGCAGATGACTGGGAAGCCCTCCACCTTGTAAGTGGGGCTGCCAAGCGCGCCCTTTACCTTTTTCACCCCTACTGCGCGCTTGAGAAGCCATTGCCCAAATCTCTTGATGTTGGCATGCTCCTTGCCCAGCACAATGCGCGTGGTGGAACGGAATGCTTCCTCTACTTTGGGGGGAACCGGGCTGTCATAGGCGATTTTCTCCTCTGGAATGTCCTTTTTGTCCCTGCCAAAATATGCAATGTCTGCGACAGAGAAAATCCTCTTCTTCCGCTTCAGCTCATCCGCCATTTCAGCAACCAGCTTTTTCTTCAGGCGCAGGAACTCGTCCTTTGGAAGCTCGAGATTGCCAATTGCATGCCTTTTCGAGCGCAGGTTGAAGGCAAAAATGCAGTCCGAGCAGCCGATGCAGTTGAAGGCATAGTACATGTCGGCAAGGTTGGTGCCATAATAGGCCTCGAAGCATCGGTTGGCGCCCACGCCTTCGCAGATGCGCATGCACTGCCTTGACTCGGGAAAGGCGCTCACGCCAAAGATGTGCTCTGCCTCGCGCACGTGGGAGACGTATGCGCCGTATTTTGAGTTGTAGACATTGTGACCATAGAATATTGACGACGAGTCCACGCAGTTGTCCACGTCTTCCACGCTTGTGTTCCTGCCGAAGAGCTTGTTGCCGCAATAAAACGAGCGCTCGGAAGCGGCTGCGAAAAGCGAGTCGATGTCCTTTATCTCATTCACGTTCAGCGGCTGGAACTTGAGCAGGGAAATCTCATCTTGGGAAACAAACTTGGCACCGCTTGGATAGTAGAGGTTGGAGACCATCACGCTTTTGCCCGACACGCACGATTTTTTCATCTGGTAGGGGAGCAGCATTTCCTTCAAATAAGGCTCGAAGCCGGAAAGATTGCCGATTTCCTCGCCAAAAAGCACCTTGCTCGTTGCCCGGAATGCCTGCTCAATGTCCATTATTGCACCTTAAACGTAATCCTCCTTCTTTACATTCATCCACTTTGCCTTCTCAAAATCCTTTCCGTGCGCCTGCAATGGCTTGGTGGCGTCAATGCCCATTTTTGCTGTTGCATATGTGTGCGCGTCTGCGGACGGGTCGAGCGACGAGCCTTTCTGCCCTGTCAGGATAACGGCATCTTTGTCAGCCTGCACGCGCGTGGCAATTGCCCACTCAATTGAAGCAGGGTCGTAGATGTCAATGTCATCATCCACAATCACCACGTGCTTGAGGGACTTGTGCCCTGCGAATGCCGCCGTGATTGCTTTCTTGCCATCATCCTCGCCCTTTTTCTTGATGCCAACAACTGCATGTAGCCAGGAGCAGCCGCCGGGCGTGATGTTCACTCCGGTGCAGGCAGCGACCTTTGAGACTTCGTTGAAAATTGTAGGCTCGCGCGGCATGCCCATGAGCAGCTTGTGCTCAAGCGCGCCAGGCAATAAAACGTGCCAGATTGGCTCCTTGCGATGGCGGATGCGCGTGATTTTCATCACTTGCTGCTTTCTCACCACGTCATAAGTTTCAGTCAGGTCCACGAACGGGCCTTCGTCCGCCAGCTCGCGCGTGATTTTGCCTTCGAAAACAAATTCTGCATCTGCAGGCACAACTATTCCGCTTTCAAGCTTCACTGTTCTTAGCGGAGAAAGGGAATTGGCAATTTCAAGCTCGCTCTTTCCGATTTCAACCGAGCAGGCAGAGGCAAGGAGGAAATTTATGGGCGCGCCCACCACAAAGGCAACGTCCAACTCCCCCCCCGCTCTTTTAATAAATTCGTCCAGGTGGCGGTGGAGGATGCGCACTACGACTTTGTCCTTGCCAATCACCATCATGCGGTGGAATGAGCAGTTCTGCCCGAGCTCGGGGTCGCGCGCAATCACCACTGCTGAGGAAAAATATGCGCCGCCGTCCTTTTCTGCGTGGAATGGGATGGGGAGCTTGCCCAGATCAACTGGTGCATCAACTTCAAGCACAGGCGCGTCTTTTGCGTCAATTATCTCTGGCTTGCTGGGAGTTTTTATTGCCGAGGAAAGCTTGCCCGCCAGCTCCTCGCGCTTGATGCCTAAGTAGTCGCAAATCAGCTCGCGCGTGCTAAAAACGTTTCCAGCCACGCGCGCGCTAGGCGTTTCAGGAACGCGCTCGGTGTAAACCGGCTGCCCGTCAAAGGCAGCCATCACGCCTGCAAGCTCAAGCTTTAGGGAGGCTGGCTTGGAAAGCTCCGCCATTTTGCCATCCTTCCTAAGCCCTGCGACAAAATCCCTGAAACTCATGCCGTCTTTCATTCTTTCCACCTCTTGAAAAGCTTATTTTGAATGCCCAATGCGTCTAGTGTTTTGCCCACCACAAAGTCCACCATGTCAGAGACAGTGCGCGGCTTGTGGTAAAAGCCAGGCGAGGCAGGCAGCACTATTCCGCCTGCCAGGGTAACAAGCTCCATGTTCTTTATCGCAATGAGCGAGTAGGGGGTTTCGCGCACCACCAGCACGAGCTTTTTCCTCTCTTTAAGCGCCACCTCTGCCGCGCGCGTGATTAAGCTATTGCCCACGCCGTTTGCCACTTCACCAAGCGTTTTGAGAGAGCAGGGGCAGATAATCATTGCGTCTGCTGCATTGGAGCCTGAGGCAAACGGCGCGGAAAAGTCAAATTCATCAAAGTCAGCGCGGGGGAGCTTCGCGCCTTCCGCCTTGGCCACCTTTTTCGCGCCCGAGCTGATTACAACAGACACCTTGTTCTTGGAGGCGCGCAGCGCCTCCACTAGGCGGGTGCCGTAAATGACGCCGGATGCGCCGGTGATTGCAACGAGGATGCGCATGTATTTTTTCTGCCGCGCTGTTTTATAAAATGGTGATGTCCGAAATCCGCGTTGTGTGGTTTGATGGGGAAAAAGACTCTTTTGCCTGCCCACCCCAGCAGCTCAAGACGCGCCATATTGGTAAATTTTGACGCTGTATTCCACAACAGCGAAGAGCATTTTTTCTTTTCGGCAGACAATGCGTTCTATTCAATAGAAAAAAACAAGCGGCGCTTTAGGAAGGCTCCCCTTGCACCGGATGAATTCAGAGCGGCTTGCACTGGCTCTGAAAAAGAGGCAAAAGGCGCCAACAAGCGGCAATCGTTCCTCTCCCTTGCTCCGCTTGCCGAAAGCCCGAGGGAACTGCTTGGCCTCATGCTTGAAATCGACAAGAGACCTTCCATGGCCTCGAATGCCGCCCGCGGCAATAAGGCGTCATTGTGGATCATGAGAAAAAATCTGGCACTGTCCAAGCTGGCATGCCTGCTGAAAGCGGCAAAATATCTTGGGTTGCCGAGCCTTCCCGAAAAAGAAGCCTTTGCAAAGAATTTTCAGGGGTATTTTGGCGGAAGCAATTATACGTATGATGATACGGTGGAAATGGACACGCCGTTTGGAAAAATGCCGTTTACAGGCCTGGTTCTGACCGATGATTACGAGCCCCTGATGAGGCTGAACAAGCCGATTGCAGGCGCTTATCGCCAGTTGTCCGCCCTGAAGGACAGCGCCACAGTTTATTTTTCAACGCAGGGAAGCAGCACTTTTGCAGGGATGATTGCCTCCGCGTGGAGCGTTTGGATCGACATCTTGCTCAACAGCAAGGATAAACTGACGGAACTGTTTCAACAGGGAGTCCTGGATGCAAGCTCTGGTGAGAGCATGCCATTCAAGATAAATGTGCCGACTGATTTGCGCCTGCTTGAGACAGACAAATCGCATGAGGACCGGCTATTTTCCAACCATCAGGTCCGCGACAGGCTGTTTGGAATAGAGCAAGGGAATATGGCCGAGCACCTGCGGCTTGTTTCGGAAAGGGAAAAACTCCCTTATGAAAATATCTGGCTCCTTGATGGCAGCTATAACAGGCAGGCTGCCAAAGCGCTGCGAAGGAGCGGCTTCGGAAATCTCGTGGTGGTCGAAAACAACCCGAATTTGGCGTGGAACTACAATGACGCGAGGCGCAACGGCGTGCGCGTCTTAGGCATGGAAAGCCTCGCAGGCGATTTGGCGGCAATGATGCTTGCTTGAGAAAGAGCAAGTGTTAAAAAATGGTTTATCCCAAAAAAAGGCTGGTGGTGGAATGTTCTTTATTATGCAAGTTGCTGCCGTAGCCCCGGCTGTGAGGCAAAACAGGGTGATGAATGTCATTACTTTTGGCGACAGGTTCCACCCTATAAGAGGCATAAGAAGAATAAGGAAGGCGAAGCAGTCGGTGAGGGACAACTGGCAGCTGCTTGAGAGGTATGAGGAGCTTGACAGAGCAAGGAAGACCGCCACAGGTGCAATGAACAACATGTGCAAAACAGAGAGACTGGTTAACAAAGTGCCAGAGGAATACGCACATTTTGCTGGATTGTACAAAGAGGTGCAGACAGTGAATCTCGGCTTTGCAACCGCATTTGCAAGAGCCTGCATAAATGAGGCAAAGAAAATTGTCGCGGCGTTGAGCGAGAAAACCGTGAAGCTGGCCCTCGACTATTCCGCTTTCACAATTGCACAAAAAGCGATGAACGTCATTGCTGCGGCAATAGGGATAGTAACTGTCGCGGTAGGAGCAGTAACTGTTGCCGTAGTAATTGTCGCTGATGCTCCCGTCTCAAATACATTGCTCATCCCAGGCATGGGCGCCGGACTCTCATTTGCGAGTTTCGCGGTTGGGGCAGCCATAAAGAACCTCGGAAACGCGTTCTCAAAATATTACCGGGCTGCCAGAATATACAAGAAGGCAAAAGAGGACGCGGCGAAAGACAAGGGCCCTGTTGACTTTACGGAAAGCTGAAGGGCGCGGGCATGGGCGACGAGAACGTTTTTTAATCCCTCTTGGGCTACTTCCAGCCATGCAAATACTCAAGCTCGGCGGCAGCGCAATTACCAGGAAGTCAGGCTACATGCAGGCAGACCTGCCTGCCATTGCCTCGCTTGCGCGCGCAGTGGGGAGCGCAAAGAAACAGGGAGCAGGGGAGCTTGTCATTGTGCACGGCGCAGGCTCGTTTGGACATGCGCCTGTGCTCAAGTATGGGCTGGAGAACGGCGTTAAGACGGCGCGGCAGAAAGAGGGCTGCAAAATCACGCAGCAAGCGTGCGCCTGCCTGTCCTACCACGTGGTGTTCGCACTTTCCCAAGCAGGCGTAAAGGCAGTTTCCATACCGCCGCACAATATGATAGTGTCAAAAAACGGCAGGATTGCGAAGCTGAATTACGCACCCATTGCCGCGGCGCTGAAAAGCGGCTGCGTGCCTGTGCTTTACGGCGACATGGTGCCTGACTTGAAGCTTGGCTTTTCAGTGTGCTCAGGCGACCAGATGATTTCCCGCCTTGCGTGCAAGGCAAAAAAAGTGGTGATGGCAACAAACGTGGATGGCGTGATGGCATGCAGGAAGCTTGTGCCAAGGATAACTCGCACGAACTTTGCCTCAGTTGCGCGCCACATAACAGGCTCGCGCGAGCCAGACGTGACCGGCGGCATGGCAGGCAAGCTGCGAGAAATAATGAAATGCCGCACGCCGGCTTACATAGTTAATGCGAAAAAGCCTGCGCGCGTGCTGGCGCTGCTTTTGGGGAAAAAGGCGGTTTCTACGAGAGTAAATTAAGTGGAAGATGTCGCCAAGAGTGGTCAGGACACCGGCATCCTACCGTCTCCGCCGATTTATAAATGAGCGAAAGCCCGTTCTGATGCGGTGATCAGATGAAGTTCAATATAGACGAGCTGTCGTATGAGGAGATAAAGGACGTGGTGAACCGCTTGCGCGCCATGAAGATTGAGAGCAAATTTGCGCGCTTTGGCTCGTCCGTGGTGCTGCAGACCGAGCAGGGGCCAATGGTGGTTGCACGCAACGAGGCTGTGGAGCTTTTCGGCATCCCGGCCGTGTTTTAGTTGAACGGGGTGAGGGGCATGCAGTACGAAACGGCAAAAATAGGGCACGGAGCGATGAAGCTTAGGCTGGACAGGTACATTGCGCTTCAAACCGCCTTTGAAAGACAAAGGCACGCCGAAGCAAGATAGCTATATAAACGTATATGTATACATATACATCATGAGCAGGCTGATAAACGTGTCCGACGCAGTGTACAAGCAGCTGACGCGCATAAAGCGCGCACGAGGGCAGAGCTACAGCGAGGCGATTGCAGGCATGCTTCCCGACAGCAACGCCAGCACTGCAAAAACAGACAATTGGGATGATTTGATTGCGTGGGTGAAGGAAAATGACAAGAAATTCAAGGGCAAAAAGGAAAAGATAGACCACGACGAGATACTTTATGGCGATGCCCATGATCGTTCTTGACACTTCCTTTCTTATTTCTTTTTTTCTTACAGAGGATCAGAACCATGCAAAAGCAGTTGAACTTTTCGAAAAGCATCGTGAGGACGAAATGTTGCTTTTGGACACGATTCTCTTTGAAACCCTCTCTGTCCTGAATCGCAGGCGTGGCATGGAAACCGCTAGAGTGGCTTATGAAAAACTTACATCCAATTCAAAGCTGCAGATGCATTATCTTACTGACTCCCAGCGCAAGGAAGTGCTGGAGCATTTTCTTTCGCAGAAAGGCCGGCTGAGCACGGCGGATATGTCTGTTGTCCACGCATGCAAAACGGCGCTGGCAGCGCCATTGGCATTTGACAGGGATTTACTCAAGCAAATATGACTGCCACTAGCCGAAAGCGCCAATAGCGCCTGTGCGTTCATGCGATTGGGCTTCTTCGCAATCACCGCTTCTTCTTGAGGAAAAGCAGCAGAAACGGGATGGACAGCCACATCAGCACCGCAACATGCACGCTGAATTGTGCAACCGGGATGGAGGCTATGAACACGATGGCGGGGAGCATGCCGCGCATGAGGTAATAGCGCTCGTTTTTCATGTAAGCCTCGTCAAGGAATGCGCCCTGCTTGAGCGCGTGGTAGCTTATCATGGAGAGCATGATGCCGATTAGCCCGCAGTTCGCCGCGAAAAGAGTGGCGGAAAACGCATGTTCCTCGTATTCGCCTATGAGCGCGGCGGAAAACGGCATGAGCACTATTGCTAAAAGGAAGCCTATGTTCAGCCATAAAGTCACGTTGTCGAACCTGACTATCTTCGCAATCACCCTGTGGTGCAGCATCCAGTAGTAGCCTATCATGATGAAGCCGAATATGTAGCTTACGAACTTGGGCCAAAGATCCGCCACGGCATTGGGAAGCTCGGTCCCGGCAGTGGTTGCGGGGCTTGGAATCACTATCTGGAATGCGAGAAGCGTCATGGCAAACGCGATTATGCAGTCGGAAAGCGAGCATATCCTGCTCCTGTCAGACGAGTCATGCCCTTCATATTGCTTGCTTTTGCGCGCCATAGCCGGATTTCCCGCGCGGGATATTTAACGGTTGCTGTCGCGGGAAGAAGCTTGCGCTGGAAAATGAGAAAAAAGAAATAGAAAATAAAAATAAAGAAATTGGCTGAGAAACAGCCATAGCAAGCCGGCAGGTTTGCTAGCTAGCAGTCGAGCTTTGCGAGACTGCTGGAATTAACCAAAGAGGGACGCGAGGCCTTCAGCCGCTGCAGCTTCCTGCTTGGCTGGGTCCTCTTTCTTCTCCTCCTTCTTGCCCTCGCCTGCGGCCGGGGCCGCTGCTGGGGCTGCTGCAACCGGCATTGCGGCTGCCTTGAGGAGATCCTCGAAGTTCACGCCCTTCACTGCCTCGGCGAGCACGGACGCCTTTGCCTCGTCCGCTGTTGCGCCTGCCGCCTTGAGGACGGAGAGGAGCGAGTCCTTGGTTATTTCCTTTTCCGCGCCCTTCAGGAGAAGAGCCGCGTGCAGATATGGGTCTATTTTCATAGCATTACCTCCAGTTATTCCTTCTTTTGCTCAGGCGCAGCCGCGGCAGAAGCATCCGCAGGCGCACTGGCCTGTTCCTTTTTCCCCTCTTCGCCAGCAGGCTCAGATGGGGGCGAATCGGCATTCCCTTCCTTCACAGCTGGCTGCTCCTTGGGCAGCATGCCTTCGAGGGCATTGCCAATGAGCACGGACTGCGCCAGAAGCAACTCGGTCGAGACGTCCGAGTAAACGCAGCCGTTTATCGCCATGTTCCTGCCCTGCGCAAATGCGCTTGACAGGAGGGCCTCGATGTTTTGCGAGGTTGGAAAAGATGAATTGAACGACACGTTGAAGGACTGCGACAGGCATTCGAGGATGTCTGCGTTGAGCCTCTGCTCATCGATGTCCAATATGGATGCAGTGTAGGTGAATTTGCCGTCGTAGGCAGCCACCATGTTCACCATTGCCTCAAAGGGCAATATGTTGAGCTTTTGGAGCGCCTTGCAGACTTTGTCTGTAATCTTGGCTCCGTTCGTTGCCACCACCGAGTCTTTGGCAACAATTATCTTGCCCGCCTTTATCTGCGCGTTTATCCCTGCGCCCTTCAGCTCGGAGAGCGCTGGGCCAGGTATGAGGTCGGTTTCACCCGCAGGCACGATTATGTCAAAAGGCGCAATCATCCCTGGCTTTGCAGCCACTTTTGCCTTGTTGTCCTTGAAGAACTTGAACAGCTGGTAGGGCGAAAGCGACGTGTAGACCAGCGCAGTGGGGAAGTCTATGTGCTTTGAGAGCTCCTTGCCCTTTTTCGACGCCTCGATAGCGCGGATGATTGTGGAATTTTTAGCAACCACAAAGTCAGCCTGGCCGCGCAGCTTCTTCTTGCTCTTCTGGAGGATGCGGTCGGGGAGGTTCCTGATGTTCAAAAGCGCAACGTTTGGGTGCTTGCCTGCTATTTTTGAGATTGCAACTACCCTTTCCTTCTTCGCCGCAATGGCAACGCTCTCCTTTTTCTCGCGCACTACCTTGAGTTTTTTCTTTGTCATCATAAACACCCTTATGCGACCTTGACAGGCGCACCCATGGTGAGCTTGACATAAATCGACTTTATGTTCGGCTCGGTTGCTTTTGCGTGCACTTTATCATAGACTGCGCTGAAGTTTTCCAGGAGGTCAGCCACCGGCATTGCCTCGCTGCCGACCAGGCACTGCGCCACCGGCAGGTACTTGCCCTTGGAGACCAGGCGCACGCGGCTCTTTGCCTGCGAGATTGCGTCTTTCACCGAGCCCACGATTGGGCGGGGGAGTTTTCCCCTGCCTCCGAGCACTTGGCCCAGGGATTTTCCGACCGTAATCATCAGGCTTGGCTGCGCAACGAATTCGCATGATTTTGCCATCACTGCCAGCCTTCCCTTGTCAGATGCAAGCTTGGCAATGCCAGAAGCATCAATTACCTCGGCTGCGCCCTCGCTCTTGGCTTCAAACGCCATCTGCCCGTCGGCGAAAACAATCACTTTCTGGTCCTTGCCCTTGCCTTTTGGCAGTATAATGTCGAGGTTAAGGCGGTTTTCGGCCTTGGCAAAGTCAATGTTGCGGAAATTCACTATCATTTCCATTGACTGCGTGAACTTGCGCTTGCCCTTGGCTTCCAGTGCCTTGGTTATCGCTTCGGTTACCTTTTTCTTGTCCATCTAAGTCCCTCCCAATCCGCGACGGATTGGTGCATGCGCGTTTTGCCGAGCAAAACGCATCGCCATCGCAAGGGCGATGACGACGGCGGGTAAGCCGTTGCATCTCTGTGGCATTTCTTAAACATGGAAATGGTTAAAAAGGTTTCTAAGATGGCACCGATTGCTCCTTTGCCTTTCCCAGCAGCCCCAATATCCATTCCGCGCGCTTCGGCACGTTGAATTTCGGGAATTTCAGGTTGAAAATCCCGCAGCCAATGAGGCATGCCACGCCAATGACCAGGGGCGTGAGGCCGGGATTGAACACTGCGACAAGAAGATTGCCTGCCCCGGCGGAAATCAGGATGGCGCTCACCGCTATCCTGACCAGCTTTGCTGCGCGCTTGTAAGCCGCGGCCATGCTTTCAGCCTTTTCAGGTGTGACGGCACCGTATAGCATATTGATTTCAGATATCAGCTTGTCTTTGCCTTGCAAGACGCCAAGCTGCTGCTTGCCAAGCTTTGCAGAATATTTGCCTGATTCCAGCTCGAATGTGTAATCAAGCCTGCTGAGATTGCTGAATAACTTGTCTGCTTTCTGCATTTTTTGCCAGCTGCCTGCGAGCCTTGCCCACCTTGCACTGAAAATTCGCGCTGGGCGGGAAGGCAGGCTGCGCGCGGGAGATGTGGGCACCTGTGCCGTTGCTGGTTTCGATTCCATTGGGTCGCCTCAGTCCTTTGGCTGCTTTGCGCGCAAAAGGGCGCTTCTGAAAAGAGCTGCTGCCTCTGCAACAGCAGGCACGCACTTTGCCGCCTTGTCTCCGGCATAAAGGAGGGCAGGGGTGACTATGACCATGCCTGCAAGCCCCAGCGCCAGGGTTGCTATGCCCAGCGGCTCGCTGAATGCGGACGCTACGAATGCACTTGCCGCCATGGCAAACCCTGTTATGAATGTTGCCTTTGCAACCATCCTGAACTGCTTTTGCATGTCCTGGGAGCACTTTTCGCTCATTTCGGCAATCTGGGCTTCCTGCACGTGGCTGTATTTTTCCGCAATTAGGGTTGCCTTTCTTTCGGTTTTCCTTTGGTAGCGCGGCATTCTGTCGCTTCCGTGGTAGCCCATACTCTTCTCATTATTGGCAGCCAGGGAAAAATCATAAAGGTCGGAAAAGAAGCACCTGCGCCCGCGCCTTTCGCGCACGTTTGCCCTCAAAGAAGCTGCCTTTGCCCACAGGCGGTCAATTGGGCGCTCGAAAAAAACAGCTTTCACAGGAACAAGAGTCATTGTGCTCATTTTTTCACCTTACCTGTGCTTTCCCTTTCTTTTCTTGGCCTTCTTTGCCAATGCCTTGCGCTTTGCAGGCACCTTTCTCTTGCGCGGCACTGGCTTGGCTTTCTTTGCCTTGCCTGCCTTCTTTGCTTTCGGCTTGGCATTTATCTTGCGCGCTTGCTTTGCCTTGCGCTTTCTTGCTTTCGCCCTGGCGATTAGTTTTGTGATTCCGATTGGCTCAGGCTCCTCTGCCTTTTTCTCGCGCACGGGAATGTGCACGTCCTTGGGCAGGCTTTCCGTCCTGCCGCCAATCACCTGCGCGATCATGTGCGCGATTTGCGAGCGCTGGCTTGGCAGGCTCTCAAGAGAGCTGAATGCCTCGGCGCGCTGCTCGAATTTCTCCGGGTGCCCAGGCGCAGATGCCTGGGTTTCGAAAAGGTAGGAAATCTTCTTGCCTTCCTCGAAAAGCTGCTCCAGCTTCCTGCGCTCCTCTGCAACGCGGCTGTCTATGTCGCCCTCCATTCTCCTTGCCTGGTCAAATTCGAAAGAATAGCTTTCGGTAAGCGCGCGAAGCTCGCGCAGGTAGCGGCGCACGAAATTCGCCTCCACTGATTCGCGCAGGGTCTCGAATTCGCGGTTGCCGTCCCTTATGTACTCGTCAATCTCAGACATCTTTTCGTCGTAGTCCTTGCGTATGCTGGCGGTGTATTCCTCTATCTGGTGCATCTGGCCCATCTGGCGCTCAAGGTCGGACAGCACTCGCTTGGCTGATGCGACTTCGCGCTTCATTTCCACAATGGACTCGCCTATCTCTCCGCGCAGCGAGCGCAGGTCGTTGGAATGGCTCTCCGCGGTTGCCAGCCTTTCTGCCTGTTCTGCAAGAACAGAGCGCGCCTCTGCCACGCGGCGCGCAGCATCGCCCTCCATTTCCTCAATGCGGGAAACAGCATTGGAAAGGTCTCCGGAAATTGCTGAATGGCGCGACAGCTCTACCCTGCTCTGCTCCAGCATGAGCTCCATTTTCTCGCGCTCCTCGGATAGCTGCCTGCCGGATTCCTCAAGAAGGGCGCACGCTTCATCGTATGCGCGGCGCATTTCGCCGTGCGCCTTTATGCTGGTGGCCTGGACTTTCTCGACTGCGGATACTTTTGCAGGCAGGTCGGATGCCTGCTTTTGCATTCCGGACACGCGGCTCTGCACGCGCATCACGCGGTCTGAAATCGTTTCCAGTTCCGACTCCAGCCTGTGCTGAAGGGGAAGGTAATGGTCATTGAGGAGCTTCTCCTTTTCCTGGCGCATCTCGTCGATTGCGCGCGCCTGCCTTTCAATGCGCTTCATCTGGCGCGCGAGCCTCTCGGAAAATTGCAGAGAAACCCCGGTCACGCGAACCGGCTCTGGTTTTTTTATTTTTGCGATTTTTTTCTGCTTGATTGCCGCGTAGCGGAACTTTGGCCTGATGACGCTTTTTGAAGGGACCCTGATGCGCGGCTTGTGCTGCTCTTCCAATTCCTCAGGCAGCTCTGCTTTTTCCCCCTCGGCAGGCCATGCAATGGCAGCTTCGGTTTCCTCAAGCGGCTCGGCATTAAACAGGGGCTTTTCCTCAACTTCGGTTGCAACGGTTTCCTCTGACCCTTCTGCTTCGCGCCTTGCAATGTCAATGATGTTCTCTTCCTTGCGCTTTTTCAGCTCGCGGATCATTTTATTCACGCGCTCAAGGCGCGCGTCGCCCACGTCCACAGATGAAGCGGATGCGATCTCCACTTTCTTGCGCTTTCCCTTTCCAATTGATTCCTGCGCAAGGCTGGGCTTTGCATCCCTCTCGCGCTGGCGGGCAAGCTTCAAGTCGGCCTCAAAAGGGGTGGACTCGCTGACGTAGACCGCGGTAGGGGAAAGCCTTGGAAGTGATTTTTCATCGTCTATAGGCGCAGTCCATTTGATGTAGATTCCATTGAAGCGGTTGTCAATCCGCACCTTGCCTGCTTTCTCAAGCATGTGCGCCCATTTCACCACTTCGCGCTCGCCCATGCCGCAGATGGAGGCGAGCCTGCCTGTGCTGAGTGGGGACGATGCCGCCTGGAGGGCGGAGAGAAGAACGTCAAAAGGCGTCTTGATTGTGTGTTCTTCCTCCATATTACCCCCTATGACACCCTTGGTTTGTAATCAGTCTTCCTAATCGTGTAGCTCCCTGACATTTTCAGGTTTGCGCGCTTGAAAGCCACCAGCACATGCGAAACGTTTGCCTTTGCGATGTTGATGGTGAACACTTCCTGGCCCTTGTGCACTCTTGCAGCGCGGTCGGTTGCCCTGCCGTAGGACTTTCTCATCCCTTTTTGCAGCCTGTCTGCGCCCGCGCCTGCAATCATCCGGTTCTCGCGGATGACGTTGTGCGGATACACGCGCACCTTGAAGAAGTACTGGTTGAGGATGACCTTTTCCAGGTATTTGTTGGCCGCCTGCCTTCCCGCCTCAAGCGTGTTGTCGCGCAGCTGCACGCCGTAGTCGGCCACAAGGTCGTATGTGTAGTCGTACTTGCCCTTGCGGTCGCCCATCTCGTAGACGAGAAGCGACAGGTGGGGCATTGACTTGACAAATGATTTGCGCGGTTTCCTCTTGGAATAGCGCGACCACGGCTGCTTGTCAAGCCTTCTGCATGTTTTTGCTGGTCTCAAACCCATAAATAACACCTCGGTAAACCATCAGGTTTACCGCCCATTTGCCTCAGCAAATCGGGCGGAAATATCCTCAACCATCCCATTTACTTCAGTAAGAAGGGAGTGGCAGAGATATTCCCGAACTGTTTAATAATCTTACCGTAGCGCGCTCGCGCTTGCCACGGTTCTGGACAATTCACAGAATTGTCCACTTTACTCCCACGTAGGCATTTTTGTGTATGGAAGTGTATTTAAATGCTATGTTGCAGTTCGCGGGAAAGAAGGTGCCTCTTTTTCGCTTGACCGCCCCTTGCCGAATAGCCTCCGAGCTTGCCGTCGCTTCTCACCACGCGGTGGCACGGTATGGTAGGCGCAAGAGGGTTTTTGCCAAGCGCGTTGCCAACCGCGCGCGCTGAATGCGGCCTGCCTATTGCGCGTGCTATCTGCGAGTAGGTGCGCGTTTCCCCTTTTGGTATTCTCGCGCATTCGAACAGCACGCTGCGCTGGAAAGAAGTGAGCGTTGAAAGCCTTGCCTTTTGTTTTGCAGTCAGCCGCATGATATCATCCAACCCTCAGATGGTAAAACCCGTCGTCCTCGTCCACGCCGTCATCCGCTTTTTTCGGGACATAGTCCAGCGAATCGTCAGTATCGCTTTGCATCAGCGGCTCGCCAAGCACGCGCTCTGCGTATTGCTTCTGCCTTTCCACCTGGACGGGGAAACCCTGTGCTGCAAGCACGGTGGAGAGCTGCAGGAAATTCAGGTCAACCGTTATTTGCTCCCCGTATTTTCGCGCCACCAGTGAGTTCCACTCCCCGCGGGGCAGGAGAAAGATATCCTCTGCAGCATAAAAGCCATAGTCAAACACGTCCACACGGAAATTGTGTCTGCCGCAATTGCAAAGCGCGAGGAGGAATTTTTCCGCGGCAAAGGAGAACGGGATTTGCCTTCCTTCGTCTATGCGCGAAAGGAATTTCTGGACAAAGATGTTTGATGTAGGGATGCTGTTGCCCTTGCGCGCATAAATCTCGGCGGGCAGGTCCGAGAGCAGCTCGTTTATCCTGCAGTAGTCGAATTCAAGGGAAGGCAGCTCGTGCACTGCGTCGAACTTGTGGAACTCGCAGATGTGCGCATGCTCCGCAAGGTTTTTGCGCGCATCCGCAATCATTTTTTCCGAAATGTCAAGCAGATGGTAGTGGATGCGGGAGTAAAGCTTTGGCGCGCGCTTTTTCACTTCAGTTAGGAACGTTTTTGCAAAGTCCCCCTTGCCAATCCCGTATTCACAGACTGTGATTTCCCCGCTCCGGTCGGGGAAGTCACGCACAAACTCCATTGCATTGCAGGTTGCAAGCGCTTTGCCTTGCGCAAACGTGGAAAAGTCCGAGTAGATTGCCTTGCCTTTCTCCGAGTAGTATGATTTGTTGGCTTCCGCAATCTTTTTGCCAATGCCAGCCACTTCAAAGCACGTCCTTCTTCACTTTGTCAATGCCGATTGCCTCGACCAGCTTGCCAAGCTTTGGGCCGCGCGGCTTGCCAAGAAGCGCCATGTAGCATTCCTCGAACAGCTTTGCAGGGAGCACGCTGTGCTCCTTTGCAACTGCGAATGCTGTGTTGTGCACGGCAAGCGCGTCCATCCCATGCGCCAGCCTGCTGAAAAACACTGCGGCAACGCCGGTAGCTTTCTGCGGCTTGTAGGCAAATGCGTATTCTTCCGGTATGAAGCCCTTCTTTTCCCATGCCTCGATGTATGACGAGAGCTTGATGACAGACGCCGCATCGCCGGTTTCCTTGGTGATTTTCTCCCAGTCCCACTGCAGGTTCCTATAGAGTATGAGGTCAATGAACGGCGTCTTCCATCCCCTGCCGTTTTCCGCCGACTCGGAGGAGAGCCGCGCGGCAAGCGCGCGCTTGCGGTCTGCGCGCGTCAATGAATCGAATTTACCGGATGATATGAGCGCAAGCGCCTTTTCATAGTCCTCGATTGCGCGAAGCACATTGAGGGGCGTGGGGTTGATGTCCACGTTTTCCTGTATGTCAGGCTTGAGAAGCATGTACTTCATCACTTCAGGAGGGATGATCTCCATCAATTCCTTTACGCCCATGCCAGTGCCCTTGCTCTTGCTGTATTTCTTGCCTTCGAACAGGATAAAGCCAAACTTGTACTCGATGGGCAACTCTTTCTTGAAGATTTCCTTGAACACTGCGCGCAGCGTATCCATGCTCCCCCCACGCGTGTAGTGGTCCACCCCTGCACCTTCTGCGGACGTTCCGAAGTAATCCATCCATGCAGGCCAGTGAAGGCGCCATGTGAGCTTGTACTTATGGTCGGAAAGCTTGTTCTTTCCGGTGTGGCCGCAGCCTTTTGTGTATTTTACGTCCCTGTCGCAGGCGTATTCGTATGAATCGCCTTTGTGGGAAACCACGCGGGTGGTTGCGACTTTGCCGCATTTTTCGCACACAGGCATGATGGGAGACCACCAGTCAGGCAGGGAATCGCGAAGCGATGTTTTCATCACTATCTCCTTTACCTTTGCCTCGTTTTTGAAAAAGAGCTTGGCATACTTGTCAAACGCGCCTTTTGCATACAGGTCGTTTGCGCGCACGATTTCAGGCTTTACCCCGAACTTGTCCATTGCGGCTTTCACGTCAGCAAGGAAGTAATCGCCAAACGATGCGGTTTTGCCGGTGGGATCAGGAACATCGGACAATGGCTTTCCTAAATGGGGCTCAAGCTGCTCTTTGTACTGCTCGAAAACAGATGGCACGCCGTCAAATGCGTCGAAAATGTCTGCAACGAAATAGTATTTTGCCTCCTTGCCTGCATAGCGGAGCGAGTCCGCTATTGCCTGGGGGAAGAGGAATTCGCACACTGTTCCCAGGTGGGTTGGGCCCGATGTTGTCATGCCGCCTGAGATGATGTATGGCTCGCGCTTGGCGGAGATTATTTCCTGCGCAAGGATTTCTGACCAGTGCATGGACTTTTTTGCTTCGTCGTCTTTCTGCTCTGCCATGTGCTCACTTTGAAGGGAAAGGTAAAAAATAGGTTGGGCGCGCGCCAGCTGCGTCAGATGACGCCCTCTGCGAATTGCGTGCTGACTGTCTGGGCACCGGCCGGGCGCGATGTCTGATGCAAATTGCAGAGCAATTTGCACATCGGGCGTCTGTCCAGGTTCGTGCGCTCACCTGAACATCCAGGCTGGCGCCTGTCTGTTTCGTTTTCAACGAAACATCGAGTCAAAAAGCCCTTTTTTCGGGTCGCTTTCGCCCAGCTCCTCGAGCGTTTTCTTCTGCTTGCCGCTCAAGTTCGTTGGCGTGCGGATGATGACGCGGATTAGCTGGTCGCCTCTGCCGCGCCCGTGCACGTGCGGCATTCCCTCGTTTTTCATGCGGAAGACCGTGTGCGTCTGCGTGCCTGCCGGGATTTTGAGCTTGACTTTTCCGAAAAGCGTGGGCGCCTCTATCTCGGCGCCAAGCGCTGCCTGTGAAAATGAGATTGGCGCCTCTATATAGATGTCGTCGCCTTCGCGGTTGAAGACGTTGTGCGCCTTGACTGTGACAAAGACATACAAGTCGCCGCTTCCAGCTGGCCCGCGCTCGCCCATGCCTGCCAATCGCAGCTGCGAGCCTGTGTCCACGCCTGCGGGAATGTCAACTGAAATCTTTTCGTTGGACTGCACTATTCCTGAGCCGCTGCAGTCCTTGCACGCCTTGGTGGGGCGCGCGCCCTTGCCTGCGCACGCAGGGCAGGTGGTGACGCTTGTGAAGCTTCCGAACGGTCCCATGTTCCTGCTTGTGCGCACCTGCCCGTGGCCGCCGCATTTTGCGCAAGAGGCGACTTTGCTTCCAGGCTCTGCGCCGCTTCCCTTGCAGCGTTCGCATCCCTTGTTCCTTTTGAATGAGATTTCCTTGGAAACGCCGCGCGCGGCTTCCTCGAAAGTTACATACAGGTCATAGCGAAGGCTTTGCCCCGCTCCGCGCTGGCGCCTGTTACCCCTGCCTCCGAACATGGTAGAGAAAATCATGTCCTCGAAGGGTGAACTGCCCCCGAACGAGAAGCCAAAGTCTCGAAAAATGTCGTCGAAGTTCGCGTTCCTGAAGATGTCCTCCTGCGAGTAGCGCTGGTCAAAGCCGGCGTGCCCGTACTGGTCGTATGCCGCGCGCTTTTCGTCGTCAGAGAGGACTGCGTAGGCCTCGGAGATTTCCTTGAATTTCTCCTCTGCGCCTGCCTCCTTGTTCCTGTCAGGGTGGAACTTGAGCGCCAGTGTCCTGTAGGCGTCCTTCAGCTTGTCCTTTGCCGCATCGCGCGCAACGCCGAGGATTTCATAGTAATCGCGCTTTTTAGCCATGGTATTGCCTCTGGTGAAGTTAGTGCTATTATACGCGCATTTAAGTTTATAAATGTTAATACGGTATTAACAGGTAACGACTTATCGCGCCACTAGCCGAGATTGTGCTCGCGCTTGAGGCAATCTATCACGAGGTCGAGCGTATCATTGATGTATTTTATTTCTTCCGGTGTTGTCCAGTATTCGCCTTTTGCGCCCCTGAGCGCGCTGAAATTGTGATAGCGGAAATTGTTGATTGCCAATATGACCGGTGGGTCTTTGACCAGGCCTTCGTACATGGCTCCTTGCAATGTGAGGGAAATGCCAATTATAACATTCCCGAGGCACTTGAAACCGGGATAGTGGGGGCTATCCCACACGAGCGCAAGCCGCTTATATTTATCTTCGTGGAACGGCAGGTCGTCGCTGTAAGCCCTCTTCCTGGCAAGCTCGCCCAAGTAATATTGCGGAAGCTTTCCGTTGAGTTTGGCTTCATACTGGGAGCTCGAGGCTTTGATTTCATCTGGACCGGACTTGCGCAGCATCCTGAAGCCCCTTCGCACCTGCCATTTTGGCGTGGGGCTGTTTTTAGGGGGCTTGAAGTGCAGAAGGGCGGCAATCCGATAATGGAATTTGCTATAGTGGATGTTGCAGGCATATTCCCGTATCAGGTAATCTTTCACGATGCCAATCGTATTGTTGATGAGATTTATCTCTCCAGGCGTGGTGCGCGGCGCGTTTTCCTCGCCATTGTAATGCTGCTTGGCATTCCATTTGTGGTTGATGCAAGCGTTGATGCCGTCCATCACCGCGGAGTCTTTTACCAGCCTCTGCGCAACCAGCGATTCCAGTGCGAATTGCAGCCCGAGTATGGAGATTAGGTTGCATTTGAGGGGGGATTTTCTTTCTGATGCCCGTTGCGCGCTGCTTGTCAGCCTTTCGGGAAGCTCGTCCGAACGCTTCTCGAACTTAAGGAGCCTTAAGAGGAAAAAGTGCGGAAGCTCGTTGCCTATGACTGCCTTGTTGAAATCCCTGAGATGCCCGAATGGAGGGTGGGCCGGGAGATGCTTGAGTGCCTTGCGTGCCTCACGTTTGGTTACAAAGCTTGCCGGCATGTTGTAAAAAGTGATTGGAAGGATTTAAAATCACTCGGCAACCTGCCTGCTGCCGCAGATTTTACACCTTCTTGTTGGAGTTGAGCGGCGTTCCGCTCAACTGCTAAAAAAGTTTTTTAAACTTTTTTATAGTCCGCGCCATACACGTTGCCGCCTTTTCCGCCGCCTTTCTGCTCCTCCTCTTTGATGAAAAAGCTCCTCATAATAAAGGCTAAAAACAAGCCCATCTGCCCAAGTAGAGCCATGAGAGAAATCGTTGAACTCATGTGCTTAAGGCTGTTCAGCGCTGCCATCTCCTCCTTCGGATAGGGTAGAAAATTTTTTGCAATCTCTGAGGAAGATGCATATGAAAGGGAATAGCCAACGGACCATTCGTTTATGCTCTTCCATTTTTCCAAAGTGGACGAGTTTATTCTTTCCCCGAGCGCAAAAATCGACGCATCGGAGAATGCAAGCTCGAAGCTGACGGCAATTCTTTCATCAGACTGAGTCGTTTTGCCGCACATGTTGCGGGCAGTGCAATAGTTGTGACCTGCCTCGTGCACGAGCGTTGAGGAGAAGCTATGGACATCCCAGCTGCCGTAGGAGGACCAGGAAAGAGGATTGGTCACCACATCAGGATATATCGCAGAGGTCGTGTCATTCTTATAGCGCTCGTCAAATACTAAAGTGCGTATGTTGCCAAGCACAAATCGTTCATATGTCGGGTAGGGTGCAGCCAGCGATACAGATATGCTCTGCACATTTCCATCTTCTGAGAAGCGGGTTGCAGTGCAGGGCACGCGAAGCATGCACTGCATTGAGACAAGCGCAAGCTTGACGCTGTAATCCAGGTCCAAATCCATCATTTGCCTCGGGTCTGACGGGAAATCCGAAACCCTGACCTTGAAAGTGGTATCGCCTGCCTTGTTGACATATGCAATCCACATGTCATTGTCGTCCATGGTCCCTTTCAGGGAATCCGGCAGAGGCTTGTATGGGGGAAGGGAGCGGCGCACTGCCTTTTCCTCCGCCTTCAGGGAAGACTCGCGCATTGCCCTGAGGAAAGGAGAGGATAGCTTGGAATCCTCGTTCTTGAGCACCTTGTCAGACATGACAGAGTAATGGCTGAGCCTTTTTTCGTATTTCCCCTGAATATGCGAGGAGACACCCAAAGAAGCGAATGAGGCCAATAGTGAGATGCCGAAGGCTGCTCCCAGGCCTAGGCCTACCTTGTAGATTAGTGGTATTTTTCGCTTTGGGGGCTTTGCCACTGCTTTCATGTTATAATTACTGTGAGTATGTGTTTATAAATATAACTAAAAGCAGAAAATAAGGGAAAAAACGGCTGAAAAAAGCCTTGCTATACCTTCTTGTTGGAGTTGAGCGGCGTTCCGCTCAACTGCTAAAAAAGTTTTTTAAACTTTTTTATAGTCCGCGTCATACACGTTGTCGCCCTTTCCGCCGCCCTGCTGGCCGCTGCCGCCCTGCGGCCCGTAGCCACCAGGACCGTCGTCGGGCGCGCCGCCTGCTCCGCCAGGCGGGGGCTGTTGCCCCTGCCCTTTGTAAAGCGAGGCGCCGGCATCCTGAAGCACTTTTTTCAGCTTGTCAACAGCTGCCTTGAGCGCGGCTGAATCGTTCTTGGGAAGAATGTCCTTCACTTCCTTTGCAGCCTCGCGCACCTTGTCCTGCAGTTCCTTTTCTATCTTGTCGCCAAGGTCTGCCAAAGTTTTCTCGCTTGTGTAGACAAGAGTTTCAGCCTCGTTTTTCAGCTCCGCCTCCTCTTTTGCGCGCTTGTCAGTTTCAGCAAATTCCTCTGCCTCGCGCATCTTCTTCTCGATTTCGCTCTTGTCCATCTTGTGCGGAGATACTATCTGCATTTTCTGCTCCTTGCCAGTGCCCATGTCCTTTGCAGTCACATGTATTATCCCGTTGGCGTCAATGTCGAATGACACCTCGACCTGCGGGATGCCGCGCGGCGCAGGCGGGATGCCCACCAGCTGGAATTTGGCAAGCTCCACGTTGTCGCGCGCCATCGCGCGCTCGCCCTGCAGCACATGCACCTCGACGGAGGTTTGGCTGTCTGCCGCTGTTGAGAATATCTGCGACTTTTTCGTGGGGATTGTGGTGTTCCTTTCAATCAGCTTGGTGAACACGCCGCCAAGCGTTTCAATGCCCAGCGAAAGGGGCGTTACGTCAAGCAATAATATGTCCTTCACGTCGCCTGCGATGACGCCTGCCTGTATGGCTGCGCCTTTTGCAACGCATTCCATTGGGTCCACGCCGCGCTCCACCTTCTTGCCGAATATGCCTTCCACGAATTTCTGCACGATTGGCATGCGCGTGGGGCCGCCCACGAGAATAAGCTTGTCAACCTGCGAGGCAGGAAGCTTTGCGTCCGAGAGCGCCTGTTCCACTGGCCTTTTGCAGCGGTTCACAATGGGCTCCACGATTTCCTCAAGCTTTGCGCGCGTGAGCTTGTGCACAAAATGCTTGGGGCCGCTCTTGTCTGCCGACAGGAAAGGCAGGTTGATGTCGCTTTCAAGCACGGTGGAAAGCTCTATCTTTGCCTTTTCGCCTGCATCGCGCAAGCGCTGCATGGCCTGGCTGTCAGTCTGCACGTTTATCCCGGTGTCCTTCAGGAAAACCCCGACAAGATAATCCACTATTGCGTTGTCCATGTCAGTGCCGCCAAGCTGCGTGTCGCCAGAAGTGCTTTTCACCTCGAACACTCCCTTTCCGAAGTCCATGATGGTAACGTCAAGCGTGCCGCCGCCCAAGTCAAAAACGACTATCTTTTGGTCCTTGTCCGCCTTGTCAATCCCGTAGGCCAGCGCTGCTGCGGTGGGCTCGTTTATTATGCGGATGACTTCCAGGCCCGCGATTGAGCCTGCGTCCTTGGTTGCCTGGCGCTGGTTGTCGTCAAAGTATGCAGGCACCGTGATTACTGCCTTTTCCACCTTGTCGCCCAAGTACATCTCCGCGTCCTGCTTGATTTTCTGCAGCAGGAAGGCTGAGAGCTCCTGAGGCCTGTACTCCTTTCCATGCACCTTGTACTTGTAGTCAGTGCCCATTTTGCGCTTGAAGGCAGTGAAAGTGCCGTCAGGGTTGGCAACCGCCTGCCTGCGCGCAGGCTCGCCAACCAGCTTTAGCCCCTCCTTTGTGAAAGCCACATAGGAAGGGAATGCCTTGCCGTACTGCGTGGCGCCTTCTGCCGAAGGCAGTATCGCCGCGCGGCCGCCTTCCATCACTGCGGCTGCCGAGTTGCTTGTTCCCAGGTCAATTCCGATTATTTTTGCCATATTTTTCACCTTTTTTGATTCATCAATATACGTTGAGCGTGGAGAGCACCACGCTTCCTTCCTTTCCTGATTCCCTTGAAAACTTCACTTCAGTCCCCTGCTTGCCCTGCGCGGAAGAGATTGCATTTATCCAGTAGCCTGACGAGACCAGGAAATTGCCGAATGCCTCGATTGCTGCTGAGCTTGCGCCGACCTTGTCGTTGTACTCCACGCGGAAGTACCCGTCGCGCTCGGTGACAAACGCCATCGCGTGCGACTTTTGCTGCATGTACTCGTTGAACTGCACAAGCACCCTGTCCGCAATTGCCGCGCGGTCAGCTTCCACATATACTATAGTATAGCCGTTCATTTGCCCACCTCTTCTTTTTCCTCAGGCTTTTCCGCTGCCTTTTCATCTTCTTTCGTCAAATGCGGAGCATTTGGCGAATTGTCGCCGACAGGCGACATTTTCTTGCCGGATGAGACTGAAACCATTGCGTGCTGCAGCACCTCGCCCTTGTAGAGGTAGCCGTGCTTTATCACGCGTACTATGGTGCCTTCAGGCGCGTTTGAGGCTTCCTGCAGCGCGACTTCGTGCCTGAAAGGGTCGAGCTTCTCGCCCTCAAGCTTCATGGGCTGCAGCCCTTCCTTCTCGAATTGCGACAGGAGCTTGGCAAGCACCAAAAGCACGCCCTTTTTCGTATCGCTGTCAGGCAGCTTGGCAGCCTCTGCTGCCGCAAGCTTAGCCTCCTCGTAAATCGGGAGCAGCCTCAGCATGAGGCGTGCCTCTGATGCGCGGCAAAGCTCCACTTTCTCCTTTTCCGTCCTTTTCTTGTAATTGTCGAATTCCGCTGAAATGCGCAGGTACTTGTCGTTGAGGGAGGCGCAGTCGCATTTTTCCTCAGCTGCG
>Ga0268276_1001290_pt1 | contig 25320 bp, 25 predicted proteins | sample saktaG_4_FD_190145 | JGI IMG/M metagenome (GOLD analysis project Ga0268276, IMG submission 190145) | Saline water microbial communities from Sakinaw Lake, British Columbia, Canada - sak_2010_1_5_45m | ecosystem: Environmental > Aquatic > Non-marine Saline and Alkaline > Saline ... | reverse complement strand
ATAACCGCGTTAACCTTAGTTGAAATATTGTCCTTGGTAATTGTTTCTTGATCAGGCACATCAACGGCTTTCAGACGCATATCTACTTTTCTAAATGATTGAAAAATTGGAAGAATAATTCGCCATCCGGGGGGCATGATGCCGCTATATTTCCCCAAGGTAAATTTTACGCCGCGTTCGTATTGATTAATTTGCTTAATTGAAGACAAAATTACAACAACAAAAAAGATAATAACAAAATAAATAAATGGCATATTAGTATTAGACACAAATGAAATAAAGTTCCTAATCTCCCGTCAAAGACTAATGTCTTTAATCTTCCGTCAAGCCTGCCTGCCGGTAGGCAGGGTTCTTGAGCGAAGCGAAAGGTTCTTAATCTCCCGTCAAAGATTAATATCTTTACCTTTTCCAGCATGTCCCGAGAGGGCGAATAGCGGCCAAGACAAAAACAATCAACCAAAACCAACGCAATTCAATGCTGGCAATTTGAGGAAAATAACCTGCCAGAAATAAAGCGAAAGCAAAAACAGAAAGTTTAATTAAGCCAATATCAAGATATCCAAAAGTTTTTGGACCAAAAAGACTTTTTTTTCTTTTATGAAGAAACATAATATATCACCTCCTTTAAGTTTTCTTTTCAAACTGAATAATTCTTTGGTACTTCACCATTCTCTCTATTGGTCCGGGAGCTCCTGCTTTTAGTCCAAAGGCTCCTACTCCGTAAGCGAGGTCTGCAATGAAATCATCCATTGTTTCACCGGAACGATGAGATACAATAATTTTTAATTTTGCCTCTTTAGCTATTTTAATCGCTTTAAGTGTTTCAGTCAAAGTGCCAATCTGGTTGGGCTTTATAATCACTCCGCCGATTGAATTTGACGCGATTTTAATTAAATTTGGATTGGTAGCAGTTAAGTCATCGCCGACGACAAAACTATTTTTTGTCTCCAAAAATTGATTTAATGTCGCATAATCTTTAATTTGATTTTCCTCAAATGGATCTTCAATCGAAATAAGCGGATACTTATTAACAACATCTTTATAGATATCTATCAATTGACTGGGGGAAGTTCGACTTCCCCTAATTGTATAATAAACACCGTCTTGCTGTGAAAAACTATTTGCTGCGACATCTAATGCCAATTTAACTTTATCTTGATGATCAAGTTCTGTGATAACATTATCTAAAATTTTAAGCGGTTCTTCATAGCTTTTAAAATCCATATCATATCCGCCCTCATCGCCATAAGAAATATTTTTGCCTGCTTCTTTAAATTTGGTGGCTAATCTGTTGAAAATTTCTTTTCCAATTTTGAGCTGTTCTTCGGCAGTTTTGGCTTTAACTACGATCATGTACTCCTGCCAATCTAAATTATTGTGAGCATGTTCTCCTCCATTAATTAAATTCATATAAAAATTTGGAAGTCCGACTTCCAAATTTGTCATATCGGCAATATATTTATATAGAGGCTTATTTTGGATTTTACTTTCTGCTTGCGCGAAAGCCAAAGAACACGACAATATAGAATTTCCACCAAGTCGCGATTTATCTTTTGTTCCATCAAGGCTAATTAGAAAATTATCAAAATCTTCTTGAGAAAAGAAATCTTTTTTTATTATAGCCGGTTTTATAATATTCTCTATTTTTTCAACACTTTCTTTAGCTGGCAAAGAAACAACTTCTTTACTTCCTTTGCTTTTTCCGTGAGGGACAGACGCTTTAGCCATAATATCTGACTCTAAAATAATTTCCGTTTCAATCGTATCATTGTCTCTTGAATCTTTGATTATTTTTGTTTTTATGTCTTTAATTTTTGGCATATTATTATTAATAAAGGTTAGCCCCGCCAAGCTACCAATTTATAAGTGTTTCAACGATTTTTTCGCCAAATTTCTTAGCGGCCGAAGGTCCATTGCCTGTTATAATATTACCATCTTTTACTACTGGTTCATTAATAAATTTTGCGCCGTGTTTTTCTAAAATTTTAGCAGGTGACTTATCTAAAGGCGATGTCCAAACAGTAGCGTTTTTACCATCTAAAACCCCGGCTTTGGCAAGGATAATTGGCGCAATACAAATTGCTCCTAAAACTTTTTTAGAATTAATAACCTCTTTTGCTATTTTGTAAGAAGTTTCATTGTCAAGATGTTTAAGCGCTCCCGATCCGCCGATAAAAAATACACCCTCATAATTGTCAATATTTACCTCATCTAATGTTAAATCTATTCTTGCCTCGCTGCCGTCAGAACCAAAAGCTGTTTCTGAAATATTGCTTGTGGTTTCAACATAAAATCCGCCGTCTTCTAAAACTTCTTTGGTCACAAAATATTCTTCATCTTTAAAATCTTTAGAGGCAATTATTAAAAGAATTTTTTTCATGAATTTTAATAATATTTTTCTTCCCATTTTGCTACTTTTTCAATCAAGGGAATTACTGTATCGGGATTTAAAGAAATGGATTCAATTTTATTCTTAACCAGGAACTCAGCAAATTCAGGAAAATCACTTGGCGCCTGGCCGCAAATGCCAATATATTTTTTCTGCTCGCGGCAAACTTTTATTGCGATCCTAACAAGCTCTTTAACTGACTCGTTATTTTCATTAGTAATGTCTGAAATAGTTTCATTATCTCTGTCTATGCCAAGCGTAAGCTGAGTGAGATCGTTTGAGCCAATAGAAAAACCGTCAAAAATTTCCAAGAATTCGTATGCCTGAATAACATTTGCAGGAATTTCGCACATTACATATATTTTTACATTCTTTCGTTCAAGTCCATATTTTTCTATAAGTTTAACAACTTTTTCTCCTTCTTGGGGTGTGCGACAGAAAGGTACCATGACTTCAATATTTTTAAGTCCAATTTCCTCTCTGACTTTTTTAATGGCTTTAACTTCTAAGCCAAATGCTTCTTCAAATTCTGGAGAATAATAGCGCGACACTCCGCGCCAACCAATCATCGGGTTTCCTTCCTTAGGTTCATATAAAGCTCCTCCGATTAAGCTTCTATATTCATTAGTTTTAAAATCCGAAAATCTAATAATTACTGGTCTTGGGTAAAAAGCGACACCAATTTTGGCAATTCCCGCGGCTAATTTGTCAATATAATATTCTTTTTTATTTTTATATTCTTTGGTCAATTCGTCAATTTGACAAATTATCTTTTTTAGTTTAAAATCTCGTCCCTTCAACGAGTGTGCTGATGAGGCACATTTATTTTTAATCTTCTCATAATTAAGAAGCGCGTTCGGATGTATTCTAATTTCTGAGGCAATAATAAATTCTTCTCTGGCCAAACCAACGCCTGCTACTGGCAAACTGTGATAAAGCATTGCTTGGTCGGGAGAACCAATATTAAGCATTAATTTTGTTTTTGTTTTAGGAATTTTTTTAAGCTTATAAACTTTTTCTTCAAATTCAAGCGCGCCACGATAAATTTTACCTGTATTAGGATTAGAACAATCAATAGTAATTTCTTCGCCATCTTTTATTAATTCTGTGGCATTTCCCGTTCCCACAATAGCAGGTATGCCTAATTCGCGAGACACAATTGCCGCGTGAGAAGTGCGTCCTCCTTTATTGGTAATAATGGCGCTTGCCTCTTTCATGATTGGTTCCCAGTCGGGATCTGTCATTTCTGTAATTAAGGCCTCTCCTTTTTGGAATTTATCAATTTCTTCAACTGTTTTAATTATTCTTGCTCTGCCTGTTGCAATTTTATTGCCGACTGCGTCGCCCGAGATAATTAATGTTTCTTCAAGAGGATTATTTTTAAGCTGGTAAGTAGAGAAAGAATTAGCGTCTTTTTGCGACTGAACTGTTTCTGGACGAGCCTGAACAATAAATAATTCTTCTGTAATACCATCTTTAGCCCATTCAATATCCATAGGCCTCTCTTCATTCGCTTTTTTAGAAAAATGTTCTTCTATGGCCAAAGACCACTTGGCAAGTTTTAATATTTCATCGTCTGTTAAGGTGAACTTTTCCCGTTCAGTTTTTTCAACGACTACTTCTTTGGTGTCCTTGTTGCCACTTTCGTCATAAATCAGTTTTTTCTCCTTAGAACCCATTTTTTTGGAAACAATTGCGCGGTAACCCAGCTTAAGGCCTTCTTTGAAAACATAGAATTCGTCTCCTTCAATTTTTCCCTGAACGATCATCTCTCCCAATCCCCATGTGCTTGTAATGTAGATTATATTTTTTAGTCCGGTTTCAGGATCAATCGTAAAATTAACGCCAGACGCGCCTTTATCAGAACGAACCATTTTTTGAATGCCAACACTTAAAGCAATTTTTGTTTGGGGAAATCCTTGGTCAGCTCTATAAGAAATGGCGCGATTAGTAAACAAAGAAGCAATACATTTTTTGGTAGCGCGGATAACATCTTCGGCTCCCCTGACATTTAGAAAGGTCTCCTGCTGGCCTGCGAAAGAAGCCGTAGGCAAATCTTCTGCCGTAGCCGAAGATCTAACAGCGACATCCTTGCTTTTGGAATTATCTCCTATCAATTCTTGATATGCTTCTCGGATTATGTCTTTTAAATTTTCAGGCAATTCAGCTTCCAAAATTATTTCCCTTACTTTCTTTCCTCGTTTTTGAAGATTTTTAATATCATGGACATCTAAATCACTTAAAATTTCTTCAATTTTTTCACGAATACCGGTATCTTCAAGAAAATGCCAATACGCTTTGGAAGTTAAGGCAAAACCGTTAGGAACATTTATTCCTAATTTTGTCAAGCTACCATACATCTCGCCTAATGCTGCGTTCTTTCCACCAACAAGCGGCGTGTCCTCAATTGAAATATCCTTAAACCAAAGGATAAATTTATCTTTTTTTTCCTCCATATTTGTAAATTATGAATAACGAATTACAAAACACGAATTATGAATTTATTTCCTCAAATTCTTTGAATTTATTTTCTGTAAATCACAATCAAATCCGAAACATTTGTGCCGGTTGGACCAGTCATGATCAGATCGTCCAATTGTTTAAAGAAATTAAACGAGTCATTGTTATTCATATATTCCGTCCAGGCAATCTTCTTTTTTATGGACCGGGGCAATGAATTTTCATCACCAATGGCTCCAGCTGCCTCGGTGTTGTCATGACCGTCGGAAGCTAAAGAGACAAAAACTGTTTTTTCAAGGTACGGTAAAGCCCCCAAAACCAATTCTTGATTACGGCCTCCCTTGCCATCGCCCTCAACCTTGACTGTTGTTTCTCCAGCAGCAATCATTATGCCCTTTTTCGGCAAACGTTGAATAAGCTTTCGTCCAACAATTTTAGCCTCGCCGCGCAAAGCGTAAGAATAAACAAAACAAGGAATTTTAAGCTCTTTACATTTTTCCTGCATTGCTTCAATTGCATTTTTACTAGAAAGAAATAAAAGATTATCTACATTTTTAAAATATTTTTCTTCTTTCGGCGTTTCATAAAATTCAAATTCATTTTCTATTTCTATTTCATATTTTTTCAAAATGCGAGCAGCTTCTTCTTTGGTAGTTTTGTCTTTAACGGTTGGACCCGAAGCAATAAAAGACAAATCATCGCCTGGCACATCAGAGAAAATAATGCTAATAATTTTTGCCGGATAAGCTATCTTAGCCAGTCCCCCACCCTTTACCAGAGAAAGATGTTTTCTTATCGTATTGACTTCATAAATATCGGCTCCCGATTTGAGAAGCTCTTCGGTGAGTACCTTAAAATCACCAATTTTGATTTTACGAGGCAGGCAGAAAAGCGCCGAGGCGCCGCCTGATATAAGCATAATTATCAAATCATCTTTTGTCGCTTTTTTTGCTATATCAACTATTTTCTTTGAAACATCAAAATTCTTTTGAGACGGCAGAGGGTGTGTCCCTTTATATGCTTTAAGATGTTTTAATGGGCCATTTTCAATATCAAGCAAAATGCCTTCTTTAATTTTATCACCTAAAATTTTTTCTAAGGCCTTTCCTGTTTTATAAGCGGCTTTTCCCACGCCCAAAACATAAAGGTGTTTAATTTTTGAAAGGTCAAATTTTTTGTTTTTAACTTGAAAAATATTATTTTTAAATGAAATGTTTTCTTTAATTGTTTTTTCTGGATTAATTGCCTTAATTCCTGCATTGGCAATTTCAAGCGCAATTTTTCTTCTAGGCGTTCTTGTTAATTTTTTAAAATTTTTAATAATCATCAGAATATAGAAACTATACAGATTAACCTCCTCTAATATTATTATATCAGATTTTGCTCTTTATTTATAATTAAGTTTTCAACAGACAAAAAAGAAGGGAACGTTTTTGTTCCCTTCGTGCTTTATTTTACTTGGGTTGCACATAATGTTTGCGGCAGCGCGCTTTATAAGTAACAGCACCTTCTTCTGTTTCTCTTGCTATTTCATCGCCGACAATATCGCGGGGGCTTTTCTTTGAGGCAGGTTCTCCATTAACGAGACGTTGGGTTCGATTAGCATAAGGACTGCCACAGACAGAGCAAACAGCTGTTAGCCTATCAACAACTTCAGCGTCAAGCATAAGTTGAGGCATTGGACCGTATCCTTCTTTTGCAAAAGTTAAGTCAAGTCCCGCAACGATAACGATTTTACCCATTAAAACAAGATCGTCGCAGAGCTTAATAAGCGTGTTATCGAAGAAATTACCCTCATCAATTCCGATAACATCCAAGCTTTCTAAAGCTGGAGCTTCCTTATCTAAATCTAAAATTTCTCTTAATTTTTCTAGATTAACATCAATTGGCACAACAATTTCTTTGCCGTTAAAAATTGAGACTGAATGAGTTCGCTTTTCTCTTGTATCTCTCTCTGGTCGCAAAAGAATTACTTCTTTACGCGCGTAAGGATAACGATTTAACCTTAGATCAAGCTCTTCGCTTTTACCGGCGAACATACAGCCAGTAATTACCTCTAAGCGTGGATTGTCTAAAACTATTTTTGGATGTGACATCTCTCCTCCTTTTTTAGATTATTTTGATAAAGCTAATGAATCCAAATAATTTTAGATTTTTATATTAAAGAACTAAGATAATTTAAAAAAACTTTGCTATTATTATCTTATCTAACTTTTTCTATTCGTCAATGCTAATAACCTTTTATTGCAAACTCTTGACAAAATATAGTTGGTATGATAAGTTCAGGGCAGTACCAAAAAAGAATAGTTGTCCCTCACTATGCCTGCCTGCTGGCAGGCAGGCTCGGGACGCAAGAGCTTTTATGCTCAACTATTCGCAAAAAATCTCTAACGGAGGTGGAAGGAAATGGGAGAAGCAAGCAATGCTGGTCAGACCGACAAACTAGAAGGGATTTTGGATCAAGATAGACCATTAAAGGCAGCTGATTTTCATTTAGGTGATTTGAAAAGAGCCACGGAAGATTTAGGTATTAGCCAACGGACTCTTTTGAAAGAAATAAATGATTTGCGTCCGATTTTAGAGAGCCATAATTGGATCACAGAATCAGAAGGAAAACTTTTTCTTAATTATATTGCTGTCGAACTTATTAGTTTTGTGCGTTCTGCGAAGAAAAACAAAGCCAATAAAGATTTAGATGTTCGTATTATTGCCCTCGCTAATTTAGCTGACTATTTAATGGTAACATCTGTTCCTCACAATGAATATATGGACGAGAAAGAGCGAAATGAAGCTCTTTTAAGTCAAGTTTCTCAACTTGAGAGAGAGAACGACGAGCTTCGCGAACGGCTAGAACGCCTCGAAGGTATATCACGAATAGCTCAAAATCATGCTGACCAAGGATTGAAAGACATTGAAGCCCTCAAGAACCTTATTTCGGCTATGACATATTCCCGAGTCAAAGAAGAAGAAGAAGCGTTAATCAAAAAATTTACGGGAGGACACATAGGAGAAATTGTTAGCCCTGATATTTGGGAAAGAAATAGATAAGAATACTAAAGCGAGGAAACAGTTCCTCGCTTTTTTTTAAATTCCTCTCTTTTTGTATGTATGTAAATATTAAAGACATATATTGGAGGCTGAGCCTCCAATATATTAATGTATCTATATATTTTTTCTAATCTTTTTCATCAATTCCATCATAAAATATAAATTATGAATTGTCGCAAGCCGTCCCGCTAACATTTCTTTTGCCCAAAACAGATGCCTTAAATAGGCGCAAGAATAATTTTGACAAGTATAGCACTGACACCCCTTTTCAATTGGATTTTTATCTGTTCTGTATTTTGCGTTCATTATATTTATCTGTCTTTCTTTTGTTAGAAGTGTTCCATTCCTTGCCATCCGTGTCGGCGCCGCGCAGTCAAAAGTATCAATACCTCTTTTTACCCCTTCTTTAATATCTTCAATGCCACCAATACCCAAGAGATGTCTCGGCCTGTTTTCGGGCAATAAAGGAATAGTCCAATCTAAAATTTTATGCATATCCTTTTTTGATTTTCCCAACGATCCGCCAATCGCCATGCCAAAAAAATCCATTCCGCCAATAAATTTTGCCGATTTCTCCCTTAAATCCTTATAAGCTCCTCCCTGAATAATGCCATAGATGGCTTGATTTTGAATTTGTTTTTTGTTATTGATTTTTTGTTGAAAAGCTTTCAAACTTTTTGTTTCCCAGCGATGCGTTCTTTCAAGCGCTTTTTTTGTATATTCATAACCTGCCAAAGGCGAGGTGCATTCATCAAAAGCTAAAATAAAATCAGCGCCTAAATCTTTCTGAATTTGAATTGACTTCTCTGGAGTAAGTAAAATCTTTTTTCCATCAACATGGGATTTGAATTCAACGCCGGTATCAATGATTTTAATACGGCTCTTATTTGTATTTTGTATTTTGTATCTTGTATCTTGTCCGTTTTCCTCAGGAAAAATTGACGCTATCTTCCCCACTCCCTGAACCAGTCCTTCGCCCAAAGAAAAAACTTGAAATCCGCCCGAATCGGTAATAATCGGCTTATCCCAATTCATAAAACCATGAAGTCCGCCAAGTTTCCTTATAATCTTCTCGCCCGGTCTTAAAAACAAATGATAGGTATTGGCAAAAATAATCTGAATACCTAACGATTTTGCTTCATCAGGCGTAATGCCTTTGAGCGCCGCTTGAGTGCCAACGGGAATAAAAGCCGGTGTTTCAATATTACCGTGAGGAGTTTCAATAATCCCTCTCCGCGCTAGTCCTTTTCTGGATTTTTTTAAAATTGTGAACCTAAAATTATTCATATAAATTAAAATAGCATTTAATCGCTATTTATTCAATAATATCGTAGAAAACATTGAATAATCGCTAAAAATAGAATTAAAAAAGGCTCAGTATTTTTAACTGAGCCCTGATATTCATTGATGCTTTATTAGTTTCAATCTATATTGTTTGTAATTAATTTGCTTTAGTTCTTTACTTAAGCTTTGCGTGAGAATTTTAGCGCTAGGCAAAGCTATCTCTATGTCTTTTGCTGTTATGGGTTGAACAACTTTAACTTTTTTATAATGTTTGCACCAATTTCTATAATCGCAGTAACGGCAACGATTATAATACATACCGATAGGAGGAAAATTTCCTGCCTCGCCAGCCTGGAGAATCCACCGTATCATGTTAAAAAGCTCTTCTATTTGATCAGGGGTCCTATCAGTAAAATAACATATATTTGTTTTTAGATAATAGAAACCGATTTTATGAGGTAATTCGCCATAACATTTTTCATAAAGAAGCCAATAAGCGCTCAGCTGGTAGTCTATGTAAAACTTAACTAAGGGGATCTCAACGACAGTATTGGCATTATTAAGATTTCTTTCAAATGGGTCAAATCCAGTTTTAATATCTGCAATAAAAACCTTTCCATCGCTTGTTCTGCGCGCTTGATCAAGTTTGCCCACTAATTCAACGCCAGAACTGATTTCGTTAGATAAAGAATATCTAAGCAATTTTTCCCTCAAAAAAGGACCTGGTTTTTTCTGATTGGCTAAATAGTATTTCTTGGCCATCCAAAGTCCTAAGAGAAGAAAATGTTCTTTAAGCTTGGCAATTTGTTTTTCTGTCGCTCCCTCGGGCCAATGAACAGGATTTTTATCCCTAATCCTTGTTGAGGAATTTTCTCCTTGAAAGGATTCTACAATAAATCCGGCGCAAAAACTAAGAAACTTTCCTACAGTTTGATAATAATATTCAGTTGGTTTTTCTTGTTCGGCTCTCTTTTTGCGCGCATTTTTCATTCTTTGATTATCGTTAAGGATTTGGTAAAGAAAACGGTGAATTGCATCATGAAGGGCGATGCCTAAAACGGCTTCTGGAGATTTAGGAGTGATAATCCTTGGTTTCTGTTTTGAGAGCCAATATTTATAGGGACAAAAGAGAAAGTCGCTAATACCGCTTGGCGTTATTTTAATCATTTTTCTCACCTCCGTTAGTTTTTCTTTTTTTTAAGTAAACTTAAAAGATTAGAAAAAGTTGCGCCCCGAGCTACCTGCCGGTAGGCAGATGTAGTGAGGGACTACTCTTGTTCATGCTGGGACGACCTTCGCTTAGATTTTTAGATAAATAATCTTAGACCCGCCAAAGCTTCAGCGACGGCGGGCTTCTGTTTTCAAAGAACTATCTATATTCAATCATATTCAGATTATAAAGTCAATACTTCGATCCTTCGACTTCGCTCAGGATAAACTAAGCTCAGCACGAGTGCTTTGTGTTAGTTATTTTGTTACTAACATTAGAATCCCATAATCACAGAACCGGCAATATTTTCTGCATGATCAGAAATACGTTCAAGATTAGATACAATATTTAGATAAAGAGGACCAGATTCGGGCCGACAATTTCCTTGTTCAAGTCGAGCCATGTGTTTTCTTTGAAGTCTGTCGTCTAAAAAATTAACCTCTTTTTCTATTTTTAAAGCTATCTTAGCGGCTGATTTTTTGTTTTCTTCAAGAGCTTCGATTGCCATACTAAGAGCTTCTGAAACTTTCTGGGCCATTAATTCAAGGTCTTGTTGGGCTTGTTTTGAAAAATTTAATCTTCTTTTTTTCTTATCTTGAGCAATTTCTGCTAAATTATTTGCATGATCTCCAATTCTTTCTATGTCTGTAACCGCATGAGTTAAAATCGCTAAGAGTTCTCCTTCCTGGTGCGATATTTCTTTTTCAGACACCTTTTCCAGATATTTGTTCAAAGCTTCACAAAGCTCATCTGTTGCTTCCTCTTTTTCCCTAACAGAAAGGATAAAATCATTGCTTGAATTCTTTAAAGCTTTAAATGACTCAATCAACATTTCTTTGGCAATTTTTGCCATTCTAACTGTTTCTTTTTTGGCTTGCGCAAGAGCTAAGGAAGGGCTGTTAAGAATTCTTGGATCAAGAAATTGTGCGTTTCTGTCTATTGTAGGCATTTTCCCTGGAACAATTTTTGTGGTTAACCAAACCAAAAAACCAATTAACGGCATCATCATAAGAGTGACAGCAATATTGAAAACAGAATGAGCATTGGCGATCTGTCGAGGCAAATTTGCGCTCGTTTGCATAATCAATAAAGTAAAAGGGCGGATAAACACCAAGAGAATACTTACCCCGAGAATATTAGTTATTAATTGAGCAATGCTCGTTCTTCGGGCTGGTATGCTTGCTTTTACCGAAGCTATCAGTCCAGTTACACAAGTGCCTATGTTAGCTCCAAGCATTAAGGCGATAGCAGAAGGTAGGCCGATAAGATTTTCTGACGCTAAAGCAATTACTACTCCAATTGAGGCCGAGCTTGATTGAATAATGCCGGTGAAAATAGCGCCCGCGACTACTCCGCCCAGCGGATTTTGGCCAAAACTTTTAAGGAGATTAATAAACGCCTCGTTGTCCCTTAGGGGCTTGACTCCGTTTTTCATGAGATACATTCCGAGAAAAAGAATGCCAAAGCCAAGAACAATTTGGCCTATATGCTTAAGCCGTTGCGATCTTGCAAAGAAATAAAAGCCAAAACCCACGGCAATCACTGGAAGATAATAGGCGCCTATTTTAAAGGCGACAATTTGAGCAGTTACGGTTGTTCCAATTTCGGCCCCAAGCATCACTCCAATCGCTTGCTTTAAATTTAAAAGCCCTGCGTTAACAAGGCCAATAAGAGTTACCATTGTGATGCTTGAGCTTTGGATAATCGCGGTAATGCTTGCTCCAAACGCAACGCCTTTCCAAGGATTTGACGTTAATTTTTCTAAAATCCTTTGAAGCTTTTGTCCAGTAATTTTCTTAAAACCGCCGCTCAATATCTGAAGGCCGAATAAAAATAGAGCAAGGCCTCCCAAAGTAGAAAAAATTATATCTAAAATTACCATATTATCTCATTCAACCATAGAAAACTTTTTTGTCAACTCTCTGACAATTTAGGGCTAACCTTAGTTAGGGACAGTTCTTGTTTTTTACTTTTAATTTCGAGCAAGGCGAGAAATCAAGGTTCTATCGAGCAGAGCGAGATATGGTTCTTATTTTATTTAACATTTCCATAACATCATCCGGAATATAGATTTCTTTTCCTTTGGGGCTGACCGCTGGATAGCGCCAAGCGCTAATCATCCGCCTCTTTTTTTTACCCATTTGTTTAAACTCTTGAAACATTACCCAGATTTCTTTAGGTTTTTTGCTTGAACCATAAGATTGCATTATGGCAATTGTATCAGGCGCAATTCCTTCTTCAACTCGTTCAGGCCGCCACATAACATTTCTGACTTTATTCTCTGACAGACCATAATACATCATTTTTTCAATTATATGAATTGTCCAAACTATTTTTTCGTCATTTTTCGGTTTTTTAAATTGCATTAATTGTGAATTATATTGACGTAAGTACGCGCGTAAGTACGTATTCTATTTATAGTTTAAAGCCTTGAGAGCAAAAAGCAAGATAACCCTTGACTAACTTTCTAAAACAAGTACAATAATAAATATATTCCCAAATCTTTTGTGGTCAAGATACCCTTTGCCATCTAGTTTATCAGATGTCCCGACATAAAAGATAGGAATATATAAGAGAGGAGATAACGAGCCCGGGATAGTTTATCACTCCTCTCTCTTTTTTTAAAATAAAGAAGCGCTTCTTGATCTTTTAAGAAGCGCTCTTATTACTTTTAGGAAGAGCGAGTATTTCTATCTGAAGTTTTCTTTTCCAGATAATTTGTCGTACAGGAAACTCAAATCTTCCTGTACAATATTGCCCATTGATAATAACCCTTTCCACATCAATAACAAATCCTTCTTCAGGGTTGTGAAAAATACCGAAGAATCTCCCCTTAACTCTTATTTTTCTCCTTCCTGTTTTAAACCAAAAGCTAATTCTTTTCCCGTACATAGAATATGAACTAATTCTTAGCTTTTGTGTAATAGTTCTTTCTATTTTTTCAAGAATACCCTTTCTAAGGTAATAGATGGGATAGCCGACAGGATCAATTCTTATCCATTCTCCTTTTTCATCCTCTTTTATCTGTGAACATTGGCTACACATAAAAGCTAAGTGGCCATTAAGAAGTTGATACCATATGCCATTGGCGCAATTCTCTTTTTTACAATAATCACAGTTTGGTTTGAGTGGCAAATCTTCTTTTTTAGGAACTGATGATAGAACGGCTAATGCTTTTTCCTTTCTCAATTCAATCTTCCTCCTATTTTATTAAGTTTTTATATATTAATATATAAAAGTTGTTATGTCAAGAATAAGACCCGAAAATCAAGAAAAAAGGCGTTCAATGTGAACGCCTAAAGATAGTGATGATCGCTTCTGTCTAATCCCCCTTCCATTTGAACTATAAGCAAAGAAGGTTGTTCTTGGGTAATAACCGGATGAAATCCCTCGGGTCCTTTTGCAACTTTCACTATTGTTTGGCTTTTTCCGGGAATATCAAGATTAGGTCGTTCTGGTTCAAGGCCAATTTCAGCTTGACCAGCAATGAGATAGTAAAATTCACGGCGTTTTTCGTGCCAATGAGAAGAAGTGTGAGAGTAAGGCATTAAAGATCCAAGCAGAAATCCAAACCCTTCAATTTCCACTTTAGCATGATAAAGAGCATTGGATTTAGACGATGGTGAATGAATCGGTTCCTCATAGACTTCCCATCCGCTCAACGCAAGATAAAGTACTTCTTCGCCAAGCTTTATTTCAAGATATTGCCATTCTTTTGGCCATGTTTGTGCCAATAAACTAGCGTAGTGGTGAAAAGGGCTTGCAATCAATTTTGGAGGAACTTTTGTAAAGGCGCCGGGCATAAACTCAAAATCATCTGGAAATCTTACGAATCTCATTTTCATCATTAACCCTCCTTAAAGAACTGTGTTTTAAATCTTACATATATTTTTCTTTTTGTCAAATTGTTATAGAACTGGTCTATGACAATTTTATTTATTTCTTAGCGATTATCAATATATTTGTTTTTTTACTGCCTCGCTTTAGGTATTTGACTTTTTCTATTTTAAACCCCGCTTTTTTAAAAAGATTAGCAAGTTCTTTTTTCCTAAAAGCATGATGGTATCTTTGGTATTTATTTTGCCAAGGAATGTACAAATCGCCAAAATCAAGCTTGCTTTTATCGATTAATTTTAATAAACTATATTTGACAATTAATCTTATATATTTTCTTTGCCAAAGGTTCCAAACAGTCAAAACAATCCTGCCATCTTTTTTAAGCACACGCTGGGCTTCTTTCAAAAACTTAATGCGTAATTTTTTAGAAGGAATGTGGTGTAAAACCGCAATTGAATATATTAGGTCAAAAGAATTGTCTTTAAAAGGAAGATTAAGCGCGTCACCAACCAGAAATTTTTGATTTAGATGTTTTTCTTTAGCCAGTCCGATTAATTCTTTTGAATTATCAATGCCTGTATAGTCAATTTTTCTATCTTTCAATAGTTCAATAAGACGGCCATTACCACAGCCGAGATCAAGCACTTTATCATGTGATTTTGCATAACCCCTCAAATTTTTAAGTTCGGGCCAATTGATTTTTCTAGTCAAATCAAACTCTTTAGCAATTTTATCCCAAGTTATCTTATTGTCTTTTAAAATTTTGAGAGAGGTTTCTTTGTTCATAATAGGCAAGGATATGGGGAAGTATGGGGAAGTCGGACTTCCCCATATCTATGAGGAATAAGGTATATTTGAGTGATGCGGAAATAACAGAGAATACTTCACGCCTCTTGCTTCAAACTTCGTACTTAATTATATGTTAAATTATCTTACCAAACAAATCATTAAAAGAAAACTGAAATCTCGCAACGAACTTTTTGGATTAAAGCGTAACGCAATTTTGAAATTTAAAATAGCCAATTTTCCCAAAAATTCGGAAATCTTAAAATATTATCGCAACAATTACAGAAAAAGAACAAAAAACTTGGATTTATATTTTGAACACCTTTTGAAAGTAGCGCCGATTAGGAGTTTATCTGGTATTGCTGCCGTAACAGTTCTTACTAAGCCTTATCAATGTCCCGGCAAATGTCTTTATTGTCCGAATGAGCCTGGTATGCCTAAAAGTTATTTACCTGAGGAACCCGCGGCGGCAAGAGCGTATACTTTAAAATTTAATCCGTATTTGCAAGTTAAAAAACGTATTGAAAGTTTAGAAACGCAAGGGCATAAAGCTGATAAAATAGAATTAATTATTTTAGGAGGTACCTGGTCATTCTATCCTAAGCAATACCAAACCTGGTTTATTAAAAAATGTTTTGAAGGAGCAAATGATAATTATGGAACACATAACATGGAACATGGAACAAAAACCCTAAAAGAAGCTCAAAAGAAAAACGAAACCGCCAAACATAGAATCATTGGTTTAACTATTGAGACAAGGCCGGACTATATTGATGAGGCAGAAATTAGAAGATTGCGCAAGCTTGGTGTAACGCGCGTTGAATTAGGCGTCCAAAGCATCTATGAAGATGTTCTTAATTATAATAATCGTGGCCATGGGATTAAGGAAATCGTTGAAGCGACAGCATTGCTAAAAGACGCCGGATTAAAAATTAATTATCATATAATGCTTGATTTGATAGGATCAAATGCCGAAAAAGACGAGAAAATGTTTGAAATTCTTTTTTCTGATGAGCGCTTTCAGCCCGATTGGCTTAAAATCTATCCAACCTCGGTCATTAAAACAGCGCCCCTATATCAACTATGGAAAGATAAAAAATATCAACCATATACAAACAAAGAACTAACTCAACTTTTAATTCGCATAAAACAAAAAATTCCGCCTTATGTTCGCATAACTCGCTTAATTCGCGATATTCCTTTGCAAAATATTGTTGCGGGGAGCAAAGTTTCAAATTTAAGGCAAGATATTCATAAAGAAATGGCGCGTCGCAATTTAACTTGCAAATGTATTCGTTGTCGGGAAATCAGGGAGGAAAATTTTGATAAAAATATAAAATTAATTAGACGCGATTATAGCGCTTCAGACGGTAAAGAAATATTTTTAAGTTTTGAAGATAACGAAGAAAAACATTTATATGCCTTGCTTCGTCTGCGAATTCCTTCCCAACATTTTTCTAAAAAAGACCATTTTATTAAAGAATTAAATAATTGCGCATTAATTCGCGAACTTCATACTTATGGCAATATAGTCCCCTTGAATGAGCTTAATCAATCTGCTTCTCAGCATAAGGGATTAGGCAAGAAACTTATGAAAGAAGCTGAAAAAATCGCTAAAAAGAGATTTGGCATTAAAAAAATTGCCGTTATTTCAGGCATTGGCGTAAGAGAGTATTACAGAAAATTAGGATATAAATTGGAGGGAACATATATGATTAAAAACTTGAAACTGAAGAACCTCTCACTTTCCTGTCTGCCGACAGGCAGAGCTCGAGAACCTTGACGGAAGATAGAAACTTAAAACTTAAAACTTAAAACTTAAAACTTAAAACAATACTTCCTAATAGTCATCTGAAGAACCTTCGGTTCTTAATAAAAAGCTAAAATTAAAAAAGCCCAGCACTGCTGCTGCTCCCCTCTTAGGATCTCCATGTTTTTCTTTAAGCATTTTCGCGACTTCATCAATCAATTCTTCTCTTTTCATCTTTCCTCCTATATTAGTTTCTTTGAAATAAGCTTGCTTTCAAAAACTTGTGCTACCGATCTTGCTATAATTTTACGATGTGATTCGTTACTTAAATTCATTCTTTGTGCTTCAGGATCACAACCATGATAAGTCAAAACATTAAAAACAGCTTCTCTTGCCAGTTCAATGATCTGGTTTTTTTGTTTCGGACCGTCTTTTTTCATTTTTCTTGCTTCCTTAAAAACCTGCTTTAGTCCTTCATCTTCTTCGTCTTCTTTCTTGCTCATTTCTCCTCCTTTTTATTAAAAATAGCACAAAATTAATATTTGTCAACTATTATTGTTTATTTATGTGAGAGTTTATCCCGGTTTTATAATTATTGATTTTGAGTTAGACCTTATGAATTCTAACTTTAGCGAGGCCAATCTTCGCAAAGTGTATTTATTGAATCTTACAACAAATAGTAACACCATTCTTACTACTCCATGTTCCGTTTTGAAACGAGCATCCGTTTTGAGTATTTGCCCAGACAACAAAAGATGCACTCCCACTCGATACACCTCTAGAACAACCTGTTCTTTGGTACGGAGCAACACAATTTTTAGAAAGAGCCTGCCCCGCAGGTACCGTGATCTGTTCCGTGATACACGACAAAGAACCACCCGTATCGTCCTTCTCGCAGGTCTTTGAGCCGTTGCTTAAATTAATAGAACTTAAAGAATAACCGGCAGAACAAGAATAAGAAGGATAACGAACCCCAACATCATTGCTTCCTACAGTAATACCTGTTCCAGCCCCAACATTCAAAGTAACGCTGCCAGTGCTACCACCTCCCGTTAAACCATTTCCGGCATTAACGGCCGTAATATCACCACTACTGCTTGCAGGCCAGCTTGTCCGACAATCAGCGCCAATACATAAACTATTTCCCTTAACATAACCATTAGCATCTAAATTTTCGCCAATATTCACAGTGTTATCAATAGTGTCGTAAATTGATCCTCCCCCCATATATAGATTTTCTCCGCTACCAATATAGAGACCACTTTCATAAAGAAGCATATCCCAATCTCCATTATTAGTTGCGTCAAAAATCAAGGCAGGTCCAGCTAAGTCAAAATCAATTTCTGCCCTTAATCCGTCAAAATAAAGTTCAGCAATATCTAGTCCTCCTGACTTAGTTTGTAAATCAGATCCAATGTTCAATGGCCCAGCTACATTGTCTCCCGGAGGAGCGGCGCTGGGACCTTGCCATGCGGCAAGAGCAATTTGAAGCCAGATAACTCCCGCAATAGTTAAAATGACCACCGTAAGACCCATGCTGGTTAATTTTATTAACGAAAATTTTTTCATAATATATAAAACAATAAATTAATTAACTTTTCTTTTATTTTACCATTAAAACTTTATTTATTCAAAATACTTGGCCACAAAAAATCGCGCCTTTATATAGCGCGAAACAATAAGCTTGATTTTAAATTTTATTATGTCTCTTAATTTATTTTAACTAATAAATAAATCCTTGAATTCTGTAATCGCCAATAGACAGCCATCTTGTGCTCACTTTATTCCAATCAATATAGTTCATCTCAGAAATTAAGAATTCATTACCGCTAACTTTCTCTACATAAGCAACATGGCCATATAATTTACTAAGCCAACTATTGCTCATCAAACTGACAATTGCGCCGGCGCGGGGAGAACACTTTGATCCCCAACAAACAGAATAACCCATTGCTTGAGCATTTGTGAGCCATGATTTAGCGTGGCCGCCCCAGGAGACAATTCTTTTCTGAGCAACATACCAAGTACACTGGCCGTAAAAAAAGGCATGGCTCTTTCCTGTTCCTGCGCCTTGAACACTCTGCGCGGAAGCGTAATAATTATTGTTAACATATTGGAGCGGAACAGGAGCTGGCATTTCTCCTCCGGGAATAATTAACTCATCGTCAATGCTAATAAAAGCGTCTGCTGGCAAGTCATTAAACTCAATAATCCTATCAATAGTAACATCGTATTTTTTTGCTATCAAAGAAATCGTTTCTCCATTTTTCACCGTATGTTTTAATCCAGAAATAGGCAGTATTTCTATTTCATCGCCAGGATGAATACATGATGTGCTTGTTAAATCATTAGTCCAAAGAAGAGTGTCTAAAGAAACATCAGATGCGTCTGCGATGCTAGAAAGCGTATCGCCTGGCTTAACCGTATAAGTTTTGCTTTCTTTTTTAATTAATGCCAAATCGGGCTCAGCTGAAGGAATTTTATAAGAAAGAAGACTTGTTTGCCCTATGATGACAAAGCTTTTCTCTTGAACATTTTCTTGCGTATCTGTAGCAGAAGCTTCGTTTTGCTTAATTGGATTAAAGAATTCTGATATGACTGACTTTTCTGAGGCGCTCGTAAAACTAGGAAGAATAATAAGCAATAAAAGAAAACTAGCGCCAAATAAAATAACCGCTGCCATTTGAGAATTTATTCTCCTTGTCAACAGTTTTGTAGTTTGATTATTGAATTGTCGGGTTTTACTAATGTTATTGTGTTACTTATTGATAATGAATATACCGTAAAACAAAAAAATCTAGCTAAATCGTCTAATCTTTCATTATTTAAGTACTAACAAGGTTAACATGGCGTAAAATTGATGTCAAGCTTTTTTGGGGATAAGGTAGGATAAAAGCCAAATTTTTAACATGGCGGTCTTTTTAGTTTTTCCACAATTTACTTAAAATTTATTCTTGATATAATAAAGGAGAGGTAAAATATGTTCTTAATATTAATAAAGAATAATTTGTGTTTGATCTAAAAAAATATGTTTAATTTTAAAAAAATAGAAACAGCTTACAATCTTTTTAAAAGAAGAAAAGTTTTTGTTAATCTTTTGTCTTTGTTAATTTTATTTATTTTGATCAGCATGGGAGCTTCCATTGCTTTAAAAATTGCTCAAATAAGAAGCGAAACGCGAATTACCGAAGGAACATTGCGTGATACAATTGAAGTAAAAGGTGAAGGTAAAATTGATGTGAAACCGGACATTGCTTTAATTACTTTTAGTGTTATCAGGGAATCACGCGACATCGCTAAAGCTCAAGAAGAGAATACTCAAACTATGAATGATATTATTGAAAATTTAATAAATTTGGGAGTTAAAAAGAGCGACTTAAAAACCACTAATTATTCTATTTATCCTCGTTATGAATATAATCGTGAAACAGGCAAACAGACATTGGCAGGATATGAAGTAAGACAAAATCTTGAAGTAAAAATCAGAGATTTTAATGAGATAGGAAAAACCATTCAAGAATCAACAGATTTAGGCGCCAACCAAATGGGAGGGCTTAATTTTACAATTGACGATCAAACTAAGGCAAAATCTGACGCAAGAGCTAAAGCTATTGCTGACGCTAAGTCAAAAGCTAAAATACTTGCAAAACAACTTGGAATTAAACTTGGCAGTATTATAAATTTTTATGAATCAAGCGATTACACGCCTGTTTATAAAACACAATCAATGATAGGCGGAGGCGATATTTCCGAAGAAATCGCTATGCCCACGCCTAATATTGAACCAGGCACTAATGAAATTCAGATAAATGTCGGTTTAGTGTACGAAATAGCTCGCTAAAACAAGGAAAAATATAAATTTCTGATAATCCTACAATAATTTTTCATTTTAAGTTTTAAGTTTTTCCTACTCTTCCATTAAAAATTTCGTTTTTCTTTGCAACATGTCCAAATTAACCAAGTCAATATTATCTAAACAAAGTATTATCATTATTATTGTTATAAGTTTTGTGGTATCTACGGTCATTGGTTTTATTTCTGGAAACGCTGGTTTTGAATTGTCTCGTTATGTTAAACAAAATGATTCAAGAACAAAATAATTTGTCACTTGATTATGGCGCCCTGATTATTAGGGGCAGTTCTTCAACTGAACTTGCGGTAATGCCGGGAAGTCCAGCTGACAAAATTGATCTTCGGGAAAATGATATTATTTTAGAAGTTGACGGAAAACGAATTGATGAAAAAAATACATTAGCTAAAGTAATTTTAAGTTCTCAGGTGGGGCAAGAAATTTCCCTTAAAATTTTATCACAGGGCAAAACTAAGAACATTAAGGTTAAATTAGAAAAAATACCAAGTAATCTTGATTAATGAAAATAAAGTCTCTTCTCTCAATTAAATTTGTTTTATTAACAGTTATCGTTGGGGGATCTATTTTTCTTCTTTTCTTTAATCCTTATTTGCAAATTAAGGACTGGGAAATTGAAGGGATTGAATCAGCGCAAAAGAGGAATGTAGCGGTTTTTTTAGAAAAATTGACTGATAAGAAAATTCTTTTTTTACCCCAAAATAACTTTCTTATCTTTCTAATAAAGCAAAACAGCATAACTAAATTATTGGAAACACAATTTAGAGAAATAGAAGATACATCTATCTCTCTCTTTTTTGATAAAAATTTTTTTAATAGAGTTAAAATTATCATTAAAGAAAGAACAAAAGATGGAATTATTTGTCCGTCTGCCCATGATGCTAACTGTTTTTTCTTTGATAAAACGGGGTTGCTGTTTAAGCAATCTCCTGAGAGCAGAGGCCCTTTTATTCTTAGCGTAAAAGATAACACTAAAGATAATTTTAGGGCTGGAGACAAAATAGAAAACGAAAATCTAGTCAATGCTCTTATTTATCTCAAAGAAGAATTTTCTGATATTACAGTCATCAGTATTAAAGAAATTAAAATCATCAATCAAAATTATGATTTTATTCTTCAGACTAATAATGACTGGAATATATATTTTGATCCGCAAGTCAGCATTGAGAGGCAATTGCATGTTTTAAAAACTCTTTTTGCCGAGAAAAAAATAAATGCCCAAGAGTCCTTAGAGTACATAGACCTAAGAATAAAGAATAAGGCTTATCTTAAAAGATAATCCTTGACGGAAAAATAAGGCTTATCTTAAGAGATAGGCCTTATATCAAACGATAAAGCATTTTTGTTTTTTATTCACTATGTAATTTTTTTGAATTAAAATTTTTCAAATTGCTTGCCTTTTTATCTAAAAAGAGCTTTTATAGTTGACAAAAACATAAGATATGCTATAATGGAAACATTAAGTAAAATAAAAAGTAAAGAGAAGGTTCTTTAAGAATAAAAAATCAATAATTTTTTGACGGAAGAATAAAAAATCAATAATTTTTTGACGGAAGAATAAGGCTTATCTTAAACGATAAGCCTTGACGGAAGAATAAAAAATCAATAATTTTTTGACGGAAGAATAATGCTTATCTTAAACGATAAGCCTTGACGGAAGAATAAAAAATCAATAATTTAGAAGTCTCATGTTGGAGAGGATAGTAAACAAGTACTTTTAAAACCTCCTTTCCTCTCCAGCATGAGGGGTCTAAGTCTCCTCACAAAAAAAGGGGGAACTACAATATGAGTCACAAAAACGGATTATACTCCGCCCATTGGTGGGCAGTAAAAGGTTGTCCGCGACCTGTGTACGGAGTCACCAGGGTCAGTAGGATAGACTCTGTACTGGTGGAGAAACAAAAACCAGAACAAGAACAAGCGCAGAAGAAACTAGAGGAATTATTTTCTTCTGCCAAAATTGGAACAGCGTAACCCCCCTAACGAGTCCTGCCAGCAGTATCGGCAGGGCTCTTTTTTTATGAGATTTTAATATATTATTTGAATTAAATAAAGTGGAATTTTTGGGTGTGGATAACTCAATTTGACATAAGTTTTTTTTGGATTAGAATGGGTCACAGAGCAGATCGCTCTTTTTTGTAAGTAAAATATGATAAAAGACAAATTAATTGCCCACAATAATCAGTTCTTTTACCGAAAGTTCCTTAAGGGAAGTTCCCTTAGAATCTCCATCGCTGGTAACAGCGATTTTTTTTATAAACTGTTTGGCAAAGAGATTAGCGGACCTTTTACTATTCCTTCAGGTATTGTTGCCACCGAGGTTTCCGTCCTTGAAAAAATTGCTAATGAGGTTCCGGAAATAGGGATATTAACCACCAAAAGTATTGGATTAAGACCAAGAGAAGGCAATAGAGAACCCATTATTGCTCAACATTCACCTCTTTCATTTATCAATGCTGTTGGCTTAGCCAATACCGGAGCAGAGGAGTTTGCCAAGAGGTTGTCAGGAATAACAATTCCCAAGCATAAGTTTCTCCTGATTTCCATATTCGGGAGCAATGAGCTTGAATTCCAAAAAATAGCCGAAAAGCTTCTTGACCACGCTGACGGATTTGAGCTCAATGTTTCTTGTCCGCATTCTGAGCAATTTGGCCAGACCATAGGCAGAGACAGCCAGTTGGTAGGCAGAATAGTAAAGGCAGTTCTTTCTTTAGGAAAACCGGTCTTTGTTAAGATTTCGCCAAACATAGACACAAAAGAGGTTGTCAGGCAATCGGTAGAAGCAGGGGTTTCAGGTATTACTGCTATCAATACCAGAGGGCCAGAATTGAATCTTTATGATGACTACTCAATTCTTACAAATAATAAGGGTGGCGTTTCTGGAAGAGCAATTTTAGAACTTGGGTTGAAATGCGTCAGAGAAATAAGGGAAATTAGCGACTTACCAATCATTGGTTGCGGCGGAATTTCAACAGCCAGAGATGTAGCAAGCTATAGAAATGCCGGGGCTAACTTTCTTGGTATCGGTTCTGCTTTAGCTGGCATGGATACTGTCGAGATAAGGAAGTATTTCCATCAGCTATTTATGGATTTGGCAGAAGGGACCAATAAGGCAGAGCAATTTCTGAAACAGAATCTGAATATGAATTATCAGAAGTTTAGAATAGAAGAAAAGGAGCAAATAGCCGAAGACCTATTTTTTCTGAAGCTGGGCAAGAAGATAGGGGCGGAGCCGGGTCAATTTATTTTTGCCTGGCTGCCCCGAGAAGGAGAAAAACCCTTTTCTGTTTTTGATGACAATCCTTTAACTTTGCTCATCAAACAAAAAGGCTGCTTTACAAGAAAGTTATCAAAACTGGAGCGAGGAGATACTCTTTATATCCGCGGTCCTTATGGGAATTCTCCAAAAATCAATGGAAAAACCTTGTTGGTTGGCGGTGGGACAGGAGTTGCCGGGCTTTATCTTTTTGCTAGAGGAGCTCAAGAAACATTTGCTCTATTAGGAGCCAAGAGTAAGGAGCATTTGGCTTATGAGAAATTCTGGGTTTTCTGCAAAAAAGTTTATTTAACCACTGAAGACGGCAGTTTGGGACAGAAAGGCATGGCCACAGATCATCTGGCAGAAGTTATCAAAGATGTTCAGCCAAACTACTGCATTAATTGTGGGCCAGCGCCTATGGTAGAGACAGCTGTTCGAATAGAAAAACAGTATATTGAGCCAACGAAAATCTATTCCTCAATAGAGTTTTTAACCAAATGTGGGATTGGTCTCTGCGGAAGTTGTGCTACTTCAAAGGGTTACAGAAGTTGTGTTGACGGAACATTTCTAAGACAAGACCAAATTTAAGGAGAAGTGATTAAGGTGAAGAAGTTAATTGGATTGCCCAAAAGCATTATTGTTGATTGTGGTGTGTCAACGATTAAAGATTTGAACGAGTTGGTTGAAAAGACTGCCGGGGTTAAAGGAATAGGCGGCTACAAAGTTGGAGCAATTTTAGTCATTAAGTACGGCTTAGCAACAGTGGTATCAGTAGTTAAGAAACAAATTAAGCGGATTGCTCCCTCAATTGAGCTACCTGTAATTTATGACCATCAAAAAGCAGGCGTTGATATTCCGGATTTAGGTTCTCTCTTTGTGAAAGCAGTTATCTCTTCCGGGGCAGATGCTCTAATTCTTTTTCCTTTTGGAGGGATGGCTACTGAAAAGGCATGGATTAATGCCTGTCAGGACAATGAGTTTCCAGTCTTAGTTGGTGGTCGTATGACTCAACCAGAGTTTTTAGAAAAAGAAGGGGGGTTTATCACTAACACAGGCCCATCTTTGATTTATGGACAAGCGGCTGATTCAGGAGTAAGGGATTTTGTTATGCCTGGAAATCGACCCGAGCTTATCAGACTTTATATTCGCATTATCAGACGATCAATCGGTGAAGATGACTTTACTCTTTATGCTCCTGGTTTTATTTCCCAAGGTGGAGAAATTACTGAAACAGGAAGACAGGCGGGTGATAACTGGCATGCCATTGTTGGCCGGGCTATCTATCAGGCAGACGATATAAGAGCAGCGGCTGAAAAGTTTGCTGCCCAGATTATAGAGAACTAAAAGGAGGTGTCTAATCGTGATTACAAAACAAGAAGTATTGCGGATGTTTATTGAAAGCGGGGCGATATCAAAGGGACATTTTGTT
>Ga0268276_1001286_pt1 | contig 25341 bp, 20 predicted proteins | sample saktaG_4_FD_190145 | JGI IMG/M metagenome (GOLD analysis project Ga0268276, IMG submission 190145) | Saline water microbial communities from Sakinaw Lake, British Columbia, Canada - sak_2010_1_5_45m | ecosystem: Environmental > Aquatic > Non-marine Saline and Alkaline > Saline ... | reverse complement strand
CTTCTCTTTAAGGATATTCTGCGAATCAAAAAAGCAGCTATTATGTCCCCCGCGAATTTCAAATAACTCCTTTGGTGCCGGCGCGGCATCGTAAAGCTTTTTGCCCAGTTTAAAGGGAACAATTTCATCATTGAGACTGTGTATCATAAGCTTGGTTATTTTTACGGACCTTATCTTGTTCTCAGAATCAAGGCGCAGAGAGAATATCCAGTAAGGAAGAAAAGGGAAGGCGTATCTTGCCATATCCTTACCGTTTGAGAAAGCGCCCTCTGTAATCAACGCACGCATAGGGCGTATGGAAGCAAGGTCGATGATTGCCGCACTCCCAATGGACTCCCCGTACCCGATAATCTGCTCTTGGCTTATCCCGCGAGATAACAAATAATCAAAAGCTGCCTGGGTATCGAGATACAAACCTTTCTCAAAGGGTCTGCCTTTACTTAATCCGTATCCACGATAGTCAAATATGAAAACATTACATCCCAAACTATGGAGAAAAAGTATCTTCTCAAGTCGATGGCTGATGTTGCCGGCATTTCCGTGGCAGAAGAGTATGGTAAACTTTGCTTTTGGCGAAGGAATAAACCAAGCATTGAGCTCTATATTGTCCCTGGTTTTAAAAAATACGTCCTCAAAATCCAAGCCGCTGTCTCGGGGAAGAAACTGTATTTGTCTAGTGGGATAAAAGATTGCGTGATTCTCGAAGTATCTTAAAAATAGGAGGGCCGCAACGAAGAATATAAGTAGAAACAATAATTGAGACATAGCTTTAAAATGCCAGGGCATATATATAAGGATGAAGGTGCCTACATCCTGGAAACGCTATCGCTTAAAGGCCTAATTTCGCCGAAAGGCAAAATAATAATATGGGGTCTCTCTCGTATTTCACGAGGGGAAACCTCTCTGAATTTATTAGCCTAATTATATGCGTAATACCTCAATATATCAAGAATATTCTGGGTTTAGAGAGGTTATTCCTCGCGTAATTTGTCCGTTTTGTCCGGTAATTTTAGGCTAGAAATTACGTAAGTGTTTGAGAAATAAATTAATACAAAATGTCCGCCATTAAAAGGCGGACATTTTCATTTGGATTTGCACATTTTGGGAACAAAGTAAACCCTTAGGGACGTTTCGTTATCTCGAGCTTAGTTGCCTCTGGTAAAGGCGAAGGAATTTACTCCCCTGGTGGATGAATTCCGAACTAGCCCATTTAAGCTACCTACTGAATTCTATCAGGATTAAATCTTAATAACAAATGAAATCTATTTCAAGAGGATAGAGATTATTGTTTTTGAATAAAAAGCTGTATAATATTTTCTGAAGCAAAAATGTTTCATCTAGCTGATTACCTTGACTAAATACGCAGACGTTGTACAATATATTAAGAAAGTATACTTATAACTTGTATTCAAGCAATGCCCATCCCACTCAATAAACTTAGCAGAATCTTGCGGTATCTTGTAATACTGTTTTTATGTTTTTTCACGTACTTTTTTTGGACACCCTCTACGCAAGCACAAATAGATAATATAAAACCACATCAAAAACTAACCAATCCCCTTCTTGAACATATCAGATTTAAGGAATTAAGACCGTTCAAACAAAAGATAGAACAATTGCTGCAGAAAGAAATAGATTCCGGACGATGTCAGGATGCGGCAGTTTACTTTAGAAGCCTCACCAACGGTATTTGGATAGGAATAAACGAGAGAAAGAAATTCGCACCTGCCAGCCTCCTGAAAGTCCCGGTCATGATGGGCTGTTTTAAAAAAGCTGAAACCAAACCTGATTTACTAACCACTAAAGTTGTTTTTTACTTCACTTTCCAACCTGACACCCAATACATAAAAGCGACTCCGGAAAAAAACTTAAAGAAAGATTATTCTATTGATGAACTCATCCAAATTATGATTGAGAAGTCTGACAATGAGGTCTCATTATTCCTTCAAAACTACGAGCCAATGTCAGAAGAAATCAAAAAAACATTTAACCTGCTAGGATTACCAGATATAAACTATGAACCCGGTGATACGATAGGAATAAAAACATTTTCTAGCCTTTTCAGAATCCTGTATAACGCTTCATATCTAGATATTGAAATGTCTGAAAAAGCCCTACGCTACCTTACGGATTCAGAATTCAAAGGAGGGCTTGTAGCTGGGGTTCCCAAGAATATTACCGTGGCGCATAAGTTCGGGGAAAGAACGTTTAAAGAGAGCGGGATAGCGGAATTTCATGATGTCGGCATCATTTATTATCCTAAAAACCCCTATATTCTCGGCATCATGACTAAGGGCGATAACTTAGAAAACCTAACCCATGTCATTGCTGATATTTCATCCCTAGTGTATAACGAAGTAAATTCACAATATCAGGAAGACGTTGAACTCTTGAATAATTAATATCGACCGCCAGCTACTTTATCGGTATCTCTCTTTCTTGTGTAACTTTTTCTCATTAACTCCTTCTCGTACTCACCCCCTAACTCTTTAACTCCCCTAGGACATAAAAAATGCCTCGATCCTTTGGTAGAATCGAGGCAACTCTTCTCTCTATTCAAAATCAGAGAGGATGATTACTGGGGTCCCTCTCGTATGAGCCGAGGAGGAGCCTCTCTGATTTACACAGGTCAATTATAGACTCAATACCTTAATATTCCAAGAATATTCTGGGTTTAGAGAGGTAATTCCTCGCAATGGTGAGCAAACACCGCCAAGGGCGGGGCGCGTCGAACCATGTCCGGTCTCTTTTGGCTGGACATGTTTAACTTAGGATAACCCTAATCGCCCTCCGCGATAATCAGCTTTGACATAACAACAAGTTCAAGGTATAAAAAATCAAAGGGTTTCAGCACATATCCATACGCCCCCAACTCTATTGCCTTTTTGACCTTTTCATCATCCTGAACGCCAGTTACCATTACCACTCCGAGTTTAGGATTTATCTCTAGAAGGTTCTTTAAAGTATCTAATCCATCCATCCCCGGCATTTTCATATCCAGCAATACTACTGATATTTTCTCGGCCCGGACCAGCCGCACAGCTTCTTCACCATTTCTCGCCTCATGAGTTTTATATCCCTTACGGTTAAAAAACTCTCTCAAGACCCGGAGAATTCCTTCTTCATCATCTACTATTAAAACTATTTTTTCTTTTTTCGCAGAAGCCCCTTGAAAGAGACGGTCCTTAGACTTCATAATCTTTCCGATTTGCGCTACAAGCTGCAGAATATCAATATCTTTACTTAAGACCTCATTGGCTCCGGCCCTCCTTGCCTCTATCTCAAGTTCTGGTGTGAGGACTCCTGAATAAACCACTACCGGAACTTTTCTCTGGAACTCCCTTATTTTTTTCAGAATTGAAATTCCGGATTCTCCCAAAGATAAGCGAACGTCTAAGAGTATAAGATCAAAGGGCTCTTTAAAAATAAGCTCCAGTGATTGTTGAGCAGTAGGGACTGTAACAACTTCGTATCCCGCCATGGTAAAAGATTTACGCAGAAGCTCCCTTATGCGAACCTCATCATCTACAACCAAAATCTTTGGCATAACTACAACCTACCTTTCGAAAAATAAATTGACACCTTTACAGGTATCGAGCTTAACTGGCCTTCTTTTAATTCCAGTTTACCAAATTCTGTAAAAATAAAACCCATGACTTGGATACGTTTTTTCAATTTCTTTATTTCTGTTTTTGGAATAGAAAAAACGAATAATTCTTCTGATTCATAGTCGATTGAACCGCCTATACTCTGAATAATTTCTAATAATTTATCTTTTTGCTGAGTCGACATCAGAACTACATGCCAGTGAAGAACATTTGCAATCTGAGTTTTTACATTATCAAAATAAAGAGTGACGCGGCTCTCTTTATCTTTTGAAATAGGCGCCCCAGTAGTGAAATCGCGTAACGGAATGTTTTGCTTAGAGCTAGAAATAGCCTGTTCAATTACCTTATCTATTTTTTCACCCGTGGCATTAAAAATAATCAGGTCTTGAGTTTTATGTTCCGGTATGATACTTAAACTATTAAGCGCATCTAATAGCTTTCTTTTTTCCGCCTCTTCAGTATACAAAAAATGCCAATGTAGCGGATTTGGCATAACAATGCTAGCTTCTTTAGAAGCCGAAGGCACAGTAACGGCTGGTGGCTTCTCAGCGATTTCGTCTTTCTGGGAAGGTCCTAATGCCTCCTTAATTTCTTTTAACTCTTCTAAAAACATTGCTGCCTCTTGGTCACTCGGAGGTTTTTGTTCTGTAATTATTTGCTTTGTGATTATGGGAGCCTCGGATACTTTTTGAGAAACTTTAAATTTTTTAAAATATGCAATTCCTAAAAAAAGAGTTGATGCAATAAGAATTGATACGGCAATTACGACCGCCCGTCTTTTAAAAATGGCGGGCTTGGCTGCTGGAGGAACCGCTGGTGTAGGATGTTTAAGGTTAAAAATAACCGTAGAAACAAAATCAGACGGAACTTCAATATCACCCAATTTCCATAGTTGGTTAGATAAAGCACTGATAGATCGAACATAATCCCTGCATTTAGGACAGCTTTCAATATGGACAACAAATGCCTGATACTCCTCTTCTGCGAGCATATCTTCTAAGAAAGGCTTTAACTTATCTTTTACTTCACTGCAGGTTATAACAAATTTATCCCTCACGATTCAATATCTCCTCAATCTCTTTTCTTAAGCTGGATCGGGCCTCTTCTAGCTGAACTCTCGCATTATTCTCAGAAATACCCACAATAGCTGATATGTCTTTATAGGGAAGGTGAAGTTGGTCGCGCAATAAAAGCAGCGCCTTTGTCTCAAAAGAAAGCTTCACAAGGGCGGTTTGAACTATGCGCAGAGACCTTTTTTCTTCAACGGAGGAATCCATACTGTCAATCTCATCAAGATTCGGCATTGTTTTTATATCCCGACTCTTTCCGAACGCAACGCTAATAACCCGAGTAAAAAAAACGTCACCTTTCTCAGGAGAGTAGCCTTTCCTAATTGCCTCGGCAAAACTGGATGCTGCAACTTCATAGGCTTTATCTCGATCCCCTCCAACCAGATATAAAGCAAACGCGAGAATCTTTTGTTGATAACGGGAAATAAGTGATTTTAAAGTCTCTTCGTCTTGGGCAAGCATCTCTTACTTTCTCTTTCTTTTGCTCTTATCCCGTCTGGCCTACTTCTAGCGCGGAGTTTTGAGTCAATTGAATAGCAGGTATTCTAATAGTGAACGTAGCGCCCTCGTCTGCGGTACTTGCTACGTCAATCTTACCTTTATGTCTTGCAATTATACCGTAGGCAATGGTAAGCCCTAAGCCGGCTCCTTTTTCCGGTTCTTTAGTAGTAAAAAATGGCTCGCCAATCCGCTTTAAATCATCCTGCTTTATTCCTGTGCCTGTATCAGCGAAAATGATTCCCACTAGCTCTTTATCTTTAAGATATTCTGTTTTTATGGTAAGTGTTCCCCCCTTTGGCTTTGCGGATATAGCATCTAATGAGTTTAAAATCAAAGTTACAAAGACTTCTTGGATCTCGTCTTTGTTTCCCAGAATTAGCGGAATCTTGGGCTTTAGCACCCTTTCAACAGCCATTTTAGAATATCTCGCAAGCGGCCAGGTTAACTCGAACGCATCCTCAATAGCCTTATTTATATCTGTCGGCGCAAATTCTTTTTCTGGTTCTTTGGAAAATCTGGCAAGTCGATAGACTAAATTGGCGCATCGGGATTCTGAATCTATAATGGATTTTAACCTCTCTCTTTGTTCTCCGCTTCGACCTTCACTAATCGATAACATTTGTATATTGCCTTTGATGGTAGCTAAGTAGTTTAGTATATCGTGTGCTGTTCCTCCGACGAGGTAGCCTGTTGCCAAAAGTTTGTGCATATATCTTAATGAATCTTCCTGTCTTTTTCTTTCCAAAAATTTTATCACGCCGGAAGAATGGACGCTGAAATATCCAAAGGCAAACATAAAAGCCACGTTGCCCAAGAGCAGGCTAAACATCTGCGCGGCGGGCATCTTATGATTAAAATAGCTAATTGCCGGCAACGCCCCAAAATGCTCAAGAATTATAACCAACGAAAAGAAGATACTTGAAGAAAACACGGCGAAAAGTACAGCCGCATCCCCAGAAACAACCCCTGCCCACAGAATAACCGCATAATAGACGATACTAACAACGGGAGCCTCTAACCCACCCATTAAATACAGCACCCAGGAAATTACAATGATATCGACAATCATTTGATAAAACTGAAACCGATAGATATTAACCTTTTTAATAAGGAAAGTATGAGGCTGATTCAAAATGGCCTCTACAAAAATAAGAGCGACAAGCGCGAAAGTAAGATAAGAATGGCCTCCGCAGAGCTTCATTAAAATGAGAAAAATAAAAAGCAGAAAGAAACTTATAAATCTTATCTTTCCAGCCCACTGATATTTCTTTATTAATTCGCCGCGTAACTTGTCATCTGCCATGTTTTTTCTTAAATTTCCTTATTATACTATTTGTAATTTGTTTTTTACCAAATCTAAAAGCGCAAAAAGGTCTACAGGTTTATGAAGTATATCTTTTATGGTATATCCAAAATCTTTTAATTCTTTTAGGTATTTACTGGTATCAATCGAACCAGTAAGAATAATCGCCGGTTGCTTCCTATTTAACTTGTTCATCTCACTCAACACATCAATACCGCTTATCTTGGGCATCTTCAGGTCTACAATCATTAAGTCTATTTTAATATCTGAACGCAAGAGCTCTATCGCCTCTTCTCCGCCTGTGGCCTCTGCAACCTCAAAACCCATTTTTATAAGGAATCCTTGCACAACTCTTACTATTTGAGGTTCATCATCAACAACTAAAATTTTATACATTATCCATCCTTCCTTAAAGGCAAGAGTACAGTTGCAATTGTGCCTTTATGCAATTCACTCTTGAATTTTAACTCTCCGTTATGGGCCCTGATGATACCGTAACATACCGATAGGCCAAGTCCTGTCCCCTTTTCTTTGGTGGTAAAGAATGGCTCAAATATCCTGCCCATTACTTCATTTTCCATACCGCATCCTGTATCCTTAAAATCTATTTTCAAAAAATTACCTGCCAGAGATGTGCTTATCGTGACAACCCCGCCTTTAGGCATAGCATCTTTGGAGTTATTTAAGAGATTCATAAACACCTCTGCCAGCTGTTGCTCGTCTGCTGATATAACAGGCAGGTCTTTAGTATAATCTCTTATTATCTCTATGGAGGACAGCTCAAATTGGTGTTCCACAATACCCACTACTGCCTCTATGCCCTTATTGATATCTATTTCTCTAAGTTCGCCCCTGCTCGGCCGGGAGAATTTAAGCAGCCTCTGAATAATATCCTTTGCCCTGCGGCACTCATCGAATATAATCTTAAGATTTTCTTTTACGTTTTCGTTCTGTATCTCTTCCATTAAAGAAATCTGGGCGTTGCCTGAGATAATCATTAGGGGATTATTTACCTCATGTGCCATATCGGCTACGAGTTCTCCTAATTGAGCGAGCCGCTCCCTCTTTTCCATCTCTTTGCGTTCAGAGATATCACGATAGACGCTTAAGAATATCTTGCGGCCTTTATACAAAACCAGAGATGACCATATGAAAATATATTTTAATTGTCCGTCCTTTGTAAGAATTCTCATCTCGACCTCGCGGCAAGTACCCCCTTCAAGAAGCTCTTCAATCCCTTGCAACGCACGTTGCTGATCTTGTGGATCAGGGTAAAGTAACTTAATAAAATCTGGGCATATATCGGCCTCTTCCCTGGAATAACCCGTGAGTTTCTCCATTGCCGAATTATAAATATAGAAGCGGCCTGTTTCGTCGCTAAAAGTAATGCCTTCCTGGATCGTCTCAAGAACAGTGTATAATCTACCCTCACTCTCCCGCAGCGCCTCCTCCGCCTGCTTGCGCTCGGTGATGTCTCTATCTATACCCCGATATCCTTTAAATCGGCCATCCTCATCAAAGACAGGAACTGCGCTTGTCTCCATAGTTACTAAATGTCCGTCCTTATGGCAATTTATATTCTCCAATCCGTAAAATGCTTCTTTTTTAGCGACCTTCTCTTTAAAAAAATTCCCGATCCTTGCTATTTCTTTTTCAGGCATTAAATCAAATGGGGTTTTACCTAATATCTCGCTGGCTTCATAGCCTAATAGATTCTTAATTCTGGGGCTGGCATAAACATATAGTCCTTCTTTATCACACTCCCATGTCCAATCAGAAGTGACCTCAACCATATTTTTAAACTTTTTTTCGCTCTCCCGCAGCGCCTCCTCCGCCTGCTTGCGCTCGGTGATGTCACGCTCTGTGGTGGCAATACCGATCGGCTTTCCCGTGTCGTCCAGCACTTTCGTCACCGTCAGCCAGACATCGAGAATGCGGCCGTCCTTGGCCACTCGCTGGGTCTCAAACGAGGAGACTGTTTCGCCCGCCATCAGTCGAAGGACAAACTCCGTATGCTCTGTCTCTTTATCGGGGGGTGTGAGTCGCCGAACGTTCATCTGCAGCGCCTCTTCCTCGCTATAGCCATACATCAGTTCAGCGCCGTGGTTCCAGGTGGTGATCTGGCCATCAAGGTCCCTCAACGTAATCGCATCGTTAGAGTCAAGAACCACCGTTGCTAGTCGCCTCATCTGCTGCTGCTGCTGCTGCTTGCGCTCGGTACCCACTGTCTCAAGTTCCGCTATCCGCTTTTGCAGGAGCTTTATTTCTTCAATGAGTTCTTCTTTAGTTTTGTCTTTCTGCGTCACGGTTTCCTTCTAAAAATAAAAAAACCCAAGCCCTTATGGCTTACACCACAAAGCTTGGGTCAGACAAAAAACTTGCTAGACCGGTTATTCTTGCTTGTAGTTTTATTCTTTGTTTCCAAAGGTTCTCCTTTGTAAACAATCTGATTAATATTGTACTCTTTCCTATGCTGGAGTCAACAACAACAAATGGCGGGCGATTTTTTCTGGTGCTAACAACCGTAACAGCGGTATTTTCCTTTTTGGCCGGGCAGTAATATTCAACAAGGGGACGGCCTCTCCGTACACAGCTTAAGCAAATAAAAAGGCTGAACGGTTAAGTCCAGCCCCTGAAAATTGGTTATGTTTGTATCTTATTATTTGTCTACCTTAGGTGATTTACTGCTGCGTGGTTGCTGACGGCTGCTGCTGTTGCCCTTGCCCCTGATGCTGATGCCGCTCTCCACGATGTTCCTGCCGTTCTTCCCGACGTTCTCCACGTAGAGTCCGAAGCTTTTCACGATCAGCTCTTATTTTCTCACGTATCGAACGCAGTTGCTCTCTTAATGGTTTAGCTTGAGCTTCAAGCTGTTCAAGCTGTTTGCGTAATGGTTCCGCTTGTTGACGCAATGTCTGAATTTCCTGCCGTAGTTGTTGAGCCTCACCACTACCTTGGGAATTACTACCAGTCGTTGCCTGTTGGGCATTAGCTTTCAAAGTAAACGTAGCTACCATAAACAAAACAGCAATCATAATACATAATTGACGTATCATATATCCTCCTCTCTTCGTTCAGTCCAAAAAGTTTTATTTATAGCTCAACCAAAAACCCTCTGCAATATATTCTATCGCCAAGGATAAAAAATCAAAGGGTCTCTCTCGTATTTCACGAGGGGAAACCTCTCTGAATTTATTAGCCTAATCATATGCGTAATACCTCAATATATCAAGAATATTCTGGTTTTAGAGAGGTAATTCCTCGCGAAATTTGAGACATCATGCCTTGATCTAGCGAAATCCTGAGCAAGCGAACGTAGTGAGCGCGTCGAAGGAGTCCGTTTTGTCCGGTCCTTTTTGGCTTGGAATTGCGTAACTCTTTGAGGGGTTGGGAGATAGATTTGTCCGCCCCTCTTTGTCCGGACATCGGTAATTTTTTGATAAGGGCTTGCGTAACCTTTGCTCCGGGAGGGACTGTTTTTTACTACAAGCCTCTTAAACTCTCCGGCTTCAGCCTTATCTCGCCACTAATGGCGGATTCCAGGATATTTAACAGCGTCATTTTATCCTTGGGAAACGCCCCGGCTGGTTTTGAAGCATTGAACGCGAGAGGCGCAGCAAGCGCCGTCCAAAGCGGTATTATTCGTGGCACAGGCCGGATGTACATCTAACAATAAAAGTTTAATCATGGTTTCAATATTCGTGCCAAATGCATAACTACATCTTCCATCGTGATAATCGCGTCTATATTTTTATCAGGAATTTCAATGTTGAATTCTTCTTCTAAAGCCATAATAACCTCTATAGCATCCAAAGAATCAGCGCCTAAGTCTTCGACAATCTTGGAAGAAAGGCTGATGGTGCTTTCGTTAATTTCAAGCTGTTTAGCGATTATCGGGCGGATCCTAAAGAATAACTCCTGTTTTCTTTCCTGCGGAATATGTTTTTCTTCTCTTCCAAACATTCCGGGTTTATTTAACGAGTTTGCTCAGCTTATCCAGAAACTCTTTAATCGCTTTGGTGTGATGTAAAATCTTTTTTGCGTTCTCCTCGCTTAAAGAAACACCGTCAAGTACGGTTGAGCCGATAATCAGATTAACCATGTATATGTCGTTATTGATGTGGTGCTCCATTAACTGCCATATCAAAGGATCTATAGTGATTCTTTCCTTCTTTATCCTTTCGTAAATTTCCTGCTCATTAGACATAGGGTTGGCCATAGGTCAACCTCTCTTTCTGATGCCTTTGGCAACAGCATCAATTACTCTGAGAAGCTGGGTGGTGGTTAACGGCTTCGTGAGATAGGAAACCGCTCCTAATTTTTTTGCCTCTTTCATCTTTGCCTGTTCCTTATCCCAGGTAACCATTACGCAACGGCAGTCAGGCAGGCCCTGCCTTAAAAGATTCAAGACCTCGATTCCGTTTATCGCCCCCCTTAAGTGGATATCAAGGAGCGCGATATCAGGTTTTATTTTTTTGGCAAGCCGCAGGGCGCCTACGCCCGAAAGCGCGCTATACGCCAGAAACCCTTTTTTGCGGAAAAGCAGTTTTACAAAACTGCAGATGTCCTTTTCATCGTCAACAACTAAAAGCTTCACTCTCTTGCCTTTCATTTATATGGCCCTCCTGTCAAAAATATCTATTTAACCTTCGGCTTACCGGTGTCCGGGTCAATTATATTATAGATGACATCTTTAAGCTGATTGAGTATTTTGCTTGCTTCAACCGCGTGCCGCTCCAGCTGAGTGAGCTTCTTTAATGTTTTTTCTATTTTAAGAGGTTTGGGTACGAGGCATTCGCTTTTTAACTCCATCTTTGTTAGGCCTGAGCCGACGCTTATTTTATTATGCAAATTCCCTATTTTATGAAACAGTTCTCTTATCTTTGCCATAGATTTTCCTTTTACTTGGTCAACCTTGCTAACAAAGTTTCTATCTCAGTTAATACGATTGGCTTAAATATCACGTCATCCGCGCCTAACTTGCGCAGGCGCTTTTCTACCGCTTCATCGTAATAAGCGGTAACCATCACAAACTTAATGCCGGGGTGATCTTTCTTTACCTTTTCTAAAATCTTGTCGCCGTCCATATCCGGCATCCGGTAATCGCAAAGCAGGATATCGGGCTTTTTCGCATTAAGGATATTTAACGCGCTTTCTCCGTCGCCTGCCTTGTAGACTTCATAGCCGAACATCTCAAGGCCTTTGGCAAAATCATTAACAAATTCAAACTCATCGTCTACGATTAGGACTTTTTTCATGCCTTCTCCACGCTACTTTGTACTCCCTGCGCAAATTCCAAAATAAAGGTTGTCCCCACGCCCGGCTGACTGCGGAAGGTAATCTCTCCTTTATTTCTCCAGACCAATTGCCTGACAATAGAAAGCCCCAAACCCGTTCCTTTGTTTGAGCCTTTCGTCGTAAAAAATGGCTCAAATATCCGGTGTCTTTTATCTTCAGCTATGCCTTTTCCGGTATCCTGAATTTCAATATGCACCTTATTGTCCCGGGTGGGGACCGCTTTAATCGTAATCTCGCCCTGCCCCTCAATGGCCTGAGCGGCATTTCTAATCAGATTAAAGAGTATCTGCTGCATCTCGCGTTTATCAGCAAGAATCTTTGTGGCGTCGGATGAAATCTGCCTGTTAATCTTTATCCGCTCCAGCTCCAGATCATGGCCTAAGACCGCCAATGTCTCGTCTATCTCCTCTGCTATACTGATTAATTGCGGCTTGAATTCCTTTGAAGGCTTGGCAAAATTAGAGAGCCGGCGGGTAATGTCGGCAATACGGTTAGTTTGGGAGAGGGTTTCACTAAGTATATTCCTACATTCCTGTATTATCTCTTCTTTTGATTTATCTTTGTAAAAACCCCGCTCAACCCCCGCGAGAAAAACCTGTATCTTAGTAGTGATGGTATTCAAAGGATTTCCTATCTCATGATTTATGCCGGCTGCCATTGTCCCTATAGCAGCCCTCCTCTCTGCCTGGGCTGCCTCAGCTAAAAGCTGAGCATTGCCTACGGTAATGGATTCGGTGCGGGCCAAATCCAACAGGACATCTAAGTCATCTTTGGTATAGTCTTCATCGGATTTTTTCTTTCCGAGGGAAATAAAACCAATTAAATCATTGTGCAGCAAAAGGGGCAGGACCAGTACTGCCTTAAGAGAACCTATCTCCGAGGCAATTTCGGGGTTTACTCCAGAGATGCCGTTAATCTGCCTGATTACTGCCGGGTTACGCGCTTTTTTGAGGAAAGTCACCAACCTTGAATCAGAGTTAAAGCTAATGTTTTTATCCTCTAAGCCGGAAGAATTATAGAGCTGGTATTTATCCTCCACCTTGTTCAGGATAAATATGCCTGAGGCGTAAGGATGCAGCGCCTGATCTAGGATTTGCAGGGTAGAACTGACCACCTCGTCTAAGTTAAGCTCGGTAGCCACCTTGTCAATAAAGGCGCGGATAATCTGCTTGTATTCGTACTTTTTCTGAAAGAGAAACTTGTCGGTGGAGTTAACCAACCAGGTTTCGATGGGACGTAAACCAATTATTATAATCAAAGCGCTTAAAGTAAGCGAAATAATCCTGTTACCCCCTACGAACTGGGAAACTAACAGCGTCACTACCACAAATACTCCGAAGGCAAAGGCGAACATCCCGGCGAAGACCAGCGATTTCTTGATGACGACTTCGATATCCATGAGCTGGTGGCGGACAATCGTATAAGCTACTATCGTAAGGAAAACCAAAGATGGTAAATATCCGAAGGGGTAAATTTGTATCCCATAATTTGGTAGGAAGTCGATCGAAGCTAAATTATAAATAAAGAATGCCACAAGCATATATTTAATTTGCATAATCTCTAAAGCAGTGAACCGCTGTCTTTTGAACCAGAGAAAATATAACCACAACGCAAAGGAAAAACCTATTAAACTGATAAAACATATTAAAAATAAAGGGTGAAGAATACCTGCTTGTGGATAATATCCCCAAAAAAAACTGTGAACCCCTTTTATAAGATAGGACGATTTCCAAATTAATATAATACATATGCATCCTAATAAATAATTAATTACGAAGATTAGTTTTGTTTTCTTTATTTTCAAAAATTCCAGAGCATAATGAAAAATAGTAATTGGAATAAAAATTACTCCTGAATACCCTAGCTTGAATAAAAATAGCGCCTTCGCTTCATCTTTATAGCTATAGGCGACGGCATAAGAAAACAACCATATGCTTCCAGCAAGTGTAATTAAAAGAAAAATCTGATTTAAGGCCCTATCCTTATTTTTAAGATAAACAAAGATGCCCAGGCAAATTAATAAGAACCCGACACTAAAAGGAAAAACTGAGTAGATGTTCATTTTAGCCCAATATTTTTATGCGCCCTTCCATGGAGTATGAATTTTTGTGAAATATCCAAAAAGCGCAAAAAGTAATTTTTTATCAACCTCCGAATAAGCGAAATTATATCCTTTGAAGAATTCTTCTGTCTTTGATGAATCTAAAGTAACGCTACCGTTAAATGGCAAGAAAATACTATCTACCAACCCTTTTTGTGCGGCACTACTGTCCTTCTTAGAAAATTCAGTAGTAGTAATTGCTATCGGTGTCTTGTATTTAGTAAACCCACAGAAAGCATACATAATCTGCTCCAGAGGAAGCCTGGTATTCTTGAAAGTATGGAAATTCTTATTTTTCTGGGTATTGTTTTTACTTATAGTAACTATGCTCTCTGCTAATTCGTCCACTGGAACGATATTCATAAAATAACCTTTGCCAGGGAAGAAATCAAATACCTCGAGGCCCCAAATATGAAGTACGCGATAAAAATTGAAATAAAATGAATTGATTTTACCGCGGCTCGATTCACCTACTACAGCGCATGGCCTGATTATATCTATCCAAAGATCAGTATCCTTTCTATATTCCTGAGTTAATTTTTCTGTATCGAACTTGCTTTGCTCATAAGGATTAATGAACTTTTGCCCCACGTCTAAATCATCTTCTTTGAATGTACCGGTAAAATCTCCGCATACATAGGCAGTGCTTATGTGGCTAACTTTTTTGAAATTTCCGTTTTCTTTACATTCTAGAGCAAAATCAAAAATTCTTTTTGTACCTAATATATTGGTGTTTCTTATCTCCTCAACTGGCCATTTATAACTGGTTATTGCTGCACAATGAATTATCTCTTCCGTTACTTCTTTTAACCTTACAAAGTCTTGCTCATTAATACCAAAATTATCTTTTGTAATATCCCCTTCGAATATCTCCAGATTCTCTGATTTCCTAAAATATCCCCCATTCCAGAATGATAACATATCAAGCGTTCGCTCCTCAGCGTTTCTTTTGTTTTTACTTCTTGCGAGCGCGCTCACGCTATAACCGTGTTTAAGCAAAGTTTTTAATAAATACGAACCTACCAACCCAGTTGCCCCTGTAAGAAATATAGTCTTTTTAGTATCTTTCATAATCTTCTAGTAAGCTTAAGATTTATTATTCTACCTCCGCCTGCCTATCCAGCCACTCCTCAAGTCTTTCCTTCCTGAAGCGCCAAGACCGCCCTACTTTGGAAGCAGGTATTTTCTTGTTTTGCACCAAGCGATAAAGGGTAGAGCTACTTACCTTTAAATACCCTTTTGCTTCCTCAAAGGTAAATACTTCTGAATCCATCAAAAAATGCCTCCTCTTTTATTCTTTATTATTCTCTATTATTTTTTATTTGTCAAGAAGAATTTGAGAGGTATTCCCTGTGAGGCCTCCCAGAAAGGGGTCACCATAAAAACACTCTCTGTAAACAGGTATGGCAAAATTAGAGAGGTACTTCATCGCTATTGCCCGGGACATCCGAGCTACGACCTGTATCGACGCAGGTACCTTTGTACCTCGTCATGGTTTCCGGCTAACACTAAATAATAATCTTCGCCTTCGACCTTGACAACTACTCGCAGCCTTATATCAACACGAAACTCGTATTTATCGTGGTTAATCTTCTTGAAGCCGAAACCAGTAGGTAATTCACCTGTAAGAAGAAATGAATTGAAAACCTCTAAGCTTTCAACGAGATTTTCTTTGTCTTGGCGGGGGAGTTTCTTGACTGAACGCCTAAAGGAAGACAGAATTAAAATTCTCTTCATTTGGTTATTTTCTTAATGTAACGAGAGAACTCTTTTCCCGGCTTCAGAACCTTTACCTTGCCCTTTTCGTTTTCAACGATACGATCAATGGCTTTCAGCTCTTCCGCAGTATAGCGCGGCTCAACCTTAACGGGGATAAGTTTGATAAAATTACCTTCTACATCCACGGCAAACAGCTCATCCAGCTTTAGGTGCAACCTCTTCACTATTGCACTAGGAATAGTTATCTGATTTTTTGCTTTAAGTTTTGTGATAGTCATCTTCTCACCTCCAAAGCAAGTATAACATAAGTAGGAAAGTATGTCAAGTAGGAATTTCTAACTTTTTTGCCTCTTGCGAGGGCCGGAAACCATGGTAGAAGATTGAGAAACAAATAGGAATTAGGAAAGAACCTCATCCGCTATATCGGCGCTCTGCCCCGCCCTTTGAGGTCCTGTATCTAATACCGGGGTAAAGCTGGTCTCTAAGGAAATAGCTTAAAATGCACCGCCGGTATAGATATAATCGAAATGCGGTCAACAAACGCGATGTCCTAACTCCTAGGGAGCTCGCTAGATAAAAACGCCTATGATCAATATCGAGGAGAACGATATTACTGGGGTCCCTCTCCTATGTCATGAGGGGAAACCTCTCACTATTGACAAGTATATATTATAACGGCTTTGTAGCTTATAAGAAGGGAAATTTCGTCTTTAGAGAGGTAATTCCTCGCTAAATTTGTCCTATTTGTCCGGTCATTTTTGGCTCTAATTCTCGTAACTCTTTGAGTTATTAGGAGATAGCTTTGTCCGCTTCTCTTTGTCCGGACATCAGGGCTATGGCCGTATTATTAGACTGATCTAAAAGAACACTTAATGATGTTTACTAGCTTTCTAAAGTGCGCTGGTTTCGTTATCCCTGTACCTTAGCTGGTATGCCAAACCAAGCGCCAAAAATCACCCAAAATTAGCCTCAAAAAAGTGAGAATTTTTGAAGGGAATTTGGCGATTTTATGGCTTTTTGCTCCCAGCGGGGTACAGTAAAAATGAGACCTGTCAAATAACGAGTCAAACTATATTCTAACCAGTGGTAAAACATAAGGTTAACTGATAGTTATGTCAATCAACTTTTAAAAGGAGAAAACTAATGGACTTCACTAAATCTTATACCATAAACAGCAGCCTTTTCCAAGAGTTTTTAGGGCTCTTGGGAAAGATGACACACTCTAACCTCATCCGCCAGATTGAATATATGAAGGTCGAAAACGAAATCCTACGTTCTAAGTTGCCTAAAAGAATCACCACTACCCCGGCTGAAAAACGCAGGCTCATCAAGTACGGCCTGCCTTTACGCGGACAGATCAAGTCAATCATATCCGTTGTGAGTTATTCCACCTTCCGCAGATGGATAGCAGAAGGCGTAACTAAGAAACAGCTCAAGCGCGGCAGGCCCAGAAAAACCACGCAGGAAATCATTGATCTCATTATCCGCATGGCCAAAGAAAATAAGCTATGGGGGTATGGCAGGATCTTGGCTGAATTAAAGAAACTTAATGTGTTGAGGCTATCACGTAGCGCCGTAAAGTTAATCTTACTTCGAAACGGCATTGAGCCATCTCCTAAACGTAAAGAAGACTCCTGGGACGCATTCATTAAAAGGCACTTTGAAACTCTCTGGGCATGTGATTTCTTCACCAAGACAGTCTGGACAGCCTTAGGACCGAAGACATTCCATGTGCTATTCTTTATCAATATCAGAACACGAAAAGTCCATATAGCAGGAATTACATTAAAACCAAATAGAGAATGGGTAGTCAATGCCACAAAGAGCGCCTCCTTCCTCTTCCAGGATAAAACTAAGAAACTCCTTATCCGGGATGGTGATGCCAAGTTTCCCAAAGAGTTTGACGAACTGTTCAGACCCCATAACGCCGAGGTCAAAAGAATTCCTTATCGTTCTCCTAACCTTAACCCTTATGCTGAAGGGTTTGTGGGGACCATCAAACGAGAGTGCTTGGATCACTTCTTCGTGTTTGGGGAAGAGCACTTAAAATATCTGATTCGGGAATATGTTGGCCACTACAACACTAAAAGACCGCATTCAGGATTGGATAACGAACCTATTGGATATAGACCGCGAAAGGCTAAAGGTAAGATCAAGTGCCAGTCCCGGCTTGGTGGGATGATAAAGCATTATTATTGGGGGTAATTTTCAAATAAATATTGCACAAGGAAGATAGAATTCTCTCTAAGTTTTCTTTCCACACATTAAAAAATGAGTCCCGGAAGAAAGACCCTCTTCTCCCGGGACCCTCACCGGATGTTGGCACCGGTTTTTTATAATTTGCTTAAGACTATCTGCTCGGCTTTTGCTATGTAATCTATGGTCTTTAAGTTTCTTTCGGGAAGGTTAACCGGCGCGACTGCCGGAAGGCTGTGCGCCAGCATTATGGTGGAAAAACTATCCTGCGCGGCAATTCCCTTTATTACCTCTGCCTGGCTCTTTGCGTATTGTAACGGCTTGTCAATGTTTCTTGGTATAAGTAAATCGCAGCTAAAGAAGACGCTGTCTTTGGTATTATCTTCTATAGGGCTGCTGGAAGTCTTTGCCAGTCTTATATTCCTTAAGTCCACTCCTCCGCTAAAATAGTGCCTAACCGAAACAGAGGCATACGAAAAATCTGAAAAAGGAGCCGGCTCTCTGAACGAATACTCCCCATTCTTAAAAGAGCGCAGGTACTCCTGGTATATTTCATCCGGGCTGAAAGTATAATCGTCCTCTAACTCTTTTAAGATACCGAAGTTTACTGACTGAAGAAGCGCGTCCTGGGAACTAAAATTTTGCTTATACCAAAGCGCTAAAATCAATGCCTGGTACACATCCCTCAAATCCGCATAGGTATAGGAAGAGTTGACCCTCTTGTTTAAGGCCGGAAGAATCAGCTCTTCCATCAGCTCGGATGAAAAATCCTGCAATTCTTTTAAGGTCTTGTCTTTTGGCTCTTCATAGGGCAGTTGGGCGGATTCAAGGGTAACCTTTAATTCACTCTCCAGAATGGAAATTTTATTATCCTTTTCCGAAACCAAAACCTTTCCCGGGACAATCCATAGCCTTGTTGTAAAGGGAATTTTATTACTGTTTAGCAGCTCGGCTTTTTCATAGAGGCGCTTCCAGAACTCCCTTCCGGGTGCGGAAGTTTGCGGATTAAGCAATTCCGCCACATCTTCCTTTAATCTCAAATCGGCATTAAGCATAATCCTGCCTAAATCAGTATTGGCCAAAACTGGGTCTATTATCCTTGCGGGCTCATTGGGATTCAGGTTGACCCAGAAGCTATTCTCCTGTAAGAGCAACCCTAAGAAAAAATACTCTAAGGATTTCTCCATTGCTTTTTGCGGCTGAATAATCCCTTCGAAAAATCCTGCTCTTCTGCCCTTAATGCCTAAATGCAGATGGTTAAATCCGGGGCTTCTTTCCACGGATAAAGAATAAAACCCGGCTGCGCTGATATCATCTGATTGAGCGTACGCCAAACCAAAACATAAAATAAACGTTAGGGATAAAAGAAAAACTATTTTCTTCACTTTACGCCATACCTTCCAGCTCTTTATTAGTTTTATCAAGCCTATCCAGATACTGAGTATCAACCTTGGTCTTCTCTATGGGCTTGAAGATAAGCTGCTTAATTTTGTTTTGCTCATCTAAAGCGATATTGCCTTGCTTATCAGTTACCGCGGTAATGTAATCCTTTAGATCCTGGGGCAGCTGCTGATAGAACTGCGGCTCCTTGGCAAGGGCAGCCACAATTAAACCGAGACTTGAAAGAGTCTGGGTTTCCTGGCCGCGCCTGACTAAGACATCGACTTTATCACCCCAATACTTTAGATTATCCTCAAAGATAACCCTGATTGAGCCTTCTACCAGATACGGCCCAAGGCCTTTAATAAGGTAATCCTCCGGTATTTCCGGAATATCTACAAACCTCCTTAACAAATCTTCGGTTAAGCCCAGCGCCCTGATAATCTTTGCCCTGTCCAGCTGCGGGTTAATATTAATCAGCCTTAAGCGTAAATCTTGGGGGATTTGTTTCTTCTCTTGAGCCCTGTACAGCGAAGCGACGGCCTCTTTAAAACCAAGGCCTTTTAGCTGGGGCGAGCCTTTTGAGGTGTCAATGAGGGTATCTACGTCTATTTCCAAGGTTAAGCCGTTGTAAGCTATGGCGAGCATGTTTATGGCATGCGCTGCTTCCGCGGTTAAAGCTAAATCGCCTTTTGTATCCAGCATAACTAATGCTTGGGCAAAGGGGTCAGGCATTTTCTCCTTTAGCCTTTCCTGCTCTCCTTGGTTTACTTTTTCTTCCAAGACCTGGACTGCCTTATTTACCGCCGCGTTCTGCGGTTCTTTCTCCTGAAGTAATTTTAAATATGCCAGCGCTTTTGCAGCTCCAAGCTTAGCCAAGGCTTCGGCTGCATTATTCCTTATGGCTTGATTTGTATCAAATAATGCGCTGATAAGCTTGGGTGTTACATCTTTTGCGGCAGAAAATAAATTGCTTAAGCCCACTGTCATATTATCCGGCAATCGCAAATCTAGGGAAGCAGTCCTTTTTTGCGCCCAGTCGACCCTTGGTAAATCATCTAAATTTGTGTTTCTGTTGATGCCGCGTATTTCCTGTTCGGCGGTCGGCGATAAGCGTATTGTGGTTTTTGACAACATGGCCAAAAACAGCCCTTCTAACTCCTGATTTGTGCGGTGGGAGAGCTTAAAAAAAGCAGAGCCGATTTCATGGATAATAATGCGGAAAATTGCCACCAAGATATCCCGGTCCCTGTTTTTGATAGCCTGCTGAATTTCTTCAATGCTGATCGGCCGGCCGATTAAATCCTCAATACAGGACCTTTGAATATAGAAGGTGCTTCCGCTAAGCGTGGCTCCGAAAGTAGAGCGTTTGTTATCCAAGAGGTGTATTGACAAATTCTTTATATACTCTATCAGCTTGCTGGCATGGTTAGGAAAGACGCGGGAAAAGAACAGTGCCAATGCTGCTAAAACCTCGCCGTCTAAATCCATATCTTTGACTTTTTTAAGACCGTAAGCTTGCTTAAGCTCTTTGGCAATAGGAGCAGGAAAATCTTCTAGTTTTGCCGGAACCGGAGCTCTAATCAAGCTCTCAAAGCATAGGTTTCGCAGCTTATTGAGCATATCTTGGGCTTCTTCGTCCAAGGTTAAGAGTGTGGTTCTTGGAGAGGTTTTAACCTCCGGCTTCTCTTGCGGCACAAAAACTGTTTCTTCAGGCTCTTGCGGTTCAAGACTCTCTTGCCTTACAATAACTATTTCTTCGGCTTTGGGCTGCGGTTGATTAAAACCTAAAATCTCGATAAGATGTTCGTCAAAACGGCTTCCTGTACCGGTAGAGTTCTTTCCGACAATCCGAATCTCGTATTCCTCAGCCAGACGGTGGGCTTCTTTAGCTAACTCAACTGTCCAGGGGATGTTTTTACGCAAGGCTAATCTTTTTGCGGCAAGCTCAATTGCTTCGTGAGCCAAAAGCACGGCGATTTCAAAGGAATATATGTGTTCAAGAGTATATTCATCTATATAAATAGAGTTAAAGTTAAGTCCGCAGTGGGCAACTTGATAAGCATCTTTGCTTTTTACTAATAAACCGGGCGGAGAATGGTTACGCGGCTGAATTAAGACGATGTTAGAGGCGATGAGTGTTTCCGGGATATCAATACGGCCTAAACCTTTAATCGCAACCGGCGGATATCTTTTTAATGCTGAAATTGCCCAGCCGATATCCTGCGCATACTTATCTTTAGCGTCCTTCCAGCCTTCTGCATCGCCCCAGATAAGCTGGCCACGGCCTTCGCGCTGCGCGGTTAAAATAATCTCGTTTACCTCGACGTGCTCTTCCGTGCTAAGCATGCCCTGGCCTTTGGCTGAGCCGATGCTAGCAATTTTAGCATCTTCTAAATCAGAGGCATATTTAGCTAATATCATTATCCATAAATCAATATGGTCTATTAGATTCTTAATGTTTACTCTTTCATGAGAATGGTTTCCTTCGTAAGCAGAACGAATATGCAGATCTGCCTTCGCAAAAGGTGGAAAATGAGCGAAATCGCCTGAACCTAAGCCTACTTCTGTTCTCTCTAAAACACGCCCTTTCTGCCTGGCGAATTCATCTATACTCTTTATTATTGAGCGATAGGGGCTGGCTCTTTCCTTCTCTTTAGGCACTACAACAACGTAGGAGCGGTCAGGGTCAAAATTTGGAAGCTCCAAAGGACCATCAGAGGTAAGTGAAAATAGCATATCCTTGAATATCTCAGGATGCTTTTCTGCTAAATGCCTTGCGCCATAGCCAAAGCCTCCGGGCCCCGGCTCTTCGCGCGCTGTAAGGATAAGTACCACTCTTCTATGGTCATATCCTTTATCCCAATAATTTTCTTTCATGAAACGCAAAGCTTCCAATAACACCAGGACTCCTGCTTTGTCATCAGCGCCAAACGAACCGCTGTTCCTATGATAAAATTCTTTCTCTGCCTCGGAAATATCCAGTTCTTCAGGCGTACTATGGGATATAGTATCTATATGCGCATTAATAATGAAACCCTTCTCATTGACAAATTTTCCCGTAGCGGAGAATTCCACAACTAAATTTTGCGGAACAGGGATACCTTCTTCGCTTAAGCCGCATTGCTCGCCACATTCCAAAATTACGTTAGCACCCAATACCTGAAGTATACCTTTTAACTCCTCTCTAATTGCAAATTCATCTCCTGTCCGACTCTTTGTTCTTATAAGATTAACGAAAGTATCTACGCTGCGGGCTTTGCTTTCTCCTCCCAGATACAAAGAGTCAACTTCTTGAGCGATAGTCCTTGCCTTGGCTAATAATTCATCGGCTGCGGGTTTTATCTCTTTGGCTTTCTTTAACTCTTCAACCTCTGCCCTTAACCTCGCCTCTTCTCGCCTTAACTGTTCTATATTAGCTGTTAATTCTTCCTGTTGCCTACTTAAGTTTTTTAATCCCTGAAGTAAATTATCGCGCTGGCGCGTTAAATCAGATATGGCTGCACTTATGCTCTCAAGTTCTTTTCTGAGCTTATCTCGTTGAGAGGCCAATTCCCCTAATTCGCCTGTAGCTTTAGTCTTTGCTTCGTTTATTTCTGCTAAGCCGACTTCGTATTTTTCCCTTGCCTGAACTAACTGTTCTTCTAACGCGCTAATTTGAGCTGCGGCTTCCTGCTGTTTAACTTTAAGCTGTTCTTGAAGTTTTCTTTGTTCTTCGGTGAGAGTTTCTTGAGTTACCTGAGCCTGCGCTCTGGCTTGTTCTTCTATTTCTTTAGCCCTTTGAATTGCCTCCTGGATTTGCTGCTCTGCCTGCGCTAAATTATCTTTAAGGCTGGCGCGCTGGGTTTCTAATTGCCCGATTTCATCTTTCAGCGCTTGCTTCTGCTGGTCTAATTCAGCTAATTTTTGTTTCTGCCTTTCTGTTTCCTCTTTCTGTCTTTGCAAATCTGCGGCTTCCCGCGCAAGGCGAATTCTTTCTTCTTCCAGCTGGACTTGCTGCTGAGTATTTTTTCTGGCTGCTTCTTCAGCCGCAAGCTTTGCTGCTTCAGCTTCCTCTTTTGCCTTAATAGCTTCTTCTTTTTCCGCACGCAGAGGCTTAAGCTTGACTTCCAAATCCTCTGCCTCCTGAGTAAGGGCATTTATTTTATCTTCCAGCGCTTTGAATTTAGCGCGTTTTCTTAGCAGAATAATCCCGGCAGCAATTGCGCCTATACCGGCCAAAAACAAAAGAATTAAACCCGCTTTCGCCGGCCAGGAGAAACTATCCCAGATATTTTTCCCGCTCGGCTGCGCCTTTTGTTCAGCCTGACCTAAAACATCTTTTACCTCCTGTATCTTTTGCCTTAAGCTATCTAAATCCCTTTGCAGTCTTTCCTTATCTTGATTCAACTGGCCTATGCCTTGTTGCAGGCTATCTTTTTGGTCTTGGAGTTGGGTTAATTCCTGCTGATGCTGATTTTTCTGTTCTTCCAACCTTCTGATTTCAGAGTGTAGGCTGTCCGCCTGCGCTCGGGCAGATTCTTCTCCCGCGGGTTTTATTTCTGAAACAGGTGGTTTTGTTTCTTCCTGAGCAGCCGGCGACTTCAATCCCATTGCCTCATAATTAACCGGTCCCGGTATAATCAGTTTATCGCCCGGCCCGATATTGATAATAATATGCTTGTCGTCCGTGTAATAATCTCCGTCCGGATACATCGGCCGAAGGGCGTTATTGGGGCGGTTATGTATCTGCGGATTGGCTTCATAAAGCCGCGGCCACTGCATATGGGCAGCGTATTTACCTTTACCAATGCCTTGCGCATCATGATAAACAATACCGGCAATATCCCAATCATTGTCGCCCTGCTCTACTATTGCCACTACTTGGGGTTGATTTGGATTCGACCCCGGCTCAATTTTAAACTTAACTGCGCTTGCTATAGATGGAAAAGCCAGCATTATAAAAAGCATTGCCGTCATCACCACCCGCTTTAATTTAAGCTGCAAAAATTGAAACGGGGATTTAAAGGAATCCTTTTTAGGCTTTAGGAGTGAGCTTTGTGCTCTTATAGGCTCTATCGGCTTTGACGGCGGTTGAGACACCTCTAAAGCAGCACCCCTTTGCCAAATTTTTCTTAAAAGTAAATTTTGTTTAGGATTATTAGGGTCAACTCTCTTTAAGGAATAATTCCACTGCGGGCTAAAAGTCTCTATATATTCGTTGCGCGAGGCCTGCTCATCCCAAAGCCCTAAAGCTTTAAGGTGCTCAAAGCCGGCAACTTTTTCTATTTCTATCGCTTGGGCAGGGTATTGCTTGTCAAAATGAGTATGCAAAGTATTAAAATTAGAGACAAAGCCGCTCATTAAGACTTCGGCGAAGCCTTGGGCTTTAGCATACTCAACTGTTTTTTCCAAAACCTTATCCGCTAATTCCGTTACCGGGATAGGCCAGGTTCTATCCCAGACCGGAAGCTGTATGGCGTCAATAATTAATACCGGATCTCCCTCGCGCTCTGCAACAATGGTATAGACATTACCTACCCATTTGCCGTCCTGAAATACCTTAAAAGCCAGAAAACCCGGGTCAAATAAAAACTGCGGTATGGTATTGTAAAATGATGAGCTATTTATGGCAGTGCAGTCGTCGCTTACTACCCCTCTTAAAATGTCATCGGCGCTGCGCTCAGAAAGCCTTAGCTCATACTGCACGCCTTTTCCCATGCTGAAGAGACACTGCTGCTGGGGCCGATTAAAGTCATCCGCTAAACCCAGCTCTTTTGCCCTTGCTTTAAATTTTTGATAAAAAGGCTGTGCTTGTAAGAAATCCACCAACGAATTATGCTCTATGAGTTTAGCAAAAAGCAGTTTAAAAGCTTTAACTGCCTGAGTCCGTTTAATACCGAAGCCATCAGGCACTCTTATATTTATCTGTTTAGGGATTATTTCTTTGATTTGCGGCGAAACTTTTTCCAGCGCCTGATCCAAGAGGATTCTTACATCTTCCGGCAGCTTATATTCCTCAAACAAAGGCTGGTGCGGATAGCCCGGACCGTAATATGATTCGTATTCTCGTTGAGGAAGAAATTTATTTAAAAGATAAAAAATTAAACCTAAAAAGCCGAATAAGCCCCCAATGAGTAAAATCGGAGCGTAAGGGCTATAGAGCATGTCTTCCAGAGACGGTAG